>Ga0123353_10018561_pt1 | contig 10289 bp, 10 predicted proteins | sample TergutLab28metaG_3_FD_92763 | JGI IMG/M metagenome (GOLD analysis project Ga0123353, IMG submission 92763) | Labiotermes labralis P3 segment gut microbial communities from Petit-Saut dam, French Guiana - Lab288 P3 | ecosystem: Host-associated > Arthropoda: Insects > Digestive system > Gut ...
GAGCATGAATTCGGTCTCAGCCATGCCAGGGGCGATGTCGGTGACGCGCACGCCGGTGCCGAGCAAGTCGCAACGCAGGTTGTGGCTGAACTGTTTGACGAAAGCTTTGCTCGCGCCATAGACGTGGCCGCCGGGGTAGGGCCATTGTCCGGCTACCGAGCCGATGTTGATGATGCTGGCCCCGCGCCCGGTGGCGAGGAGGGCGGGCAGCAGGGCGTGCGTGACGTTGACCAGGCCCGTGATGTTGGTATCGATCATGGTGTGCCAGTCTTCCAGCGCTACCGCCTGCGCCGGTTGCAGGGCCAAGGCCAGTCCGGCGTTGTTGACCAGGACGCGCAGGGCGCGGAATTCTTCGGGCAAGCCTTCCACTACAGCCTTGACCGCCTTGGCGTCGCGCACGTCGAGCGCGGCGATATGTACCGGCGCAAGCGGGGCGAGTTCTTCCTGCAAGGCTTGCAGGCGCTCGGTACGGCGCCCGGTCAATGCCACTGCCCATCCGGCGGCGGCAAAACGGCGTGCGGCAGCGCGTCCGAAGCCGGAGGTTGCGCCGGTAATGAAAATGGTCTTGTTCATTTCTTTTCCTTGTAAGGTTTCCCCACTGGCAGTGTTCAAAAGGCATTGCATTTAATTTACTTCGATGGTACAGTGGCGTTATTCTGAGAGATGAAGAAGCGGGGACGGTTCAATGCATTGCCCACACTGCCAAAGCGAAAAGACGCGCAAGAACGGTATCTCAAGAGGCATCCAGCGCTGTAAATGCAACGGCTGTGGGCGCACATTTTCAGAGACCCCAAAGTTCAGCAAACAGTTGAAACAAAGGGCAGTCCTCATGTATCTCAACAATGTCGGCATCCGGAAGATTGCTGTTTTCCTTGGCGTCAACCTATCGACTGTTTTGTACTGGATGGACTGCTTACAGTCGGCGGGCAAAGCGCGTTATTGCGTTTGAGATAGGCTCCGGGAACAACTATTCAGAACCGGCCTGAAAGCCGGTTCTGAATAGTTGTTTCATCGTGCTTTAGTTTTAAGCAATGCTTTTTGAACACTTTCCTTCTTGGAGGGATGGCGCGAAGCGACGGGGTGGTTGAGCCAGGTGTTGAACAACTCGCGTGCAGCGGCAATGGTTTCGCCTGCCGTGAGACCGATCGGCCCGATTCCGTTGGCGACGAGTTGGTCGGCGGCCGCGCCGTGCAGGTGGACGGCGCAAAGCAGCGCCTCTTCGGCAGGCCAGCCTTGCGCGAGCAGGGCGAGGACGAGACCGCTCAGAACATCGCCCATCCCTGCGCTTGCCATGCCGGGATTGCCGGTGGTGTTGATGAACCAGCGCCCGTCGGGCGTCGCGATGACGCTACCACAGCCCTTGAGTACGGTGAAGGCGCGATAGCTGCGTGCGATCTCGATTGCGGCTGCAACACGATTGGCTTGAACTGTATCGGTGTTCACACCGAGCAGCCGTCCGGCTTCAGCAGGGTGGGGCGTGAGTAGTGTCGCGGTTTCCCGTGCTTTGAGCGCGTTTTTCAGGGACGGGCAGTGGCTAACGAGGTTGAGCGCGTCGGCATCAAGCAACAGGGGAACGTTGCGGGGGATGATGGTTTTCAACAGATGCCCGGCTTTTTCTCCGACTCCGAGTCCCGGCCCGATGGCAATGGCGCTCTGGTGTTCAGGCATTTTGTTGACCGGGCGCAACATCAGTTCGGGCTGGCCCGGGTCGATGCCTGGTGCGTCAGGGTCGAGCAGGCAGGCATAGATACGGCCTGCACCCAACCACAGGGCCGCACGCGCCGCCAGCAGAGTGGCCCCGGCCATGCCAGAGGCGCCGCCAAGAACGCAGGCATCGCCGTACACGCCTTTGTGCGTATTGCGCAGGCGGGGGGCGAGGTGTGCCGTGAAAAGGTGAGCGTCAACACAATGACCAAGAGGCAGCACATGGGCAGCGGCTTTGATCCCGATCTGCTTAAGCGAGATTTCCCCGCAGTGATCCGGGCCATCGAGTGTCAGCAGGCCGGGTTTGAGGGCGATGAAGGTCGTGGTGTGGGTAGCGCGCAGGCATGCGCCGAGCACGCGGCCCGTATCAGCCTCCAGTCCACTGGGAATGTCGATGGCCAACCGTGGGGCGGGCAGCGCGTTGAGCGTATCGATCCATTCGCGGATACGCCCCTCGATGGGCCGTTGCAGGCCGATGCCGAACAGGGCATCGACTATCAGCGCCCAGCCGCCTTCTGGCGCAGCAGGCAGATCGGCAATCGTTTCACCGCCCGCGCGAAGAAAGGCGGCGTGGGCACGTGCGGCATCGTCGGGCAAACGGGTGAAATCCCCGGCGAGAACGACGGACGCCTCGCGTCCGCTCCGGCGCAATTCGCGCGCCAGAACCAAGCCGTCTCCGCCGTTATTGCCCGGCCCGCAGACGATGAGTACAGATCCGGGCCGTGATTCGATCAGCCGGGAGGCATCCTCGGCGGCGGCACACCCGGCGCGTTCCATCAGAGGGGGGGATGCGTTGGGGAGGCATTGGCGCTCGATTTCGAGGATGTCCCGGATAGAATAAACAGGCTTAGCGGACATGGCAGGCGTGGCGGGCGAATGAAGGTAAATGTGTTACAAAAGTTACAAAACGAATAATTCTGAAAAAATGATGTTTAGAAAGCAATGCTACCAAATACCGAATTGAATCTGGAGGTAATTCGCTAACCCAGTATAAAATACTAGTTTCGCTGGAAAGGCCCGTTTGGATCTTCAAATTTTCTGACGAAGCTGGACCGGTATCATTTTGACTTCTTATCAGGATCGTTTGCATGCAAGCTAATCAGGAAACCGTGAATGCGCTGGAGCGCCGTATCGACATGTCCGTCACTCTGACAGACATCGACAAGGAGGTTGATGTCCGCCTCAGAAAACTTTCCCGCACGGTGAAAGTACCGGGGTTTCGTCCGGGCAAGGTGCCGGTCAACATCGTGGCCCGCACTTACGAGCCACAAGTGCGTTCCGAAGCCATCGAGGCAGCCGTAGGAAAAGCCTTCGATGAGGCGGTGCGTTCCCAGAACCTGCGCGTGGCCGGTTATCCACGGATCGAGTCGAAGCAGGCCGCTACGGAAGGTACACTGGAATTCAGCGCCGTGTTTGAGGTGTATCCGGAAGTCGTGGTTGGTGACCTGACCGGGAGTGAGATCGAGCGGCCAGTGCTGGAAGTGAGCGAGGCTGAAGTCGATAAAACGCTTGAAGTCCTGCGCAAGCAACGCGCCAGTTTTGTGGAGGTCGACCACGCTGCTGCCAGTGGCGATCGGGTGGCGGTCGACTTTACCGGGCGCAAGGACGGTGTGCCGTTCGAGGGAGGGCAGGCGCAGGATTTCCCGTTTACGCTCGGTGCGGGTTCAATGTTGAAAGATTTCGATGCTAATGTAATGGGTCTCAAGGCGGGCGAGGGCAAGACCTTTGACCTGACGTTCCCCGCGGATTATCACGCCAGGCAGATGGCCGGCCAGACAGTACAGTTTGAAGTGACTGTCAAGAAAGTCGAAGCGCCGGTGTTGCCGGAAATCGACTCCGATTTCGCCAAAGCGCTTGGCGTAGCCGATGGCGATATCGCCAAGCTGCGCGAAGAGATCAAGGAGAACCTCACACGTGAAGTCAAGCAACGTATCCAGGCAAAAATCAAGGATCAGGTGTTGGATGCCCTGCTTGCCGTTACGCCGATCGAAGCGCCTAAGGCGTTGGTGCAGGGCGAGTCGGAACGGCTGGCCGAAAATGCCCACCGTGAACTCGAAGCGCGCGGCATAGTAGCCAAGAATATTCCGCTGAAGCCGGAGATGTTTACCGACCGGGCGGTGCGGCGGGTGAAACTCGGCCTCATAGTGGGAGAACTGGTCAAGGATAATGAACTGCGCGCCACACCGGATCAGACACGCGCCTTCATACAGGAAATGGCAGAAAGCTACGAAGATCCTTCAGAGTTGGTTCGTTGGTATTATGCCCAACCTGAACGTTTGGCCGGAGCGGAAGCGGTCGTGACCGAAGATAATGTCGTGGAATGGGTTTGCTCCAAGGTCAAGACTAATGATAAGCCTATTTCCTTTGACGAACTGATGGGCAATAACGCGGCGGCGGCGTAAGCCACGCGGAAACGAGGCGGATGATGAATTTGGACAAAAACGCTGTGCGGGACGATAGTGGTTGGAACCCGGTGGGCCTTGGGCTGGTGCCGATGGTCATCGAGCAAAGCGGTCGGGGCGAGCGCGCCTACGACATTTATTCACGGCTGCTCAAGGAGCGGATCGTGTTTCTTGTGGGGCCCGTCACAGACGCCACGGCCAACTTGGTCGTGGCGCAGTTGCTCTTTCTCGAATCCGAAAACCCGGACAAGGATATTCATTTCTACATCAATTCCCCCGGAGGTTCAGTCACGGCGGGGCTGGCAATCTACGACACCATGCAGTTCATCAAACCCGACGTAAGCACGCTGTGCATTGGGCAGGCGGCAAGCATGGGGGCTTTCCTGCTTGCAACTGGGGCAAAAGGCAAGCGTTTCTGCTTGCCCAGTTCTCGGGTCATGATCCACCAGCCTTTGGGCGGTTTTCAGGGGCAGGCGTCCGATATCGAAATCCATGCACGGGAAATACTTTACTTGCGCTCCCGTCTCAACGAGGTGCTGTCAAAACACACGGGCAAGCCGGTTGAACAGATCGAAAAGGATACTGACAGGGATAATTTCCTGTCAGCATCTGCGGCACTGGAGTACGGTCTTATCGACAAAGTTATGACGACACGTAGCGATATCTGACCTGATAACAAGGAGAAAACGACCATGCCAGACAAAAGGACGGGCGCAGACGGCGAAAAACTGCTCTATTGTTCATTTTGTGGCAAAAGCCAGCACGAAGTCCGCAAGCTGATTGCTGGGCCATCCGTTTTCATCTGTGACGAATGTATCGGTCTGTGCAACGACATCATCCGCGAGGAAATCGCCGACGGGCTGGGGATTGAGAACATTCGCGGGCAATTGCCCACGCCACACGAAATCTGCGCCATCCTCGACCAGTATGTGATTGGGCAGGGGCAGGCCAAGCGCAGCCTGTCGGTAGCGGTCTACAACCATTACAAGCGCCTGCGCCACCTGGGCGACGCCATCAGGAACGACGTGGAGCTTTCCAAGAGCAATATCCTCCTGATCGGCCCGACCGGCTCCGGCAAGACTCTCCTTGCGCAAACGCTGGCGCGGCTCCTGAACGTGCCTTTCGTCATGGCTGACGCCACTACGCTCACTGAAGCCGGTTACGTGGGCGAGGATGTCGAGAACATCATCCAGAAGCTTCTCCAGAAGTGCGACTACGATGTCGAAAAAGCACAGCAGGGTATCGTCTATATCGACGAAATCGACAAAATTTCCCGCAAGTCCGACAACCCTTCGATCACCCGTGACGTATCGGGCGAAGGCGTGCAACAGGCGCTCCTGAAACTCGTCGAAGGCACTGTCGCCTCCATTCCGCCGCAGGGCGGGCGCAAGCATCCCAACCAGGATTTCATCCAGGTTGACACCACTAACGTGCTGTTCATCTGTGGCGGGGCATTCGACGGTCTGGAAAAAATCATCATCAACCGTACCGACAAGGGCGGGATCGGCTTCGGCGCGGAAGTCAAGAGCAACGATAGCCGCAGCCTTACCGAAACGTTTGGTCAGGTCGAACCGGAAGACCTGATCAAGTTCGGCCTTATACCCGAGCTTATTGGCCGCCTGCCTGTGGTGACGTCCCTGCACGAACTCAATGAGAACGCGCTTATCCAAATACTCGTTGAGCCGAAGAATGCGCTGGTCAAACAGTACCAGAAGCTCTTCGGGATGGAAGGCGTTGAACTTGAAATCCGTTCGGCAGCCCTGCATGCAGTCGCCAGAAAAGCGATCAAGCGCAAGACCGGCGCGCGTGGCCTACGTTCCATCCTCGAAATGTCTCTGCTCGATATCATGTACGATTTGCCTAGCCAGGAAGGCGTGGTCAAGGCCGTGATCGACGAAAACACTATTACGGAGAGTGCCAAACCGTTGTTGATATACGCCGATCAGCCTAAGGTTTCCGGTTCCAACTAAAGCCTGTTTCCGCAGGCCGCCGTCTCCGGTGACTTGAATAAACGACTGGCGTACCCCATATTGGGAATGGTTCTTTTCAAGGAAAACACATAATGTCGGGCACTACCGATCTCCCCAACGAAAAATTGGAACTGCCGCTCCTGCCGTTGCGCGACGTGGTAGTGTTTCCGCACATGGTCATTCCGCTCTTCGTGGGACGGCCTAAATCCATCAAGGCATTGGAAGCTGCGATGGAAACTGGCAAGAGCATCCTGCTCGTCGCCCAGCAATCTGCGGCCAAGGATGAACCCTCTGCCAGCGATCTCTACAATGTCGGCTGCACCGCCAACATCCTGCAAATGCTGCGGCTGCCCGACGGCACACTGAAGGTGCTTGTCGAGGGTGTGGAGCGTGTCATCATCGAAGAGGTGGAAGACCGCCGCCAGATGTTTTTTGCCTGCGCTACCCCGGTGAGGCAGCTTTCAGGCAAAGAAGGCACCGAAATCGTCGCCATGCGGCGTGCGCTTGTTGCTCAGTTCGACCAATACGTCAAACTCAACAAGAAGATACCTGCCGAAGTCCTCTCCTCGCTCGCCAACCTTGACGATACGGGACGGCTTGCCGATACCATCACCGTTCATCTGCCGCTCAAGCTTGAACAAAAGCAGGAAATCCTGCAAATGTTCAACATCAGCGACCGTCTCAACAGGCTGCTTGCACAAATCGAAAACGAAATCGACATCATCCAGGTCGAAAAACGCATTCGTGGCCGCGTCAAGCGCCAGATGGAAAAGAGCCAGCGCGAGTACTACCTCAACGAACAGGTCAAGGCCATCCAGAAAGAACTCGGGGAAACTGAAGACGGGGCCGACCTCGAAGAGATGGAGAAAAAGATCAAAAGCGCGGGCATGCCTAAGGAGGCGCTGGCAAAAACCCAGGCCGAGTTCAAAAAATTACGCCTGATGTCGCCCATGTCCGCCGAAGCCACCGTGGTGCGCAACTATGTTGACACCATGATCGGCCTGCCGTGGAAGAAACGCTCGCGCGTCAGCAAAGACCTTGCTGGAGCCGACAAGATTCTCAACAAAGATCATTACGGGTTGGAAAAGGTCAAGGAGCGCATCCTCGAATACCTGGCCGTCCAGCAGCGCGTCGACAAGGTCAAGGCTCCTATCCTCTGCCTCGTCGGCCCCCCGGGCGTGGGCAAGACTTCCCTTGGGCAATCCATCGCCCGGGCTACCAATCGCAAGTTCGTGCGCATGGCCTTGGGCGGTGTGCGTGACGAAGCTGAAATCCGCGGGCACCGTCGCACCTACATCGGTTCCATGCCCGGCAAGATACTTCAGAACATGACCCGTGTTGGCGTCAAAAACCCACTTTTCCTGCTCGATGAAGTCGACAAACTTGGCATGGACTTTCGTGGCGACCCCTCATCGGCTCTACTCGAAGTACTCGACCCCGAGCAAAACCACACCTTCCAGGATCACTACATCGAAGTCGACTACGACCTCTCCGACGTGATGTTCGTTGCTACTGCCAACACCCTCAACATCCCGCCTGCCTTGCTTGACCGTATGGAAGTGATCCGGCTCTCCGGTTACACCGAAGACGAAAAAGTCAACATCGCCCATCGCTACCTGCTTCCCAAACAACTCAAAAACAATGGTCTCAAGCAGACCGAACTCACAGTCACGGACGAAGCCCTGCGCGACATTTGCCGCTACTACACGCGCGAGGCTGGGGTACGTGGGCTGGAGCGCGAAGTTTCCAAGATTTGCCGCAAGGTTGTGAAGTCCCTCGTACTTAAGCCGCGTGCCAGCAAACTCGTGGTGAACTGCAAGAATCTTGATAAATATCTGGGTGTGCGCCGCTTCAACTTCGGCATGGCCGAAAAGCAGAACCAGATTGGGCAAGTCACCGGGTTGGCCTGGACGGAAGTGGGTGGGGAACTCCTCACTATTGAAGCCGTGGTTCTCCCTGGCAAGGGCAAGGTCATGACGACTGGCAAACTTGGCGAAGTCATGCAGGAGTCCATCCAGGCTGCGCTCTCCGTGGTACGTCGCCGCGCTCACTCGCTTGGCATAGAGAGCGAGTTCTACCAAAAGAGCGACATCCACATTCACCTGCCTGAAGGTGCGATTCCCAAGGATGGGCCATCGGCGGGTAGCGCCATTACTACCGCGCTGGTATCCATGCTCACCGGCATTCCCGTATGCTGCGACGTGGCCATGACGGGCGAAATCACCCTGCGCGGAGAAGTCCTGCCCATTGGCGGCCTGAAAGAAAAACTACTTGCCGCCGTGCGTGGCGGAATTGCCCGTGCCTTGATACCGGAAGAAAACATCAAGGACTTGGCCGAAATTCCGGACAATATCAAAAACGCGATCGAAGTCATCCCGGTACGCTGGATCGACCAGGTGCTTGATCTGGCGCTTGAACGCAAACCCGTTCCACTTACCGAGCCTGAAGAAGTCCCGGTTTCAGCGAGTACAGACGAGCCGACAACAAGTACGTCGCAGCAGCCTATCCGGGCGCATTAAGGATTTTTAAAATGAAACCGGCTTACCGCCGGTTTCATGTTTATCTATGGAGGAGGGATGCAGCATGAACAAAACCGAATTGATCGACGCAATTGCCGAACGGGCAGAAGTACCTAAAGTGACGGCAGGCAAAGTGCTTGATGCCGTCACTGCCACCATCACGTCCACACTCAAAAAAGAAGAAGATGTCACCCTTGTAGGTTTTGGAACCTTCTACGTGGGCGAGCGCGCCGCACGCACGGGCCGCAACCCGCGCACCGGAAAAGCCATCAAAATTGCTGCCGCCAAAACGCCGAGATTCAGGGCTGGAAAGGGTTTGAAGGAGGCCGTACAATAACGCCCTTTCGGCAAAAACAGCATCCGTTGTCCTGTTTTTGCGCGGGTGCTTAGCTCAGTTGGTAGAGCGTCGCCCTTACAAGGCGAATGTCGGCGGTTCGAGCCCGTCAGCACCCACCATAAAATCAAAGGCTTGCAGGTATTCAACCTCGCGAGCCTTTTTGTTATCTGCAATTTCTGTGTAACCGTGTCAAAAAAGCTGCCATTCGTGAAGCGCAACCATCATGCCGCATGCAGTTTTGCGTGACGGGGGATGCTCATGAGCACATCGCGCATTTTCTCTTCGGTAATGATAGTGTCGTGATGCGTTTGCAGGTTGATCCAGCTTTGTGCGTCTGTGCAGAAAAACCGCGCAAGTCGTAGGGCGGTGTTGACAGTGATGCCGCGCGTGCCATGCACGATTTCATTGATCCGTCTGGGTGGTACGCCGATTGCCTTTGCAAGCGCGTACTGGCTTACACCCAAAGGCTTGAGGAATTCGTTCTGTAGGACTTCGCCCGGATGGATGGGGGCGGTGCGGCCTGTGGGCAGCTCGGCAACGTCGGAAAAGTCCAAGTCCCGAAGATCTTCTATCCTGATTGTCATGGTGGCCTCCATTCAGTGGTAATCAACGACTTCAACGTCGTAAGCGTTTTCACCCTCAAACCGGAAGCAAAGCCGCCATTGTCCGTTGATGCGGATGCTCCATTGCCCCTCACCACCGCCGGAAAGCCTTTCGAGCCGGTTCCCCGGCGGAACACGCAAGAATTCGATACTGGCGGCGGCGTGGAGCATGGCGAGCTTTGTCCGTGCAACGCGCACCCATTGCCCATCAAACTGGCGGACGCTCAGGCCAGCAAAAAGGGCGGCTGTTTGCTTGTTGGCGAAGGTTTTAATCATTGGCAGAATATTAACATTGTTCGTTAATAACGACAAACGTTACTTCCTTCGCTCCGTGACATCCTCCCCCTTGGCCGTGCCACCATGCGACCTTATTTGGTGTGTCCAGCATGGGAAGGATACCCATACCATTTGACATCCTTAAAATTCACCGGCCTGCGCTAGTGTCTAGTTGCACAAATTGTATTAATAATATATGCTTTTCTGAACACAAGGAGGGCATATGTCTAGACCGTCAAGGCGAGTGGTATGTGATGAAGACACCAGGCTTGAGCTTCAGGCCATGGCTAAAAGTCGTAAGCAGCCCTCTGGCTTGGGTTTGCGGGCGAGGATTATTCTGCAATGCTTGGGGAATCCTGCAATGCTTGGGGAATCGCTCTGTGAAGGAAATTGCCCAAACCTGCGGAGTAAGCGCGCCTACGGTGATTCGCTGGAAGAACCGATTCATTGAATCTGGGGTCTCAGGGCTTTTCGATGAA
>Ga0123353_10018562_pt1 | contig 10289 bp, 5 predicted proteins | sample TergutLab28metaG_3_FD_92763 | JGI IMG/M metagenome (GOLD analysis project Ga0123353, IMG submission 92763) | Labiotermes labralis P3 segment gut microbial communities from Petit-Saut dam, French Guiana - Lab288 P3 | ecosystem: Host-associated > Arthropoda: Insects > Digestive system > Gut ...
AAGATATATAGAACTATAATTTTGCCTGTTGTTTTGTATGGGTGTGGAGCTTGGTCGCTGACATTGCGGGAGGAAAGGAAGCTGAGGGTGTTTGAGAACATGGTGTTGAGGAGAATATTTGGACCTAGGGGCGACGAGGTAACGGGGGAATGGTGGAGATTGTATAATGAGGAGCTAAATGATTTGTACTCCTCACCCAATATTGTGCGGGTGATAAAATCGAGAAGAATGAGATGGGTTGGGCATGTGGCGCGTATGGGTGAGGAGAGGACGGTGTAAAGGGTCTTGGTGGGGAAGCCGGAGGGAAAGAGACTACTGGGGAGGCCTAGGTGTAGATGGGTGGATAATATTAGGATGGATCTCCAGGAGGTGGGATGTGGGTATGTGGACTGGATTGGGCGGGCCCCGGATAGAGAGAGGTGGCGGACGCTTGTGAGTGCGGTAATGAACCTTCGGGTTCCGTGAAATGCGGGGAATTTCTTGACTAGCTGCAAACCAATTAGCTTCTCAAGAAGGACTTTGCACCATGGAGTAAGTGAGTAAGTAAGATGTGGCTCTAACTAAAGGTTATGTCATGAAATTCTAATGGATTCTCGGATACAGACCTCATGAGAAGTGAGATATCTTGACGCGACTGGCGCTATCAAGAAGTGACCTCTTTTCCACTTCACAGGAACCTCAATGAAGCCCACAGCAGGTCTGGTCGTACTGTGCAAGAATTCCTGCTTGATCACATCAAAGCTTGATTTTTGTGTCAGCAGCCAGTCGATTTAGTGACTAATAAAATTTGTGCTTTTCGTTAAACACAAAGCCAAGTAAAGATAAGATTCTCCTTATGCACGCCTCAACCACGCAAAATGCAGTGAATTCACAGCTCCCGTCATTCTTAACCCCGGCGAGGAAAGGCGTGTGATCAGCTTCACGCTACGTGTGCTTTATCCCCGGGTAAAGAACCACCGTTACCAACGGAACAAGAGGCTGTGTGGGTTCAAAAAGCAGTGTGTATATGCTTTGAAGACGAAATATCTCTTGCACCAGATGGCAGTTAAACAGTATGTCGCCTGTTATGCAGCCAGTAGGGTAGTCCCTTTACCACAGCTCTTGTCCATTATCGGTAAGTAATAATATTTTAATTCACATCTTCTTTTGCCTATCAGAATTTTACGGAAATAAATAATATCTTTAAGTATAATTTCAGTTTTCAGATGTTTCTAACATAATTTTTGTCTCACCAGGTGATCCGATTTTGCAACTGGCTGCCCAGAACTGGTATCAAATACAAGAGCAACTACAGCAGCGCTCTTGCTAGGTTTGAACACAACAGCATGACACGTGCTGCTTGCTCCGGACAAGCAAGGATCGTGGAGGTTGACGTCACTTCCAAATTATGAAAGCTTTTTTGCGTCTCCGTAGCTATTTATGGCACGAAAAAAAACACAAACAAAGACAACTAATGTTTTAATGTTTTTCATTCTACTCCGCGTTGTTAACAAACTATTCTTTTTTACAAAATTTAATTTCTATATAATTTGTATAGGTGTTTTTACATCACCAAAACGCGTGTTTTGTTCCTTTCCCCGGACGATCTTCAGAATTGTCACAGACACACATCAGATACTTTGATTCATTGTGTCGTATTACTTAGAGCCGAAATGACTGCTGAAATGTCTGAATTTAAAGGTCAGTACGCGCGAAGTAACTTGTAGAAATGATTAAAAATGTGAAATTATAGAAGCAAGATTTGTTGTGTCAGGCAGCAAGTACCTAAATGTGTTAAAATCTTCCCAAGAAACCCCACGTTGAGGGAAGAAGCAGTCACGCCGATTTTTTTCAAAATACTCCACTTGTCGTCCCACTTTTTTTCGTCCACTATCCCATAATTCTGCCTCCATTATAGCGTGAACACAGAATTATATTTGGCTTGTTTTCAATTCGTACTCGTTGTTAGATTTGTATAGACCGTGGGGTTTATTTGGACTTTGTCTCAGAAGTGTAAATAATGCGCAATTCCAGTTTATAGGTACGCGTGCAGCATGTTCGAAGGCTGGACCAGTTGGGCCCCATGCAGCAGAATTGATTATCTTTGTCTTAAATCGGTTCTATCGGGAAGTAGCCGCAAGAAATGTGGATTGGTTTACCGGCTATGAATACCGTCATGCTTCTGTTCTTCCCTCGCTCTTCTTTCGGATTAACGCAGTGAGAGCACCTTAAAACACATCAACTCCATTCAGATTCTTCCCTAATCACCATTCGCACACCTCCTTTCGCCATTAAATCACCACCACCGTCACTTAACACGTTACTACACTGAATACCCTCATAACGTTAATCTAAAATATTTGTCAGTCAGTGCGGAAGAATTTCTTCTTCACTCGAAGCAGAAATAACACATGAGCAGATAATTCAATTACTAAGCACAGCGATTTCAATTCCAACGTTGTAAAAATGTTATTTGCGGTATAGGCGTACTTTCAGAAGTATATTTTGAAGTTGTGCCATGGTATTACTCTCTGTGTTATGCACGCCTACGTACCTCTGCGAGGAATCCTTTACTTGCTCTCTGTTTCACGGATATTTTTTAATAACTCCGGTAAAGAAAATTTTCCTAAATTTTTCCCTCATAATCGAGAGTAACTCAAAATCACAGCTCTGGCCACGTTAGAGTGTTAGCAGGCAACTAGAAATGGGCAGGTCATGTGACGAATTTGACTTAATGCTCATGAGCAGAACCACGGCTCTTTTTGGTTCATAATGATTGCTAAAGTCATGATAACATTGGCTATTGAATTATCATTTTCCTGTACACGTAGCTGAGAGAAATTTAGGTGAACACATCTCACGCAAAAATACAGAACGTCACTTGGCACTGGCATATTACAGTAAATTTAAAATGTTACCTAAAGTTCATCTAAAACCCTATTTTGTAGGGCTTCAGTCGTTGTTTATTATCGAAAAATATCAACTACCTGTTATATTAAAAGCAACCTCGAGAAATGAAAAGTTTACCATTTTTGGGCATTTGTGAAAACTAAAATTGCTACCACTTCATTTCGGCGATTCTTGTAACAAACTTAAGATGAGTGCGATTCAATCACAAACCATGCATTTTACATAAAATTAGACTATACTTACTTACTCACTTACTTCATGCAGCAAGATACTTCTTGAGAAGCTAACGAAAGTTCATTACCGCATTCACAAATGCCTGCTACCTGTCCCTAATTTGAGCCAAACAGAACCAGTCCTTGCCCCCACATCCCACTTTCTGAAGATACATATTAATATAATCCTCCCATCTACGCCTGGATCTTTCAAGTGGTCTCTTTCCCTCAGGTTTCCCCACCAAAATCCTGCATACATCTTTCCTCTCCCCCATACGTGCTACATGCCCCGCCTATCTCATTCTTCTCGATTTGATCACAAGAAAAATAGTGGGTGAGGAGTACAGAAACGTTATGTTATACAGGTTATAATATCTTCCGACACAGAAATTGCAACTCATATCGAAGCATCCTTTCATAAATTTTCCATCTAATCAAAACTTACGATAATAACTTCAACTGTAATATGACAAGTAATTGGAATGGATATGACATTTTTAACTTACATTACGCTCTGGCTCATGCGCCATGCAACCCCCCAAATAAAACAAAAATTGTTTACTTTACAAATGTCTCTGTCACCTCACTAAATTTCAGAACCACATATTCAACGACGTTGCTGTATTCCAATTCACATTTGTCACTGCTGTGCTGTTGACATCAGGACACAATTAGACGGAGTTAAATGTACGAATATGGCGTAATGTCCAGTGACTTGACGTCGAATGTAGTCGTTCAGTTGGTCCTAATGCGATAGCACATGACTGAAAGAGAAATAGATGGTCCTACCTCTGAGTCCACAAAACTCTCCACTAGTTTGCAAAACCTATTAAAGAAAATTTTTTGAAGAAACTGATGGTAGTTTAGCTGATCATTTCTACACGTATAAATAACTTTAAACCTCATCTTAACAAAGAATTGTTATATTCAGTCACCAGTTACGAAACAATATCTCCACAACTGGTGACAGACAGACCTGCATAGCATACGCTTACATAATGTAATAGTAACCAGATTGCGAGAACGTCCCTAGACTGGGAAAAACTAATTTATATTTTAATATTATATCTACCGTGCATAGTGCAGACATCAATTGAAATCAATCTTTACACGCAAGTTGACTAACATATCGTAAGAATGCCATCCAGCTAGACCATCATTTGGTAGTTCAGCTAATTAATAGTCTTATTAATAAGCTCGGTATTTTTGCGTAGCTGACATATTCGCTACATAACCAATTCTGTAACATAAAAATGCAACAATACGCACCATCACTAGACACTCTCTACAGTCAATCCTAAAAAGTTCCATCCTTACAAACTGTACTTTGAAAATTCCCCCTTTCCCACGGTGCAACAGTCCCTAGCAGGCCATAGTCTCTTCTCATTATCGAGGCTTCAGAATCCCACTCAGTCACAACACACCCAGTAGGACTCCTCTGGACGAGTGACCAGCCCAAAGCGGAGGCCTCTACCTGACAACGCACAACATTTACAAGAGACAGACATCCATGCTTTAGACGGGATACGAACCCCAGTTTCAGGAAGCCAACGGCCGCAGTCCCACGCACTAGACCGCGCGGCCACTGGGGTCGGCCACCCTCTGACGATTAATCTTAATTTAATTCTCCTTCTCAGTCTTCCAAGGCGACATTTTCCAAAAGTGCCTCCATCAAATTTCAAGTACCGGAAATAAAAAATAAGTGTATCACTCTGAAAGACCGTATACCAGAATTATGGAAAAAGTAATTTATGTAAGGATGCAAATTTATCTTGCCCTTAGAGACAGTCCCGTTTAAAACACTTGGCATCGCAAAGTTTAACAGAAACTTGGGTAGACGCGCAGACTAACATTCCAGCCGCCGGGTAAATTCTTGAGATAATTCCAAGATAGAAAGAAGAACCACAGTTCTTGAATAATTTGTCATTCACTGTGGACGGAAATGAAACTCTGTCCTTTTATTGTTGAGCTCTCCCCACCCCCGCGGCTGTGACAACGTCTTAATCTTTTCTTATATAAAACAAACTTGATGGGATATCCTGCATCCACTTCCAACTATCCTGACATTTAATACCAAATACACAGATATAGAGCTATTTAAACATCCCTGTTCAACATCTGATCTGCTACTGTACTGCCTTATTACACAGAGTGGTCGAATATTTGTACGATGTATGTGTGTGTTTGCACGCACATACTCGTGGGAGGTTTCTGATAAACCTAACAAACTTCGGCGAGCGGCCCAGGTAGCCTGGACTGTTGCTCTTCACGTTGAACAACTTTCTGTTGCAATATTCCCGTTCAATGCATTTATTCTATGTAAGCTGAAGAAAATAACCCGAAGAAATTGGTGAATTTTATTAGACGTGTATCAGATTCGAATCCCTACAAGGCTACAGGCTATCTGACTCAGATTCTGATACGAACATAGTAATTTAGTAGTACATTAGTAATAGTAATTTCGTACCTTAGTAAATTCTATGCATAATAAAAACAGAGGCTGGATTATTCAGGGTATGGAAATAAAAAAAAAATATTTTTTTCACAAATATGTAACAATATTTTCAGTCAAGCCCAACCCGTTGCTTTATAATTTTACTTTACTTGGCGACCAATTTCGGCACTGCCATCATCACGTCATTACGCAAAAACATGAAACTATTCGGAAAGTCTATGTACCATAAAGATACATACAAATTTCTCTCTTTTACATTAAAAATACATTATGAATGTGTCTAAACTGTATTTGGGTTTTGTCTAATGACAAGAAGACTGAGGATGTTTTAAAAACCGTATATTTAAAAGGTTGTATCGCTGTTTGTAAAATTTTAAAAATTTCAAAATGTCAACTGTAAGTAATGTCTGTATATGTTCGTGTCCTTGTGCAATGGCCTGATGATGGCCCACATGCAGGTTTGGAGCTGGTAATCAAGTTAAATAGGATTGTTGTGTGTGATTGTGAATATTGATATATGCGTTTCGCCGTTTTTTATAGGCCACGAAGGCCCTTAGGGTGAGTAGAGGTACACCTCTACTCTTTCGGAACTCGGCACTAAGTGGGGTAAGGGGGTCAGCCCCACGGCCCGGCCGCCGAATATTAATACATATATATATATATATATTTGTGATGGATACAACACAGAGGATATTTCATACAAAGATTTTTTTAAATTGAGTTCATCCTTCTTTTCTGGAAATACCGCCTGTTTGGCCGATGTCAATGTGGTAGCCACTTTGACATTGAACTGATATATTAAATACAAATTTTACCTTACTATACACCACTTATATTTACCTTTGTACAAATTTCTACCTATATAAATAGTCATATAGCATGTTTTAATATTTTATTACCTTCTACCTCCCTTTTTCCTACTGAAAAGCAAAACAGACGCTTTCAGCATTCATAAATAAGGATGCCCTAACGAAAATATACATTATAATTTCCTATTCCTTTATTTCCTAATAAATAATGAAAACCTATTATTAATAGTATTTGCTGAAATGTGACGTCGCGGGTTGTTAGAATTCTGTTCGAATTAATACTTCTTTCTTTCCCTTGCCATTCTCAGTTCCTAATTATGTACCTGCAGTCTGTAGGCTATAATCTACAGGATGGTGATGGCTTAGGTTTAGGAAACGCCTGCATGCTTTGTAACACAGTGTTCTGTTAACTTCTGTAGTGGTAAAAATACCATTCATGACTGCAGATACACGTAAAATACACTTAACAATAAACGTGCGGTTCCAAGGTGTAGGTCTGCAGACGCTCGATTCCTGGTATCGAAGGTTTGAAATCCGTTGATGACATGGATGTTCATCTCTTGTATTGATCTACGTTGATCAGGCAGCAGCCTCTGCAACTAGCTGATATTTCGTCCGGAGTAGTTCCACCAAGTGTGTATATAGTTGCGTATGATCTATGAACCTCAATAATGAGGCAGACTACGGCCGATTTGGGCTGTTGGGCCACAGGAAAAGAATAAAACATATTTCTACCTCATTAAACTATGGGAAGCTTAACCCAGTGTTGAAAGAGATTAACTGTCATCGTTGATGTTTATTTGTTCAAGGGTGTGTTATAATGAATAACTGTAACAAATAAACTAAAAAGAATCAGGATGAGATAGTTATATTATTTTAATGCTTGAGGGCGAGACGCAGGCACGATATTAATACTAAAATGGTAGATTACTGTAGACTATTATAAGACGCCGTGTTTATTGTCTGCCTATCCAATTTAGACAGGAAACTTGTATCTTCACATGACCTCAAGATGGAAGCATTACGATTTTCGGTATACAAAATGTCACATCGCACGATGCAATCAAAACTCTGGGAACCCCAGGTCTCCCAAAATTAAAACAGATCTTAAAGGAATGGGGCCTGAGTACGTGTATTGGATTTAGGTGATTAAGAACAGTGTCAGATGGATAACTGTTTAGATTGCTTTAATATTCCTTGAAGATCACAAAAGTGGGAGAATTTCTTGAATGACTGAGTAAATACCAGCTGCAAAAGAACTCTGCTCCATGCACTTAGTTAGGAACTCTTAAAGGAAGAGGTCTGAGTGCATACTTTTCATGCCATTTTCTTATGAGAAGCTTCACAAAATCGCAACACTGGCCCATATATTATAGAAGTTAAACGGGTTGCCGTTGCCACGAGCAATCGCGCGCAATGTACACAGATATACGGCTATATGTATTTGCCTCTTAAAGGGAAAGATCTCAGACAGGTTAACCCACTCCACGTCCTCAGACTCCAAATGAATTTCGGGGTTTTGGGGTTCCAATGGTTTTCGTCATGACGATTAGACCTAATTTCTTCTGTGATGTGTTATCTTGCAGGCAAGTGGCTGGTTACCAACGTTTCGGAGAAAGCTGCTGCCTCCATCTTGAGGTTTAATAAAGAGAAATTATTGCTCCGAAACTTTGAGAAGTAACTATCAACTATGGCCTCACAACATTAACGACAGCAATCTTCTATTTTAGTATAATTTTTCATCATTCGCCTATGCCTCCGAAGTAAAAAGTCTTTCTGTTTTTCCGATCAAAGCTTTGTGTGTGTGTGTGTGTGTGTGTGTGTGTGTGTGTGTGTGTGTGTGTGTGTGTGTGTGTGTGTGTAGGTGTGTGTATCTGTGTGTGTGTATGTATATACATATATATATACGTTTTTTATTTCCCTCGCGTGCTGCATTTTGTGCCCATCTCATTCCGCTTCATTTCACTCATCTGGTAATGATGCCTCACAGTCACTGTGACACATTCACCAGTGAAAGCCGCTTTGTCAGACACAATAAGGATCAACTACTACAATTAATCTTTGCCACAGAGTTTAATCTTCATTAGTTTAATGAGGTGATCAATATATTTCACAAATGCGATAGTGTATTTTATCACTATCCTCAGTCACTGGAGTTATTCCCACCATTAGAGAAATTAACAGACCAATATTAATGTTCTAACACACGCAAGCCTTGCCACCATCTACAAAAGTGTCCCCTTTATTTTCATACGTGTTCCATCAACATGTAAACTGCGTGTGACGTCATGCTTCACTGGGCAGGATTTCGGGTCACATATTTTAGACTAATGAGTTTCCACACACACGCAGACCTATATATATAATCTCTTTCGTTACGTTTTAGTGCGTATACGAACAACCTGTGCACAGTGTATCAGTATTATACACATTATGTTCTTTATTCAGTGCGTAAAGACACACTCGTGTTCTTTGCTGAAAATACTTGAATTGCTCTGTTGTTTCTGCAACCCTTCAAAGCACAATGATCACGATATGTGCCTCCAGGTTCAACATGACAAACTTCATGCACTTTTCCCGTAAGGTCTACTTATGTTTCTCCCATGATTCTTCCCATTAAACTGACATCAATTCTCTACACAGAATTAGCCTCTTGTACTTTCTAATTTAGACGATCCCGGTGACCACACACTCAAAAGGCATGGGTCTGAAACCGCTTGAATGCTGGGATCACAGTTTCGAAACCCGCTGATTGCATGGATGTTCGTCCCTTCTGTTCGTTGTTTGTTGTGTAGGTAGCGGCCTGTATCGGGCTGCTCACTCATCCAGAGGAGTCCTATCGGCTGTGCGTCATGTGTGTATGTGTGTGCGTGCGTGTGCGCGCGCGCGCGTGTGCGTGTGTGTCTGTATGTCTGTCTGTCTAATTGTGTGTGATCTAGAAAACTCAACAGTGACGTGGTTTGGCCCGAACTTTTCTCTAACGACATAGAAAAGAAAGTAAATAATATTAAGATTAAAAAACGTAAAGTTATCGGCTATACGCAACATGCAGACAGTGGAAGTAATATTCCATTCAGTCTTAAGATCACAAAAAGAGGCTGACTTAGACGCCTATTAGTTTACTCAGGAAAAATCCCCCGGTACCCCTTGGACAAGATGCAACACGGGACCACATAGTTGGTCTGGCACCTTGGAGAGGATACAAAACTATATAAATAAGATTTCTGTTGACTAATGCACATTACGTTTTCAAATGTATCTACATTTGATACGTATTAAAGAAAAACAGACTGTCTTTACTTGGTACAGCAAACTCACTGACTTAGGCATATCAAGTCTTAAACCGTGTTTTATTTTTCATTCAGGTGGAGTTAAAACGATGAAGTAACGTTTTATCTGAGATACCAAAAAGTGATTATTTTAAGTAACAGATGTGCTATCGTCCTGGTCTTGACGCCATGAGTCTGGTGGAAATTTACAAACAGTTCACAGTAAATGGTCCTGTCTTCAAGGAAGAATCAGAAGGCATTAGATTCCTGCGACACACTAGAAATATTCTGTCACCTTCAAGATATTCTTCACAGTCATCACTCTGTTTCACAAAATTACGTAAAAGTATGATTTTTATTTCATATAAAATATGAGTACAAATTACACGTGACCGACACCAACGTAAATTTAAAGTCACTCTATTCCTTATTAACATTTATTAAAACCAACTAATTGCACACTTCCAACCAAGTACAGTGACACAGCACTCACAGCGGGGGAGGAACACAGGCCGAACCAGACGGACATAATATAAACAAAACAGCATGCCACCAGATAACCTCGTATACAGTCGATCTTAGTAACTTTAGTCCTACATTATTTTATGCTCCCTGAGGATGATCCCATAGAGGGATTGAAACATGTAGGAGATAT
>Ga0123353_10018564_pt1 | contig 10288 bp, 9 predicted proteins | sample TergutLab28metaG_3_FD_92763 | JGI IMG/M metagenome (GOLD analysis project Ga0123353, IMG submission 92763) | Labiotermes labralis P3 segment gut microbial communities from Petit-Saut dam, French Guiana - Lab288 P3 | ecosystem: Host-associated > Arthropoda: Insects > Digestive system > Gut ...
GAGAAGTTTAAAGAAAAATTTGGAAACTATACCAGGAAAACACTCGATAGATTCACTACAAAAGACAGCTATACTTGGAACATCACACATAACACGGAAAGTACTGCAATGTGAAGCTTGAAGCCTGAGCGGTGGGGATCACCGCTGGTTCAAGAGAAGTACCAGGAAGAGATGCCTGTGACAGGGGACATACATATCGTATTATAATAATAACAAAGACAAGGAGCTACAGAAAACATACTCGTATTTGTCACTGCACACATACTAATGCAGAGGTACAAAACATTTAACATAGGAAATGACATAACATGTGTCATGAATTGTCACTACAGAATAGCTGCAACACTATATACCGTAGGAAGACGGTTGGTTTCAAGCGTATAACTGTAAATACCCCGCATAAAGTGAGTAGTAGTAGAAGTAGTAGTAGCGATAGTAGTAGTAGTAGTAGTAGTAGTGGTAGTAGTAGTAGCAGAAGCAGTAGTAGTGGTGGTAGTAGTAGTAGTAGCAGCAGCAGTAGTGGTGGTGGTGGTGGTGGTGGTGGTGGTGGTAGTAGTAGTAGTAATGGCAGTAGTAGTGGTAGTGGTAGTAGTAGTAGTAGTAGTAGTAACAGCAGTAGTAGTAGTGGTGGTGGTGGTAGTAGTAGCAGTAGTAGTAGTAACTAGCCTTAAAGCCTAATATGATTCTTGGCCTATTGGCCTACTGCAGAATTCCTCCCAGCTTACCTCTTTATGTGCTCGATTGCGCGTTTATTTCGCCAGCAATTTTTGGTGCTACACATTCATCTTAATTTCTAACTTTCGAATTACTACTACAGTAGGGCTACGCATTTTGTAACCTGACATGTATGTACCAACACATAAAAATTTAAAAATTCCTACCCCACAGCAAATACAGAGTTTTTCAATATAAAGACAAACTGGTCCATGCTGTTCGGGGAAGTAATGTGTGTTTGTTAATCGTGAGAATCATTCACCTTCAGTACGTGGGCAAAATACAGAGGATTCTTCAGTGTCAGGCTGGTGGTATATATAGCCAGTTATCACCATGATTTAAAGTACCTGATATGAATAAAGAATACGTCCTGCACAAACGCTATTAACAATTTCAAGTGTAATAGCATTTACTTTATAATTCTAATCTTCTAGTGACCAGATATGGAAATTTACTGTTCACAGCTGAATGATTCAGAGTATTCGAGTTGTCTGGGATGTGACTTTGTGTAGCCAGGTTAGTGTTTGCCGACGTTTCGAAGGAACGCCGTGGTTTCAGCGTAATCCTCAACTCTCGAAACGTGGGAAACACTAAGCCAGTCCAGAAGACCCGAATCCTAAAAACAAAAAACCTGCAGTGGAAATTTGAAAATTTCTCGTAAATATTTCGGACTTAATCGAAATACCGTGTTCTTGATTTCCGGTGCACAGAATTTTATAAACTTTAAAACCGCCTTGTAGGCTCGACCTGGTCCTCTGACTGTTAACTGAGGAAACTTAACTGAGCACTGACTGAATATAACAATTTCATGTTTTTTTTTTTTGCGTTATTTAATACACAGACCGTACAGTCCTCAGAAGACAAATTCAATAGCACAAGATCATTTCTGCGCGAATATTCCACGCTAATTAAAGAAATAAATGTGCCTAGCCTGCCCGAGCCGCCGGGCATCAGCAAACTAGTGCGAGGATTCCAACTTATTAAAGAAATGAGTGTGCCTAGCCTGCCCGAGTCGCAGGGCACCAGCAAACTAGTGACACGATACTTTGTATGTACTGCAACAGAAGAGGGTTTAAGATTGACTAGGTACATCATGTCGTTTTCAAGCAGTTTTCCATGTTTTAACTGAAAGTGAGCGGGTCGGTAATACAGGTATGAAACGTAGAACGAATAGGAGAAATGGCGTAAAGCATTAATATATGAAAGAAATTATTCCCCGTTGATCACCAAGGAGACTTTTACACTACTATCTCATAACACATTCCGTACAAAATGCAAGTTATAACATATTTAGTACTGACTTTGCGAATACTTTAATTAGCAAATACCACTGTCACCATACGTGCGTTTACCTACGCGAAAGTAAGGCGCTGGAATTTTTATGGCAGTTTTTCTAAACGTCTTTAAAATAATGAAGACACTAGATGGTGTCAAGGCACCTGCTGTCACTTGATGAGACAGCAGACGACAAATGGTGAGAATTCCTCTCTCTCAGAGTTCATTACCACCTTGTATTGTGCACAACTTTGAGACTAACAGTTGTTCACAGGAAACACGATCCCTTTGTTCGGACACCAAACTCTGCATTCACATCTTTTCTATCAGCAATGTTAGATTTTTGATTGGATCTGCTTTCTTTCACCAGTCACCGTAACTTATTAAATCTTTCTATTAAGACTAACAGCGAATGTCGCTGTCCAGTAGGTAGCACAGCCGATTCTTACTCGGAAGATCTCGGGCTCATATCTCAGCACTGGGACCAGGTATCCCAAAATATTTTGGTGGGTTTCCTCAGCCACGCCATGCAAATCCCGCTATAGTACGTCAAATTATGCCACAAGGCTTCATTCCACATCTTATCCCCTACATTATTCTTTAATGAACATAACCTTCGACGCCAGATACAAGTAAAGTAAGACTGTCCCTGTCTACTCCATGAAAGCACAGAGGGAGAGGAGAGTTATAGCAGCACACATTCTTAACCTCTGAACTAGATGGAGAAGAATGGTGAACTTCATGACTCGGCTGCTGGAACCCACTGAATAAGAGGCTGGGTGAGCGGCACAGCCGGACTGGATATTCTGGAGAAGAGGGAATTATCTTACCCCTGACGGGATTCAAACCCAGGACCGTCCAGCCCATAACGTTGTCATTATATCGACTGAGCTATCCCGCTTTGCTTCGATGCCAGATAAACTGAGCTACTGACAGCTTGTTAATGAAGCCACGTTTAAATACCATCTAATATCGAAATACGGAAATAGAAATGCTATTAGGAGGGACGGTATAATCCCAGACAGTGTCATGACCAGGCAACGAGCTGGATGACCCAAGAATTGTAGTTCGATTCACTACAGATGCAGGAGACTTTCTTCCGAAGCGTCTGGACTGCATATTGGGCCCACCCAACCTTCTTATTCAACAGGCACAGGAGCCTCTTTCCATGGACGCAATTCAACCAAGGCGTTAAGCTAAACCACTCTCTTTCATCTTGAAATGAGATTGAGAACACATGGAGCTAACCTCCATTCCCACGCACGAATTCATTGCGTGGTGTCTTAACTGAGCAAAGGGAAACTTTTGTGTTTAAAAATGTCATAAGAAACAAAACGAAAATTTTAAAGCCTAAATAAACTGCCCGACAACTAAAAGTAGGAAAAAAAAAAATTTGCTTCTCGTAATCAGAACGTAGAAGATAATCACAGATTATGCGAAGAATCCTTGGGAAGGACTCAAAACTTTGCTGTATCGTGAGCAGCCAGCAACTGTCCACTGCAGACCCTACCCCACAGAGTTGGTTACTTGAACTGAATACTCCTGCTTTCACAAATCCAGTGACTTTGCCTCGAAAGAAGAGTAGGCCCGGAAGAAAGCTGAAGAGACACCAAAGTTTATTTTAAAGGTAAAGGTAAAGTTCACCTTAGAACAGGCCACGAAGGCCCATACGGGGAGTAGAGGTAGAACTCTACTCTTCATTTAACCTCGGCGCCAGATGGGGTTGGGAGTTCAACGTCACGCCCCGGCCGATTTACCTCAGAGAAAGGCCCGGTACCCATTGTATAGGAGGCTGGGTAGGCCCCAGGGCCGGTCTGGACAGGTGAGGAAAATCTCGCTCCACCGGGATTCGATCCTCGGACCGTCCAGCCCGTAGCAAGTCGCTATACCGACTGAGCTATCCCGGCCCATTCAAAGTTTAGGTAACTCCTCAATATCAAATATCATGAAAACCCGTTCTGCAGACCACATGTTGTTTCATGCGTTCAGACGATGGAAGTTTCTGCCACAATGGAGTGATTTTAAGAAGCCTTCCTCAGGAAATCAAGTGCGTCTATACCTCATATTGTGGGGAACGATTTATGGACACAAGGTATAAAACTGAAACCGGTTAAGCTGCCAATGAATATACACTATTGTACTTGCAATATACTCTACTGTACTTGCAATACACCCTATTGTAGTTGCAATATACTCTATTGTACTTGCAATATACACTACTGTACTTGCAATATACTCTATTGCACTTGTAGTATACTCTATTGTACTTGCAATACACTCGATTGTACTTGTAATATACACTACTGTACTTGCAATATATTCTATTATACTTGCAATATATTTTATTGTACTTTAAATATACACTATTGTACTTGCAATATACTCTATTGTACTTGAAATACACACTATTTTGCTTGCAATATACTCTATTGTACTTGCAATATACGCTGTTTTACTTGCAATATACTCTATTGTACTTACAATGTACACTACTGTACTTGCAATATACTCTATTGTACTTGTAATATATTCTATTGTACTGCAATATACACTATTGTACTTGCAATATACTCTATTGTACTTGTAATTACACTGTTGTACTTGCAACATATTCTGTTGTACTTGCAATACACTTTATTGTACTTGAAATATACACTATTTTACTTGCAAAATACTCTATTGTACTTGCAATATACACTATTGTACTTGCAATATAATCTATTGTACTTGCCATATACACTACTGCACTTGCAATATACACTATTGTACTTGTAATCTACTCTATTGTATTTGCAATATACACTATTGTACTTGCAATATACACTATTGTACTGCAATATACGTAGTACACCTACAAAGATGACATTCCAATGTTCGGTTGTAACACTCAGTCATCTGTAACAGTCTAGGATAGTGCGGTACATAAAAACACGCAGTGTACGACGAATCCCGCTGCTAGTACGCCAAATTGTTTTGTACCCGATCTTCTGTAGAGCTCAGGCAATTTCCCTCATTTATTTCGTTGCAAACACAAGACCAGACCACTTCCTAATACAATTTAGTTTTTCAAACTACAAATAAAATCTTTGTTGCCTTTTGGCGAAGGAAGGCATATGGCAGATTAAACACACGGAATTGAGCGTTACGTCGATGCACTGTGTAAAATTGTTACGATGTTTTATAGCACATTTCCCTTGCATACAAGATAGAAATGCAGTACAACGTAAGCCGGAGGCTCTTCCAGTTAACCATTTTTGCCGTGGAAAAGCAACGAGTATTACATATTCGGAATGTGTCTGTAGCCTTAGTTACCCAGCATACAATGAGCGAGAGCCGTATTATATTGCCATCTGTGGCTTGTGCGACCCTACCGTACTTTATCACACTATCTCACAAATGGCACGATTGTCGGGGAAAAAAGTTATTGAACAAAAACCGTGCGTTTTGATTTTCTCTGCAACTACTGTTGAAACATTTTTTATTCTAAGAAGAATTCAGCGAGATACTGTCATAACGTACAGATGTGATCATGCAAAGTACCCCTCATTCTTATCATATTTTAATAAGCCTTAAATTTTGTCGACATATTTTCGAAAAATACCCAAATGTCATATTTTATGAAAATTCGTCCAGTGGGAGCCGCGTTGTTCCATGCGGACGGACGGACATGACGAAGCTAATAGTCGCTTCTCCCAATTGTATGAACGCGCCTAAAAAGACTCATCCTTCTGCTCGTGTGTCCCTTATTCCTCTTTATCAGCAGATCAGCTGGAATTTCAAACTTCCCAATAATCAGATATTATAGAGTTGTTTATACCTGATCCCAAACGCGTATCTTTTCTGCACCCGTCATAGCTATAACACGGAGCAGATTATTCCAAGTCTAAAACATTCATTCTCAGGGTCTGCAGTCAGGGGAATTATACGACATGTGAAAGAGATACACAGTCTGATAAAGCTGTGACTGAAGAGGGACAGCAATTAATTTTCTATTTCTTGCTTGCAGCGAAGAAGAAAATTGTAGACTATGTGAAAATAGTACGATATCCGGATATGAGAGAAAGGTAATTGCCTGCAGATACGGAAGTACGTGGTTGTGAATATTTTCAATAGCAAGGCGCAGAAAACCAGAACACAGAGGCGGCAGTGTATTCCGAAATATTGGCAGACATGTGCTACACTACATGGCGCCAAATGTCGGCAGACAGCAATATTCAGCTGCTTACCTCACTACATAAAAAAGTGGTTCAACAGCCACTAGCCGCTCAGCTATTAAATAAATATAGTTACTTATATTCAGAAACTGGGGCCGGGATAGCTCATTCAGTATAGCGACTGGCTACGGGCTGAACGGTCCGGGGATCGAATCCCGGTGGGGGCGAAATTTTCCGCAACCGTGCAGACCGGCACTTGGGCCCACCCAGCCTCCGATAAAATGGGTACCGGGTCTCTTTCCCGGGGGGTAAAGCGGCCGGGGCGTGGCGTTGACCACCCACCCCATCTAGTGCCGAGGTTAAAGAACGAGTAGAGCTATACCTCTGGGCCTTCGTGGTCTGTTCTAGGGTGAATATTACTCTACCCTTTTTACATTCAGGAACTACATTAAACTTATGTCTGCTACACCCAATATCTGTATGAAACTGGACTGTGTGACAGCCCTTGGATAGAGTAATGTAACTGCACACGCTGCGATAAAACTGCCGTGGAGAGTCATGATGTCCCTGATCAGGTTCCGCACTCAATTTACTTCGAGAAACAGTGAAACGTTCTGTGAAGCAGCAGATGTCTCCGTGGACTGTGATATAACTACTGCTTACGACAGTCGGACAGATTGTGAAGCTTACGGGGGCTGACGTGCTGTTACGAAGCTTGACTAAAACTAGGATGAAATGAAATGACTTGATGGCATTCTGTGAACACTAAACACACCTCCTGGGTAAGGTAGTGCCATAAACTGCTCTTCTTCCTAAACAGACATCTGATATCATCACAGTTGAAGGCGACATAAGTTTCTGGCTTCCCCTGCAAACATACACCTAAACCCAAAACTGAACCATACAGTCGTAAAAGCTTACCTCACGGAGGTTAAAAAGGTCAATGTCCAAAGGTGAAGAACACTTAAAGACTATGAAGAGTGCTATGTTCTGTGACATGACGTGGTGTAGGTCTGGTTGCTAACCCAAAGATGGAAGCAGACCATTCCTCCGAAAAGTCTGTAAATCTGGCCAAATCACATGGAGTCACACCCTAGAATAACGCTGTGTTTCACCTCCGTGGCAACCTCACACGTCACAAAGTACAAAAAGTGCTGCACTGAGAATTTCAGTGCAGTGACTGGTCCTGCTACTTCTAGTGGCACCGGGTAAATTTTATAACCGCACAGTTTGGTCTCTTGTTAGGATCAAAGAAGGAGTGTTGGGAGTGAAAGTTTATGGTTGCCGGCACCCCATGTCAAAGAGAACTGGGTACACTGGGATGGCGAAGATCCGAAGGGAGACGGAGTCGAGGTCAGGCACTTGGAACCTGGCGGTATTAGGGACTAGAGGGTGTATGGGATTTGTTAGCTAAATATATTTACTACCGAATATTAAACTATTGAAGTGTTGTCATACTTACTTACTTACTTACTTACTCCATGGCGCAGAGTCCTTCTTGAGAAGCTAACTGGTTTGCAGCTATTCAAGAAATTCCCCGCATTTCACGGAACCCGAAGGTTCATTACCGCACGCACAAGCGTCCGCCACCTGTCTTTATCCTGGGCCAGCCCAATCCAATCCATATACCCACATACCACCTCCTGGAGATCCGTCCTAATATAATCCACCCATCTACGCCTAGGTCTCCCCAGTGGTCTCTTTCCCTCCGGTTTCCCCACCAAGACCCTACACGAAGTGTTGTCATTTCTGTCGAAAATGTTCAACCCAACGATATAAGTTAATGCACAACCATTGATGACCTGTACCACCCTATACCCACTATGTATATTCCCTGAGATAAGACGTGTTCGCCGCTGGAGTGAACAGTTACAAGGTAAAGGTAAAGTTCACCCTAGAACACGCCACGAAGGCCCAGAGGGGGAGAAGAGTTACAGCTAAACTCTTTCCTTAACCTCGGCGCTAGATGGAGTGGGTGGTCAACGCCAGGCCCTGGCCGCTTTACCCCCGGGAAAGACCCGGTACCCATTGTATAGGAGGCTGGGTGAGCCCCAGGGCCGGTCTGGACAGGTGAGGAAAATCTCGCCCCCACCGGGATTTGAACCCCAGACCTTCCAGCCCGTAGCAAGTCGCTATACCGACTACGCTATCTCGGCACAGTGGCACCGGGTTCCATACTCAAACCGGAAATCATCTACACCGACATGTTTCAAGTGGATTTCCTTAGTATCTCAATACAAATCGTGGGACAGTGTCATCGGAAAGGCCACAACCGTTCCCTTCAAGATCTTTCCTGTTCACAATCGTGCTATCATCCGATGCTATAAGACGCATGACATTTAAAAAAGTGTCGTTAATTAAACCAGCCTCAACAGACAGAACAGAGTTTACAGCGATGTAATAACACCTCTGCTTCACAAGCGGATGAGTTCTCTCGCGCAACCATTTTCCCATGCCCTACACATACCTATCCCATTATGAGCACCAAGAACAGCGACTTCAGTTACGTGCAGTCTATGGCTTCCTGTTTCCTTCCGACTCCTTCCTTTTCCTCCTCAACTGGTGGCTACCTTGATCTTGATCCGTGCCACGGCAGGAGGTTAGTAGCCGGGTTCATTTCTAGGCCAGTTCTTGTAAGATATGAGACGGGCAAAGAGGCACTAAGACACGTTACCCTCAGTATGCTCTGTGTTTCCTCTTAACTGTCATTCCACCAAACCTCCATATTCATATTAATTAATATACTATCGACGTCACACAATCTCGGTACTGAAAACGTCCGCAAACAAACCACAAACCACAAAAACTTCTTCAGAGACACGAACTATTCTGCGGTCACAGAAGGAAGGATTCAGGCTTCCGCCGAGGTTTACTCTAGGCCTTCGCATCTTATTGGACTGCCTGATTCTTGAATATGGGTCCGAAAGGTCGTCGCGAAATGTCGGTAGCCAACTACTAACCTACACTGCGTAACATCCCTGAAGGGCAAAGACTTCCGCCATAGGAAAGAATTCCCATGGAAGGTGGGACTATCTGTGTACGACGCTTCCAACCCCGTGCTTGTTGTTTTATGCCCTATGTCAACCAGAATAATGGCCCTTGTCGTTAGCGAAGGTTATCACGTGGTCATCACAACCAACATTCATGTGAACAAAATGGTTGGACGACTACTAAAGGGGAATATAACGATGTATGCTAGTGGGGAGGGGGGGGGGTGTCGATCCATGGGACTTTCATCTGTGGCCTCACTAGGACAGCAATTAGATCCACAACAACACCTAATACGAATTACATTTCACTGAGATAAGTCAATTTCACATTGAGACGGCAAACTGACTATCAGATTAATCCAGCCACAACACTTCTTTAGCAGCTGTACCTTGAAAAAATCTGGCATGCAAAGGTTACAGCAATTCCTTTTCTTTCGCTACTTCGTAGGCTATTGACTTTTGGTTATTAACGACCTTTTCTAGATATAAGTTCTGGTGTGTCACCAGCGGTTGTTATTGAAACGATATTATGCCGGTTTTCGAAATGTGTTTATGTGTTTGTTCTGACGTTTCCGAGAAACGTGATACCCCCATCTGAAGGTGATCGGTGGATATTAAAGCGGGCGCCTGAACACATACCACATTACTCCACATGGTGCAAAAACCCAAGACACAATCCATTGGCGCGCCCGGGGGGCAAGGGGGGGATGACTTTAAGAGACACGTATTTTGTAGACACGATGATATTAAAACGTTTACGTGATTTACCGTCCAGCTGAAATCTGCCACTGAAGTCGACTGATGAGTAGTACATTAGAATTTAAAAATAAAATAATAAATTTAGGATGTCTTAGATCAGTGTTTCTCAACCTTTGTGAGACCGCGGCCCGGTAAATTCTTTTTTCATAAGAATAGGGTCCGGTCCCAACAGATTTACTCGTAAATACCTTTCCATTTTTTTTTCAAGTTCATACATTAAACTTACATAAGTATTAATAATTAATGATGGCTTAATCATAAAGAGTATTAGTACACTTATGTATACGGTGTGGCATGTTGACAAATATAAAATTACATTTAAATTAGTTATCAATCACTGGACTAATGAAATCTTGCAGCATACTGTAGTTTCCTCAGGCCAACATCTGGGTCTGA
>Ga0123353_10018565_pt1 | contig 10288 bp, 5 predicted proteins | sample TergutLab28metaG_3_FD_92763 | JGI IMG/M metagenome (GOLD analysis project Ga0123353, IMG submission 92763) | Labiotermes labralis P3 segment gut microbial communities from Petit-Saut dam, French Guiana - Lab288 P3 | ecosystem: Host-associated > Arthropoda: Insects > Digestive system > Gut ...
AGGATTAAAAAAAAAAGAGGGCGACTGGAAACAGCAGAATATTGAGTTTCTTTTGAACACAAAAACACATATTAGATGCCAGAAATATTTGTTCGTTTTGGATAGATATGGTATCGTGTCTCTGGGTGAATGGAGCCCAACTTTTTGAGACGGTTATTATGTCTCAAAACATCAAGCAGCAATCACCCAGTGATGCAGCATCATATCCCAGGAGAACAGAGAAATCAACCGCACTGCTGCAAAATCCTAAAATTTCACGCCTCAGCCCCTCTATGCATCTACTTATGTTGCAAAGTCTCAGCGACATAACATGACCCCATGCTGTATGCACCACTTCTCCCTCTTCCAACTCATGCTGTTGACATGAGACACCCAGTAATGTCTGATACAGGATGTGACTTACTAGATTAGTTATGTTGTAGCTATCTTACCTTGAGCACCCAACATAGTTGCCTTGACTGTTGACAATATCTTGAGCTGTGTGCCGATGGTCGGAATTCGCTCACACACCTGCAGGAGGTTCTATAAAGGAACACAAAATACCTCTTGTTAATACACAGGCTATGGCGTGGCTCAGGCAGCTGGTAGCTGGCCTGTTAACACTGAGGCCTGGGTTCAATCCCAGGTATGTCCATATGGAACGTGTGGTGGACAGAGAGGCACTAGGGCAGGTTCTTCTCCGAGTACTTACTTTCATCCTGTCAGAATTATTCCAACTGCACTCCATGATCATTCATGCATCCATCACTGATGCTAAATCATCTCAGCAACAGACAGTGCTTTTAAACAATACCAGTACACTTACACATAGCAGGTGTAGCTCTGCCTGTATGCATACAGGCAGAGTAGATGTATGGCTCAACTCTCTCAGAACCTCAGCACTAAGATGGGAGAATGGGCAGCTTTATGTTCCACCTGCTTTACCAAGAAGAAATAAAGCCTCAGTACCCACCGAACAGGAGGATGTATGGGCCCTAGAAGCAGTCTGGATGTTTCAGAGAAGAGAAAAATCTGTTGATTCCACCTGGAATCAAACCCCAGACCGTCCAGCCCATAGCCTAGTCACTACACTGACCATTCTACTGTGGCGTCTCCGGTGGCAAACTTCCTGTTCCAATTTCTACAAACATCAGTTGCTTCTGGTAACTCACTGTTCGCATCCTCTTGTCAGTGCACTCCCTGGCGAGCTCCTTGGCAAGGCGAGTAACTTCTTCAGAGGCTTCAGCAATGCTCTTGGCACAGGAAATGAGATCTCGCTTGCTACTTCCCCCTTCCCCTCGCACCAGCTGTGACAGCCGACCCATCAGCACCGCCATCTTCTTTGCTGCTACAATAATGTCATTGTCCTTGCTGGACCACTGTCTAACCTCTTGATGAAGTCCATGTGCAGCCATCTGTAAATTGCATTCAGTGTTTGTTTCTGGAATTTTATAAATGGTGACAACTACAGTTTCAGAACAATAATCTTTTTGTCTGAGAGTTTGTGACAATGTTTGAATCTTTATTCCATTATTTGGTTTGACTCGGTCCACCGTCTTGAGGTATGCTTGAACAAATATGGCGTTTTTGTATCTGACTACTGCTGTGAATGTATACCAAACAGACTAATGCTATAAAATACCCTGCAAGTATAACATTGTGCAGATCCATAATGTAGAAAGTTTGTGATTTCATGGTGGCTGGATTAGGAGACTAAAATGACATACCCATGGAGTGTCTGCCAAAGTGATTTGAGAATTCAGGTCTACAGGGATATGACACTGTGCCATTGCACTAATGGTGCACGATGCTCTGAAGACACTACATTCTTTCAGAATGCCATGAACCACTGACCCAATCACACAGTGTCATATCCCAGAAGACATTTCTCACAAACATTGCTGTGAGAACCTCAAATCTCACACATACCGATGCCACTGAAATCTGTAATTACGTAAGTGGCACAACAGAGAACCTGAAGACAGGAGTACAGTCAGCTCCCGAAATGTATCAGGAGCACCTTACTATAACGGACAGTGTCCAGGTAATAAGGATGTAATAACATTTTCTATCACCCTTGTAACTGCTGTAGAATCATCATAAACCGCAATTATTTATCAGTCCAGCATATTATTCAGTAATTTCAAAGCAGTTTCAGAGTGCAATGCTACACAGCAAGACAGTATGTGGAACAACATGACTACAGAGCCAGTTACAAACATCAATTTTCAAACTGTCAGACACAGTTCACTAAATATAGCATATTATGCAACTTCCGTACCTTTCATACCTAACAGACAGCAAGACACTTCCATCTGAAAGCATGCTGTAACTAAAATGTAATACATGTGGTATAACAATGACCAGACCTTTAACCCTTCTCCTTGTTATTTGTTATCCTCCAAACAGTACAAAAGGTTTTAAATGTGTGTGTGTTTGAGTGTGAGCATGCATGTGCCTGTGCGTGTAGAGGAAGAGCGGCAGTACACAGAATGAACATGTAACAGAGTTATTACTGCAAACTAACAGTTCCTCAGATAGTTAACGAAATTTACCATATTTTATGGAACCCAAAGGTCCACTGTTGCATTTGAAACAGCCTGCCACTTGTCCCTGTCCTCAGCCACATGAACCCAGGCCATGTCCTTCCATCCTACTAGTATTTCTTTAACATCCATTCCAAAATTATCCTCCCATCTATATCTAGGTTTTACAGGTGGTCTCTTATACCCAAACACTATTCAGACTTCTCTTCTCTTCTTCTCCTCCTCCTCCACACATGCCACATGCCCTGCCCATCTTATTCTCCTTGATTTGATTACCCTAATAATATTTGGTCAGAGTACAAATCACGAAGCTCCTCATTATGCAGTCTTGTCCAGTCTCCTGTCAAATGCATATCTTTCTCAACATCCTATTCTTTAACATCCCCAACCTATGTTCTTCTCGGAATGTGGACTAATTTTCACACTCATATAAAGGTACACAGAACGACACAGTCAGTGTGCCCCATACAAAAACAGATACTACACATCATTACACAAAACCATACCATCAGACCTCATACCTGTAACAGTCCAGTCCAACGCACATTACCAAAACCTATTGCTTTCACACTCTTAATCATAACAAAAACAGTTCCCCACTTTGCACCCGTCAAGGCTCAGTGTTTTAACACTGTAGCAGTACAATTCATTTTGCTTTCATTCAATGTATACTTACCACACAAACATTCTACAAATATACATATTTGAAGTACCTTAATGTACCTACCGTCAAGAACACAAACTACAGTAATCACAATGTGTGTTCAGGGAGCTCACTGTTCATTTCTGATAGGTTAGGAATGAATTAAGATGCTCCTGTATCTGTTATGGCATAGTTAAATCTTGTGAGGGCTAGGACAACTTAAGTTATTACTAAATTCTGTAAGTGGTCCAATTTTGACTGGAGTTGCGAAAAAAAGATGCTCCAGTAACAGTGGCTGCACTGGCCACTGCATTTTAACTCTGAGCCACTTGAATGCACTGGACAATCAAATGTTGGTCCTTAAAAGGCTACAGCCCACAATCTGTGAATGTGACCGATATACGCATAATTTTTGGTTTTATGGGATGTGATACCGTGTGAGTCTCAGAAGACCACAATCAGCCATAACTATGATTATGTCTGAATAATTAATACAGCAGTACTGTGCTCTCAGAGATGAGATAACCGAACATATATTCAGGGAATTGCAGTAGCACGCACAAATTTATTTCCTCACTTATGTGTAATGAAGGCAGTTACCCAACATGAGGTATTATGTAAACACAAGAATGAAGAAGAGTATATAAGAAAGATGCTACATATTAATGCATTAATCATTTGGGAGATTACTTTCAATTCAAACAGCCACATATCTTGCATATGAAGCAGTGGGCTAAGAGTATAAACATGCACATGTCTCTACTTTTAAAAAAAAATGTTCACTGTACTGAACTGAAACACATTTTTACAAATACCAGTGCATGGGCCACACAGTCACAAAATATATCCTACATCTCTACAATTACAGGACTAAAAGCAATCCCTGTGCAGGCCTATTACAGGCTGAGGGGGTTCCAGTAGGTTGGGGCTCCCAGATTTTGAGACAATCAGCACATGAACGTGGTCAGGTTGTTAGCCCCACACAACACCTGCAGAACACCCCTTTATAGCAAATTACCAATTACAGAACCCTGACAGTGATCTCATGCCCTTACACGACTACTGTACTGACAAACAGATGGGTATCCGGCTCATGTGGACTAGAAGTATGTAACAGTCTCACCATGATTGGCTGGTTGGGCAGAGGTGCGTGCCGGAACATGTCATCTTCATCATCCGTTTCTGGTGGTGGGGGTCGAGGTGGGGGTACCTCTCCACCTGGGAGAGGGGGTCTTGGTGGAGCATATTCTGTAACAAGTTACATCAAATTCACAGATATACATTTTGTGTTCAGAATCATAAGTGCAGTACAAGATACAGGAATATACCAATGAATTCACAGACTAACACAGAAACTGACAAACACAAAATATAAATGTAACAGCATGCACTGAACAGGCAGGAGTTTGCACAGAAGTGTAGAGTTTAGGCTCCACTTATGAACGTAGCTGTAGCTACACTGCTAGCAACAGATGACACATAACGCACGTCTATTCAATTATCAACTAGTACATAAACGTTATGGGAAACTGGAAGGGTATCGTTCATAAGTTACACATGCTGAATCTTCCAATGCATTCAATGGACTGCAACAGAAATTACACGTTTACTGGTGGTACTCATTTGTACTGTTTGTACATGCAGCAGTGCTGAAACACTAATATGGTAACACAAGCATATCAGAGCTACACAAGCAATGAAATCATCAGACAAGACATGCTAGCACCAAACACTCCACTTGCAATAATGGTTTTCTGGCCTAAACAAGAAACATAAAGAGTCAACTTCAGTGCAAGATGTAATAATGCTATATCAAACACTGCATGTACACAGACATACACTATATACAAGGAGCTGGCACATTACAGTCTGATATCTATTCCATTCGTCCTTGTTTCCTAGCAAGGTCAAGAAATTCTTCTTTCCTCCAAATGTCTAGACCAGCTCTGAGGAACACCCAGACTCCTATTCAATGGGTACTTGGTTCATCTTCCCAAGAATAAAATGGCCAGAGCATGAAGTTGACCACTTACCTCCATCTTGTACATAGGTGGAGAATGAGTGGAGCCACACCTCTACTCCCCCTATATGGCTTCTTGGCGTGGACAAGGACAAATCTACCGTTACCTTATTGAAACCAGTCAATGTCGCTTACTTCAAAGCGCCTTTGTGTAGGTTTAGAGGCAAGAGCATCCTAACACGCACATCTGCTCAGCCAAAGCAAAAACTCTAAAAGAGCCAGATTACTGAGTGAAAACCGTCCAAATATTGCAACAACAAGACCCAGATATCCAGCATTCCTGTACTGTCAGATCAGTTTGTACAAGAACTGAATTAAAGTACACAGTTTGGGTGACTTCTGATTACAATAAAAAATAATATTATCCCCATCAACTGTGAAGCTTGCGAAGACAAGTGTTAACTACTGAACAGTATCTGGATATGGGGGAAGTGGGGAGGATTGAGCAGTTACAGCCCTGTTGAACCCTCCAGAACCAGAATTAAACGTACACAGCGGTCCGCACAACACTGGAATGTAACTGGGACTGCATAAGAGCTGATATATTTGTACGACAAACTTAAAATTCAACACTTCTGTGCAACTGTATTACATATATAATAACACCAATTAATAAATAAAAACAATGTGCAATATGTTGGTGTGAAGTATTATATAGTAATATGAGGTTCAGCAATGTTAGCAAAAAACACACAGACAAACACAAACACAAACACACAGTTCTGTACTACCTGTCACCCATGTGGAGGAACATGTGAAAATCTAAGGTGTATCAACTTGTTAAAGGGGGCAGCCATCTGAGATGTGATGATGTGTCACTGGGCAAGTGGTTCATGACATTTCAAACAACAGCAAACACACAAGAACTGCTTCTCCTGTGATGGCTGTTCTACATGGACCATATGCCCTTGAATAATAAGGTAACACAATCCTCGGAAACATAAGGACCGCTCGACCACCAACAAAGTGCTGCATCCCTGAAGACTTGTAATCCTCAACACCACCACTGTGAGTTCCTAATCAAGTTGTTACTTCCATCAGGAGGATGGGGATACTGAAGTTACTGATGGTAAGTGAGAAAGAACTGGGGTAGAATAATTCATGTGTAATTTTTAAGGCAGCAGCCTGCATCTAGACTGTGAATATGAGTCATAAGAGAACTCTCTTAGTGGAGTGTCATCTGATGGTGAACAAAGTTGTTAACAACTGTCTAGACACACTACTGAGAAACAATTAGAAGCTTAACACTGAACTTATATGGTTACAAAAAGAAGATGCACCATAATTAGAAGACAAGACCTTCAAAATGGGTAATTACATATAAACTGCATGTTCACTTCAAATACCATAACCAAAAATGAAATCAGCCCAATCTTGCACAGCATGATGAATTTCCAAACACGTGTACAATCCACTTTTTGAACCACCTAGACACAATGGGGTCAAATGTTACAAACATACAATACATATATAAACAATGTAACTGAATATAAAACCAAAATACAACATTTTAAACATTAGTTTCTGGGATACAACACAATAAGCAAAATGTCTACAACAATAATGACATATTTCACAGGCAGCTCTTAGAAATGCCCTTAAAAAAAAAACAAGACAGAAGGAAATAAAGAAATAAAGAAAGACAAAAACTCTTCTGTCTTACATTTATGGACACTACACATTCTTGCCCTGTTCAACCTATCTAACCAACTATTCATGCACTTCCTTCCTAATTGTGCATCAATTACATTTAATTTTTTTTGCATGAATAGTTCGTTAAGATAGGTTAAATCTGCTGTCATGCATGGTGCATAGAACATTAAGATTCTTGCCCTTTACTCACTATTATCAATACTAAAATCATCACAATAAAATAAAGGCTTACAAACTATCACATTACTATACGTATCATAAAGCTAATAATTACACTAAAGTGATTTGGTTACGAAGAAAAGGTAGCAGAAAATAGCATTTATATACTGTCATAAGTGTCCTGAGTTTTAAACAGTGTAGTTGAACAAAGCCACAACCAATCCACACAGATGTCCAGTCCAAACACACGTGTGTCCTCCAAGTCACACAATTCAAGTGCTATAAGAACGATCCCCTTCATTATTTCACACTTCAAACAATGAAATCATTCGCACAAATAAGGAACCAAACCTTGTATTATCAAAACAAATGCACAAATGGAACCCATCAAAGTGAAAGGAAAAGGATTTAACTCAATAACCTGTAAATTTACACTTACGTTTTTTATTCCGTTTCACAACATCAAAATGTCCACTGCATCATAATTCAAACATAGCTAGCCAGAATCCAGCAAAATTATGTACAGTAAGGTGTGAAGTACCTTACAGATAGACACAATGTGTGATATGAAAAGTATTCAGATGGCCTGAAGTTAATTCAACACTGACGACAAATGGATGATAAATATTCAAGTCTTCCAGGATATCGCGATATGTCACTGGATGAACAATCTGACAAGAACAGTCATTCTTCTTAGACTGCTCTACTCTGCAGGAAAAGGCACAATCATCTGACATGCCAGGAACAACTCAAAGAACATAGCACCACCTCACAGACTTAAAGGTTGAGCAACACTGCTGTGACAACCTAGTTTCTCCAAGTGGCCAGCCATATCTATCATAACTGATTGGAGGCTAATTACAGGCAGGAACACTGAAGTCACAAATCTTAAGTGAACATAAAATCAAGTAACGTACTATTTTGGACCAGTATTACTGTTGTCCTGATGGAGACCAAGAAAGCAGGCAGGGACATAAAAATAATTTCTTTTAATTATGTTATAATACTTAGAGCTATAAAGTTGTGTACCATTAATTAAATCATAATAAGAAATTAACACTCAAATGACAATAAGCAAGTCTGGTCATATTCCCAGATAAAATGACAATAACTATCAAAGTTAAGACATTCTGCAATACAAAGCAAACAAGCAAGCAAATAAATACAGACATGTCGGTCGAGGCATACAAAATGCACCGAAGTAACATGCCACGCACACGTAACAAGCAGGACTATGCATACTTCAGAAACTCAACTACAGTGATAAACCTGGTCACAATACAGAACGCCTTAATATCATGCTTTTCATGAACATAATATGAATAAAACTGTAATACAATTTCATTTAGACCACTGCTCCACCAATTAAATGACCAAACAAAATTCACATAACATGCAGTAATACCAAAACATCTGGTCTCAAGATAGAGAGATTATTTTGGATGCAAAACATGTTTCTGCTTCCTCACAATGCAAGTTGCTGGTACAGGCGAAAAAATGGGATTTATCCCCTATCATGCATGTGAATGAATTACTCACTAAACAGATGCCTGTTAGAATGTATCAAAAAAATATCTACAGCAGACATTACTTTTAGTTTACCTGCATCTATGTACAGTTTTACACCATTGGGAATGCAGAGAAAATGAAAAATGTTTCCAGGTGTGCCCCTATTTAAAGGTATTATTTTTTTGTATTTATTTGAAAAACAAGATGAAGGCACAAAAATAGCATAGTTGAGATAAAAGTGTCTAAGACTTTAGTAGCAGACCTTTCAAATGTAAACCACATTACTCGGTTAAGTTTCTTGATACTGTAACATCAGTAATCTTGAAACAAACAATAAACCGAGGAAATGAGATGAGTAATTACTAAGAAGACCACTTTCAATCTTTCATTACGTGGGAATACACACATCACGGCACACACAAACAAAATATGCATACACCACTTTCTGGTCAATAAATGATGTGGAAATCTCAAATTGGTGTATCAAGCTACCTGAAATACAAATACTGAACTGCTGCAGTCCTACTAGCATTCAGAAGAAATAAGAATTGTACATAACAGAGCATTAAGGGAGAGTCCTCACCAATCAATCTTGCCATACGAACAAGATACTCATAGAAAACCTACTTCACACATTGAGAATCTATGATTGTTACCTGAAGGAAAAAGTTCTCTCATTTCATTTAGACTGCATGCACCAGTCAGACTGTGAGACATAGTCTTGTGGTGCCATACACTGTGAACTTAACAGGCAAGAGGAAGCACTGTTATATGGTGAACACACAATTTACATTTAATGACCATGGGTATAAGCATAAACCTAAGCCAACTCTATAAGGCCTGTGAGCCAAAAGGGATTTCAAAGGCACTGCACATGACAATGTGAATAATTTCTTCCCGGTGATCATGTAATTTTTTGAACCTGCAGATGAGGCCTGTGACATACGTGCCTAACGCAGTGAAAATAGCAAGCCCATGTCCACCATTTCACAAGAGTGAGGCGCCTACCTCAAAGAACAAGTATAATGAAATTAAATGCCTGCTTAACATATGGGTGGAGCTATATGGTGTAGTGATGACAGTAAATAGGCAATGGGCTGGACGATCCAGGGTTCAATTCCTGTCAGTGACAAGAGATTTTTCTCTTCTCCATAATGTTAAGATTAGCTCTGGGGCCCACCCAGCCTCCTATTCAATGGGTATTGGGGGGATCTTGCATGAGGGTACAGGTGCTGGGCAATGAAGATGACCACTCATCTCCAAACAGTAGCAAGTTTAAGAATCACTGCAACTGTACTTCTACTCTTCCCATATGACTTCATGTATGTACAGGGATAGCTTTCTGTTTAACAATGGGAAATACTGACATTTGAAGGTGTAGTTTGGAAACATATGATATGTATGCAACATCGATGCATACTTACTCTTGGAGTACTTCTGTTACTAAATTTACAGAGTGTGATAGCCTTGAAGCTCACGTGCTAACTAAATGCAAGTAAGTAATCTCAGACAATCACCTCTGCCGTACTGTAATGAATTGCCATACTGGAAACCGTCCATCTCTTCACTTCACTGACTGATGCAGTCACTTAAAGCAATGGAAATTCATTCTGCGTTGACATGGCTCATCGCCTGACAAGATCTTACTGCACTTGTCCCCCCCCCCCCCCAAAAAAAAAAAATTCGAAAATTAAAATAAAAAATAAAAATGCTTTTTCCAAAAACATTTTAATTTTTTTTTTTTATTTTATATTTTTTGAAATTTTCCTGGTTCCATTC
>Ga0123353_10018566_pt1 | contig 10288 bp, 5 predicted proteins | sample TergutLab28metaG_3_FD_92763 | JGI IMG/M metagenome (GOLD analysis project Ga0123353, IMG submission 92763) | Labiotermes labralis P3 segment gut microbial communities from Petit-Saut dam, French Guiana - Lab288 P3 | ecosystem: Host-associated > Arthropoda: Insects > Digestive system > Gut ...
GTTTGATATTGAATTGACTATTAACTGTGCGCCTGCGAAAAAAATTATAAATGATAAAAAAGCCGTCGCGATAGTCTCTGCTCTCCTGTGACCCCAAGGGTGTCTTTTATCGGCAGGTTTTGATATCAATTTCACAATAAAAAGCGTAACCAAACTAATAAGAACATCCGTCGATGAATCGATGCCGTCACCGATAAGAGCACCGCTGTGAGATATTACTCCGACGACAATTTTTGAAACAGCCAAAACAGCATTGCCCGCAATCGCAACGATTGCAGCCATACGCATATATTTAGATTTATTATCCATCTGAAAATCTCCATTTATCATATAAAGTTTTATTGCATAACCAGTATAACAGAGTCACAACTCGATACACAATATTTATATCCTCGCATTTTGTGCTATAATTGCATTATACTTCGGAAATTATGATAATAAAAGGCAGACGAGCTCAAAATGGATAGGAGAATAGCAGTAGCATGGAAAATTTGGTTGATAATATTCCATTCAGAAAAAGTTTTAACCACTCGCTTTTTGCGTTAGTAATACCTATTGCGCTTCAAAACCTGATTTCGGCAGCGGTAAATACGGTTGACATAATCATGCTCGGCACTATTAGCCAGTCTGCTATGTCCGCTATATCGCTCGCAAATCAAATTGCGTTTATACTTATGTTTTTCTTAATGGGGTTGGCTATCGGCACAGGAATCCTCACAGCACAATATTGGGGGAAAAACGATGTGCAGGTAATACATCGAATACTCAGTATTGCCTGCATGTTTTCAGTTTCCGTATCTGTAGTATTTTTTGTGATTTCATTTGCTTTTCCGGAATTGTTAATACGCATTTTCACCGGTGACCCGGAACTAATTCATTATGGAGCGAGATATCAACAGATTGTATCATTTTCATACCTTGCCATGAGTCTCTCCCAGATGTATCTGTCAACTGCCAGAAGCATGGAAAAAGCGCGTTTCTGTGCGATAGTAACATCTTCAAGTCTGGTTTTGAATGTGATAATGAATGCAGTTTGTATTTTTGTATTATTTCCCGGCGAACCTGATAAAGCAATCATAGGTGTAGCTGCAACAACTGTAATAGCACGTTGCTTTGAGCTATTTTGTTGCATAGTCCACTCCCGGCGTCCCGGTAATGTGCGGTTCAGCTTGCCAATACGTGACAATACCCATAAATTACTGTTAAATGATTATTTGAAGTATACAACTCCTGCTCTCGGAAATTACGTTATATATGGAGGGGCATTAGTAGCGGGAGCCGCGATTATCGGGCATTTCAATTCTGACATGGTAGCGGCTAATGCCATTGCCAACGTAGTGAGGAACTTAGCTACCGTTTTGTGCGGCGGCATTGTCGGCGGCGGCAGTGTCATGATTGGTAAATATTTAGGCAGCGGCAATTTGGATTTCGCAAAAAAAGCCGGGGTTATGATATATGTTTATGCATTGATTTTCGGAGTGCTGGCAGGTATTACAGTTTTGTTGTTAAGACCGCTCGTATTTGACGTAATAAATATTAACACTACAGCGCAGGGATTCTTGGATTCAATGCTTATAATCTGTGCTGTTTGGTGCGTCGGGAAATCGCTAAACTCCACGATAATCGGCGGCGTGTTTTGTGCCGGCGGCGATGCAAAATTCGGCTTTTGGTGCGATTTGATAGTTATGTGGGGAATTATTGTACCACTTGCTTGGGTATGTGCTTTTGTTTGGCACGTAACACCCGCTCTGCTTTATATTGCGATTTGCTTTGACGAAGCAATAAAACTACCTGTTGCCGTAATTCGGTTCAGACAATATAAATGGCTTAAGAACATCACAAGAGATATTTAAGCACCTTCTGTGAGTAAACAATTGGTTCAGATTATGAGAAGATATTAAACCCAATTTAGACTGTCACCACAGACATGTAGACCTATGGCAGGTTGCGTCATAGGTCTACAGCTATTAGTACGTTTTACACGGATACATGAGTGCTTTGTGTACCGCCATTACGTCATCTTTTCCTGTGGTTCTGTTTCCTCTGTCCTCATCTTGCGTATCGAATTGCCAACTACTGCAGCGATCAGTGATGCAAGTATCAGTCCGGTGGTTATGAATCCTGCAATCTCACCTGAACCCGGTAGTGCTGCAAGCGGAACAGGAGCATCTTCAATAATTATGGTCGGTACAGAATCAGCAACTGCGGGCGGTGTGAAAGCAAGCGGAACGGGTGTGCCGTCAATTTCGAATACCGGGGCACCTTCTACCGGTACTGGCGGTATCGGTGCAGGTGCCGGAACAAGTGCGGGGTCAGGTGCCGGTGCAAGCGGAATTATTTCAAACGGTGTTCCTCCGGTTGGCGTGTCACCGGGCAGTGTGTCGTCGGGCGGTGTGTCGCCGGGCGGTATGTCGCCGGGTGGTATGTCGACGGGCGGTGTGTCGCCGGGCAGATCTCCCGGTAACGGATTTACGAGGGCTGTCAGCGGCGCAAGCGGGTCAAGTGTTGTCAGATCGGGCATTACGGGTGTTTCAAACGGTGTGAAATCATCAATGCTTCCTTCAAATGCCACTTCCTCAAGCACTAACGCAATGTCTATGTATGTGCTGATACGGTCGACAAACTCCCAGATCGGCAACTCGCCAAGCCATTCAAGCAAATCAGGTGTCAGGTTGCCGTGCATTGCGTATGTATACAAATCACCGGTTATATCTTCCAATATGACTTCAAACAGAGAACCCGGCATACCGTTACTTTCATAACTCGGGTCTTCGGGGTCGAACTCGACCATTTCGATTGTGAAGGTCCACTCGGAACCGGTTGTTTCGCCCTGTGCAAAGTAGGTAGGCGGCGGGAAGTCTTTTACACCGTCAAGTTGCAGTGCGGGAGGAGCTCCTTCCGCTATCACGTGGTTGACTTCAGACTCATGATGGATCCAGTCGATGACCTGATTGGCACCGTTTCTCCATGATACGCCACTACCGGCGGTTGTGGATTGTGAGCCACCGGTGGTGATATGGTCATCTGTCGGTACGTTCCAAACGCCTCGGGTAAAGGTTTCGGTATGCACGGCGTTGTAGCTGCCTGTGACAGTGACGCTTTGATTGGATACTTGCGACCAGCTATCCCATCTTAAATCGCCGTTTGCATTGGTTGGCAAAGCGTCACCAAAACCATTATAGTTTGGATTTACGCCGGCGTTTCTAATCGCATTGCTGCCGGAGCCACCTGTATTTGATACAGGTACAGCAGAGTACATTGTCTGCCAGCTTGGTCGTAATGATGTGCCGGTGTTGATTTGATATGTATACTCGAAATGGTTCTGAGTTATTGGTATGTAATTTGCATCCAGTGGTGTGTGTGTTCTTGTTAAACCATTAGAGCACGGATTGCCCGCCGTACCGACGGTACTTGTGAGATTGGAGCGGTAACTGAGGAACGCGCCGTCGCCCGCAAGAATGACTTCCTTGCCCGTTACAGGGTGTGTAGCCAGTATCCACTGCCCGTCCGGTACACCGGCCAGTTGAGCTTGGAACCACATATATTCGCTCATTTCTGTAAGGTAGGATTGAAACTCTTGTGTTTGATCCTCGAAGCGACCGATTTCTGCATTTACCACTTTCAATGCCTCTGTCTGTGCCCAAGCGAGTAATTCATCACCGACCAAGTTTAATGATCCGCCATCACGATCGGGGTCATTTGCTTCAATTTTGAACCACTCGATCCAATACTCTGAGAAAGCATCGATATATTCATCAAATGCTGCCTGTCTTAATGCCATCATATCAACGACATCCTGTAAATCATTCAAGTCGTTTGCAGTCGGATTGAATGCAAAGTCTCTGCCGGTGGTTTGATTATTAAAACCAATTTGAGTCCACCCGGATCCGGATGGCGCTGTGTTACTTGTATTGAATGTAACTCTGCCATCGGCGTTTACCCAAACACGCGCGCTGCCTTCAATGCCATATTCATTCATGTTACCGGTAAATATAAACTGTCCTGCGTCAAAGCGGGAGTAACCCGCGTTAACCTGCCCTGCTCCGGCGTTGCTTGGTACGGACGTTAATATCTGCCCGGTTTCTCTGTTTACCCACAAGGTTTGCGTATTTCTGTAGTTGATCAAATTGCCTGTTATACCGGTATGACTCAGTTCGCCGCTTGCTATCCTTTCCATCAAAGACTCCTGTGACCAGGCGGTCTTGTCTAAAAATGGTTCAAGTGCTTTAATAGCTGCTTGTACGTTCTCAACCAGCTCTTCCAACTGATCTATTCTATCCTGATTACGTGTCTCGGCCTCATCAAAGGCAATCTCCATACGTCCAAAAAGTGCAATAAGGTGGTCTTGTCTGTCTTTCGTTTCCAGCTTAAATTCGTCACTTCCGATGTAATCTTCCAATGCTTGGAGAAATTCTTTATAAAGTGTCGGGTCTTCAAAGAAGTCTGCTTCGGTTGCTCTGAGTACGGCAGTTGCATTCCAGATGGCAAGCCGGATTTCGTAACCTTCAATAGAAGCATCGAAGTCATCGAGTTGATCCGGGAAGTATTTAATGATGAAAGCACGATAGACAGCTAGAGCTTCTATGAACGTTTGGTTTGAAGGGTCGGCTTTTGCTTCAAGAAGTGCTGCAAATGCGTCTTGCGCAGCATCAAAACTTGTTCTTTCTCCGTTTAAAGCAGTTCTTAACGCAATCAATATATTTTCTAAGTATAATTCGTGTGCTGCCGCATCAGAAGCCACTGCACCTACGGGAAGTTGGTGCCACGTATCCGCTGTGGCACCTTCGACTCTGAACACGCTGCCACCAAGCGAGTAGAAGTATTCACCGTTTTCATCGGCCCGGATATAACCATCACCGCCGGCTGCCGTCAGCGCGTCAGTGAAGTCTTCGACTTCCTTTGCGGTAGCAATACGAGCACCATCAGGTATTTTATACCATCCGTTATCTGAGCCGGTCAGCACAACAATTCTTCCATCTTCTTCGAAAATAATATGTGTGCCGGCTCGAACAGAACCATCGCTGATGGCAATTTGGTCTGCAACAAACGCATCGTATACTGCTCCGGTAACTATGATTTGATTCGGTTGTAACTTCATCCATGTCGGAGTACCGACTGAACCTACAGAAACAGTGAAAGTACCGTCTTCATTATCAGTCCTGAAGAAATATGTACCATTTACTTGAACAAACTCTGCGTCTGCTTCCATCAATGAATTGACGAATGCGTTATAATCAGCTTCACTTACTTCTTCTGCACCGTTAAGAGCGAACTGTACAGCTACTTCGGATTTATTATCAATTCTGAAAACTTGAGTTTGTAATACTGTTTCTCCTTCAGTCTCAACTTCAACTTCCTTTGATATGAAGATGTGACCGCCAGCCGGAACTTCTACAGAATTGGCATGTTGAGCAGCAACATCTGCCTCAAAAACTGTTTTACTTTCCGGCACATTTTCAACAAGCTCCGCACCTTCAAACCCTTCGAGTGCATATGTTCCGGGACCTTCTTTTGCTTCAACCCTGTATACATTACCTTTAAACATGTAGTAAAAATAACCATCATCACATATATCATCCTGTGTTACAGTGACAACAGCATTGCCTTCGCCGGTGTGAGATTCCATAAATACGCCATCAACAATCTCTACAATAATGTTCACAAAATCTCTTGCTTCTTCCACTGCTTCATGTGCAGCTTCCAGCACTTCATGTGCAGCTTTCACATCGTCTTGCGCGTATGCAACAGCGCGGTGTGCGTCAAGCGCTGCTTGCAACAGACCTTGAAGCTCGCTTTCTATTCTTGCGTATGCTTCGTATGCTTCATCAAACTCAGTTCTTAAATTGCTGCTCGCATCATAAACAGCTCTGGCTGCCATATATGCATCCCATGCTGTGTTAAAATCATTTTCGGCTGATTCCAATGTTGATTGCGCGTCAGCTAAATCGCCTTCGTCACCGTCAAAAGCGGTTTGTGCATCATCTAACCTTGCTTGCGCGGCTTCGGTATCGATTCTGACGGCTTCATACGGAGTTCTGACTGCTACATAAGCATCACGTACTGCTTCAAGAGCCATAAGTGCTTCGTCGTAACCAAGCTCATCTTTTCTCTGCTCAAATGCTTCTGATGCTTCAGCAAACTCATTTTCAGCCGTTTTAAGAGCAATCAATGCGTTTCCATGTACATCCTGTGCGGTATCGAATGCGTGTTCTGCTGCTTCAAAATAAGCACCGGCTGCTTCATAAGCGATTACAGCGTTTTCTCTGTCTGATATATCTTTTTCAAAAATCTCAAATGCCTTATCGCGGACTTCTTTTAGTTCTGCAAGGTCTGTCGGTTCAATTTCTATGGTATCTTCATCGTCTATATATTCTGCCATTTTTTATTCTCCTTTCATAAATTTAATGGTCTGGTTTGTTCCGGGGTTTCGTCCCTGCCGTCTTGTGTAATACGTTTTCAGCCTTTCGATTTAGAGTTACTATGCTATGCGGGTCGTTACGCAGTGTTGCCTTTGCTGTGCTCTACAGGTTGTTTTAGCCGAGTTCTGCAAATCTACGACATCACTCTTTGTATTTTGCCATATTTGATGCACGATTTCAATAGCAATTTTGAACATTTTGACATATGTTCTATTGCATAGCGTGGTAATGCACATTTTCGCTGCTATATATTGAACATATTTCGTTGTGTTCTGCATATAGCTTTTCGTTGCATTTGCCGGGCTTTTTCTGTATACTTTTATGAACTGTACAAAGAAGGGATCGTGATGTTTTTTATGCAATATTTATATAAAAAAGACACTAAGAAAAAAATTCTCAGTGTTACATCACAGTTCCTTGATCAATACGGCTATAATGATACTACCTATCAAATGATAGCTGATGAGATAGGGATTTCAAAAAGTGTGATCTCATACCATTTTGAAAGTAAACCGGTTTTGATAAGCATGATTTTTGAGGAATACGTTAGCGAAATCATTGAGTACATAAGAATAAACTTAAAAGACTGCAACAATTATTATCTGTTCTATTGTATCATGCATTTCTGCCTCTACCGCGAAGTCTTAAAAAGCGAAAGAAGAAAGAGTTTGTTTTTTCACAAAGATCTTTTTCAACTTTGGACTGAAGATAAGTTGCATTCTATTAAAAGCTATATGCGTGAAATAGCATCAGACTTTAATTTAGATATTACTGATAATGAAATACATATAAACGCTGTAATTAACCAGGGCGCAAAACAAGGCTTAGTACATGAACACTTTCGTAATCCGGATATTATATCCACGGATTCCCTGTGCTATAAAATAGCTTATTTATTCGGTTTATTATCAAAGCTTGACGAGGCAACTATACTAAGAAATATCAATCGTGCATATGATTTTTTGGACAAGCACGAATATCCGAAAATAAGTTTTCTGAGTTAGTATTATATCTCGCACATGCGACAAACAGGTTGCCGCATATCCGGTTAATTAAAAAGGCTCATCTAAGGACATCGGTTATTTTGCTTCAGATTAAAATCCACAACCCTGTCGAAGAAGGGTCTGCTTGCATTTCTGTGGCTAATGCAGATAATCGCACGGTCGGGGTATTCTTTGAATAAATCTGCAATTATCTTTGCTTCAAGTGCTTCGTCCATATTGGAAAAAGCTTCGTCTATGAGCATAATTTCCGAATCACTGACCAGCGTTTGCGAAAGGCCCAGTCGCGATTTTTCGCCACCGCTAAGTACTTTATTATTCAAAACTGCACCGCCTTTTTCGTCCTGTTGACTTTCCAGCGCAGTAAGCTGTATGAGTCTGTCCAGTTTTTCTTCGGAAATTGAAGCTCCAAGCAGAATATTCTCACGCAGGTCAAGAGTTAGGGCATTGGTATGCTGGAAGGTGATGCCAAAAACCTTACGCAGAGAAGCAAAGCTCACTTCCCGCAAATTCATGTCGTTAACAAAAACATCGCCCTCGTAATCGGTGATTAGCCCCATGACAATATTGAAAATAGTTGATTTACCTATCCCGCTTTCCCCGAAGAACATCACCTTTTCTCCCTTTTTCACGTCAAAATCCGGCACGGAAACAATACGCCCGCCATCAAACGTCACATTAACACCCACTGCTTGCAGTCTTTCAAAGGTTGTGATATCCACTCCTGCTTCGCTTTCCAACTCCACCTCATCAAATTCCCTCAGTTGGGAGAAAAACGGCTTCATTGCCTTGTATTCAATATACCATCTGTGAATGTTTGAAAAGGTGCTTAGGAATAAGGGAATATTGATATACAGCAACATAATGATGCCTGCGTCACCGGAAAATTCGGGAGAAATCAACATAGCAGTAAAAATAATTATAAGAGGAGCGATAATACGTACAAGCATAGTTATTTCAAATATATAACCTAAAATCGTTTCACTCCGCACCATAATGCTTTTGATTTTTTTGAGAACTGCAACTGTACGCTCGATAAAGAACGTATACGCCGTTTTGGCCTTTACATTGCTGACGTTTTCAAAAGCTTCCTGTCTTACCGTGCTCAATTCTCCGGTGCGAGCCAACCTATCGTGTAACAAATCAGTCATCCTATCGCCTGCCTTCTTGGTTGCGAGGAAGTACAAAGGCGTGACTAAAACGGCAAAAAGACCCGCAAACAGGTCTAAGCGAAAAATAATAACTCCATAAAAAACGAAGATAATACTATTTGAAACAATGCGTAATATACTGCTTGCAAAAAAAGTGACACCATCAGAAGATTCAAACAGCTTTACAAAAAGGTCCGCAGCGGGACGGTTGATGAAGTAACTGTTCTTAGCGCGTAGCAGCAACGAGAGATAATGCTTTAACAACTGTGTAAATGCACTATACTGAAAATCGGTTATTATATATGTTCCAAAAACATTCAACCCGAAAATAAGAACGAACAGTCCGATAGTAACAAACAATCGCAGTGCAAAACCGTCAAAATTCATCACGAAAAGATAATACCTGAGTACCTGCTCCAACTGACTGTTGGAATCCAGCAATAAAAACCCAACCCCCAGCGTAATACCAATGAAACATATAAGAGATACCTTTGCCCTGTTACACTCAAGCATAGTTCTGACTATTGTTTTCATCCGTTGCCTCCCATTGCGTACTATACTTGTATTATACTTCAGATCTTGAAACAATAAAAGGAGAAGACCTATCCCCTACTGATATTGGTGATTTATCAGATTCGATAGGTATTCCGGGTAATAATGGGCGCATTGGGCAATACACATTCTCGACTTATTCGATGCGCTCATGAACAAAGGTGGTATTATGCCTGAGCCTATGCGGTGTTAGATATTTTATAGTGTGCTAAGAAAATACCGCATTGCTTCGAAATGAAGTAATGTGGCTGCTTCTCTTTTCTTATCAAAAATTCTGTTTTGCTAAGTCTCCGGTTTTACAATCATCTTATCCAGACCAACGCCCAAAACTACAGAGATTTTGTAAAATGTATCAACAGAAAAATTATATCTCGCTTTTTCGCTCTCGATTTGCCTTATAAAATCATGTGACAACCCGACTGCTTCTGCTAATTCGGCGGCTGTCAGTCTTTTCTCTTTTCGATACTTTTTAATATTCTTGCGGATAGTATCGTAAATTTCTTCGTCAAACTCGATATCTTTCATGTTAGTTATCACCTAACATAATTATACAAGATACTCATAAAGAATACTGTTAGGTGTAAGCTAACAATAATGTTAGGTGTTGGCTAACAAATCTATTGCAATGCTTACTTGTGTGCTATATAATCAAAACGTCAAAATAGTTAACATATATGGGTCATTCGTCTCTTGCAGTATATGAGGAGCAAATACAACGCTGCATTATAGAAATGAACGATGGTAATGATATAGAAACCCGGTGCTCCGAGTTGTTGCGACAAATTGCTGACAGAAACAGCAGGGTCAAATTATTAAAATAAACTGTGCGTGATTTCGGATTCATGTAAACATCAAAGAATAATTACGAATTATGAGTTCGCTTGTGCATCCGAGAGAGTGCTTTCAACGTGCGATACTTGCAGGAGCGGCTTCAATAATCATCGCTCATAATCACCCATCGGGTTCGCTCGATATTTCAGAGCAAGACCGTGAAGTTACTCGCAGGACTCGTAGAGCAGGCGACATCATTGGAATACGCCTTGACGTCCACGTTATAATTGCCGATGTTGACCTATCTCCTATCAAGGAGCTTGTTTCATTGCAACGGCGTTGTTCAAATAATATGAAACAAATTGCAGTCAATGTCAATACATTTGGCGGAACA
>Ga0123353_10018567_pt1 | contig 10288 bp, 6 predicted proteins | sample TergutLab28metaG_3_FD_92763 | JGI IMG/M metagenome (GOLD analysis project Ga0123353, IMG submission 92763) | Labiotermes labralis P3 segment gut microbial communities from Petit-Saut dam, French Guiana - Lab288 P3 | ecosystem: Host-associated > Arthropoda: Insects > Digestive system > Gut ...
TTTTAGTGAAACAAAATTCACCCAGGTTTTTAAACAAAACACTTTCTTTACACCCCTCTCAACCGAGCGCCCACCCCCCCCCCCCCCCCCAGCGAGGCGCAACGTGTTTTAGGTTACAGATTAACAAGCAGGAGATGGTGGCCTCCACTTTCAACAGATCTGAACCTGTGCAATTTTTACCGGAGTGAAATGTTAAAGGATGAATTATATAGTAATAATGCGAGCAGTGGAGATAATATGAAAAGATTCATTCAGGTTGTGGTGTCTTCAGTATCACTAGCACAGCTTCGACATGCAATGAACAATGTATTTATAAAGATGTGATGCGTATCTGCAAGCCGAATTAACCCATTTGCAGCACCTTCTTTGAATATGATAAGTAACAACCTAGTGGTAAAAGGCAATATATTTAACTACAACCTTCCAAAATCTTTTATAATACGGTAGGAAAAACTCCATTATTAACCACATTAGCTTGAAATGAAATGCAAGGAACCCGACTCACCGCAGGAAATGAGCAACCATAAGGGTCAGATATAATGGTGACCCACAGTCCTATCTTCTAACGCCTGTGCCTTAAACGCGTGTCACTGTCACTGTGACAATAGTTTCCACTTAATTTCTGTAAATGTTCCTCTTCTAAACTTAGCACCTCCCGATCTTTCGTGTATTCCATGTTTCTGTGCCCTCAAGGTAAAAACATGGAGCCAACACAAAATTTTAGTCTTATGTACCTCACATTACGAGACGCAAATATAAAGGTCAAGGATGTACAGATATTAAACACCATGAAAGGCATCTAGCAAAGTACCAAAAAATCTTTAGTACATATCCATAGTAAAGTTTGTTCAAATAACATTAGATACCGTTCGTCAGTAACTTAAGCAGCAGGTGTTCTACACGGAAATGCCTGTGGGGTAAAGGTGGCCGGTGCTACGGCTGACAACCTTGCCACCTTTATGTGTCGACTGTCTAGAAATTATGGAAGCTTCAACCTCCTACAGCCCTCAAGGTCTGTGCAGGCCTCTACAGGGATTGGTTTTCACCTGGCGTTCCCATGTGAAATTCTCGTTCACAGCACGAAAGGTATTAGGCAACTGACATAATTTCCTCTGTCTATGCATGCAATAATAGCACGTGGTGCAAAACTGGAGACGGATGACCGGTAATGCCATGTAAGTTGCTCAGTAGCTCAGTGGTCAACCTTCCAAATGACTGTACAAAGGTGCGATTCGCAAAGCCCCATGATGCACAGCATTTACGAGTATATCGAACGGACCATGCTGCAAGCTGGGGCGAGATAGCTCGGCCTGAACGTTTTTATTGCTACAACGCACACAACTTTCTGAATTACAATACGAACCACTGTGGGCACACTGGGACTTTTATATTATATCCCCCCAACCTGATCTCTTTTCTGTATTCTCCGCACAACAGCTTTAGCGGCTTCCTAAGTTGGAAATAAAAAATGTTAATAGTGTTATCCTCACAAGGACAATAAATAACAAGATTGTGACGGTGTATTCTTGTGTCTCTTTTTTCCTCGAGGGAAAACAAAATCTGCAGCTCTTGTGATATGGGTTGGAGAGACCGTGTCCGGTTTGCAGTTACTGTAAGCCACTGAGAGGCATTAATGGTGTACGGATGTCCAATAGCAGCAGATGATGAAACAGCACAGTACAACGAAGATACCTACGTTACGTTTGTGTTAGACGCAGACTGTTGATGGGGAGGGGGGAGAATATGCGTGGTCCATCTGTATAACGAATGTCCAGTTTACGACGGACTAAGAAATGAAATACATTCAAATGTCGATATACAGTAGTGGGCCCTAAGGACAAGCGTATGACTTACATTCGGAATGCCCCTAGGTCAAATTCCCTGACAGGCATTCCTATAACTTATTAGGCATATAACTTTCACGTACTTAAGAAAAGCAGACAGCGCTATAAGGCAGTCAGTGTAGTGTCTGGCTAGCCGCTGGACGACAGATGAGTCGTGTGGTTCGATTCCCAGCAAGGCCAGACTATTTTTCTCTTACCCAAAACTCCAGACTGGTTCTAGAGCTTACACTCCCTGCTGTTGAAGGGATACCGGGATCTCATTCGTGGGAGAAAATCGGCCACGGCGTCAAACCGACCTGTATGCCCATCTAATGCCAAGGTTAGGAGCGGGTACAGCTATATCTCCAGTGTCCCGTATGTCTTCATGTTGGGAGCAGGACAAGAAATCTTATGCTGCGACTAAAGAGAAGCAGGGGCTAACATGGGTTCTTGACGTTCAAGATTCGTACGGCTGAGGAGCACAGAAACATCAAGGCTTGCACGTTTTCATCGTCAGCGTACTAACTAATGTTTCAAAATAGTATTTTAAACAATTTATACCAACGCATATTTCAGACGTGGGCGTGTGCTTGTCCGTCTTGGAGAAATATTTCTTCTTGAACACATGTCTATTCAAACACTGATCTAAATTACAAATAAGCAATAATGAACTGTGGTAAACGGTATAGCGGTGCTTAAGTCCCTTCCTCCCTGATCACATAAAACGCACGTTTTGTAGACACATATTCTACAGTCTCACTCTCAGACCGCCTCTAGGCCAAACTCTGAAGGAAGAACTATCGGCATCAGACGTGGCTCTCGAGTGCTTCTGAATCTCGCGATCAGATGACTTTCAATGTTCTGCTGAATATCCAACCTCCGACGTCACAATTGGGTCAGGGAAAGAATGAACACAGATGGCTTCTACCCGTCTATATAGAAGTAACCTCCAAATCATGACACCCCCCTCCGGCCCTCATTCCAACCAGCTGTAACTTGTGTTCTGGCTATCATTCTGTCCGTCTTTGCTTTTTCGGTCGTTCTTGGTGTTGAGCAGACGAGGTGTGCACTGAAGTGAAGAAACGGGAGCAAGTGGGCGACTTTAACCCACATGATCATTGTTCATTCTTTCCCAATGTCTCATGCAGTCGTCATAAGGATCGAGGCACCAAGCCTCTCAGCCATGACCTACACTACAGCGTAAGTATCCAGAGGGCGAGAACTGGTCGCAGCTCAACAAATGAGAAGAGGTTAGTACCATTCACATATTCATACAGGTCCAGCACACCGCGACCACAGGTTCTGTGTTTTTGCCCCCCTTTGAATATGAACTGAGTAAACCCGCTAGATCTACCTTAAAACCCGACCTGCAACGGGACTGAAGAAACCTACACAAAAGAACTGCTTTAGCGCGCGTGCATAAAGGAACACGTAGTGTTGATTACCTACGTTATAAATTATCTTGGCTTTTAATGTATTTTATTTGGACACCCCTGTTTGAAGCGGATGAGGGTCATTCCCTACGTCTGGTTCATAAATGTACCTAGCAACCTTGTGCGAATAAATACACCTACACGAGTCTTTAGTAGAAAAAGTGAAGGGTTGATGGAGGATTTGTGGGAGGATTTGGAGAAAATATAGGAGCGCAGATTTCCGGTAGAAATTACCGAACATGGCCACCGAATTTGCTTATAAGGGCATCTAATCTCATTTGTGGTAAGCAGACACGGGTGGAAGTAAAGAGAAAAGACTGGAAAGTAAACGGCAGTTTTTAATAACAGAATTTTTACTGCCAGATATTTTCTTTACACCACAAAAGTGGCTTAATCTGAGCAAAAATCTGTGTGCATGGTTCAGAATACTGGCCAGTAACACAGGAAGTTACAGACCTGCATCACACAGCCACATCAGGACACTACTACTACTACTACTACTACTACTACTTCGTTTCGACAAAAATTACATTTGGCTTATTCTTGCACGTAACTGACCGCCTCTGTGGTCTAGTGGTCAGAGTTTCTGGTTACAGATACAGAGGTCCCGGGTTCGATCCCCGGCGCTACCATATTTTCTGAGTAGTAGTGGGTCTGGAACGGGGTCCACTCAGCTTCGTGTGGTCAATTGAGAAGCTACTTGAATGAAAAAAGTAGCGGCTCCAGGTTTAGAAAACAGATATTAACGGCTGTGGGGACCCGTTACGCTGACCACGTGACACCCCTCTATCCGCAAAAGTTGTCACTAACTTCGCCGACCGGCGGCGGCCGCTCTGTCGGTATAGTTCGCGTGCGGACTAAGGCCACGGAGTTTAGTTTGCACGTAACTGTAAGAAGGTCCAGAAATGCATCAATGCTAATGTTGTTGTAATCATAAAATCTTTTTACACTGAACCTCTAAATCCACCACATTCACGTGGCGTCCATAAGTGTTTGCAGCAATAAAAAAAGAAAACAAAAACAAAAACTCACTATGAAATTGTATTACATATATTCCAGTCAAAGTACAGTATTTTTATATTCGATTTACATTTGAACACTACGAAGTGATGTATCGGAATGGAGGGAAAGCGGAATGCAAACTCTTCCATCATATCTGCAAGCGGGCGGCATATATTTTGATTGTTGTTGTAACATCAATAAAGCAAGCTGGTCACGGTCCACACTCGTTGCTAGTGTAAACTAAACGTTTGGCTGGCTAATGCTTATCAAGGAATCAATGATGTATGTGTGTACGTACAGTAAACGCAAATACATTAGACACAGGAACCGTCACCACAAATGTGCACAGTTCAGCGCCGCTGTGATGTTCAACCTGTGGCATGTTATGCTTCAGAACATGGATTCTGACAATTCCCGGAGTGGGGTGGGGACTTTTACGCTCCCAATCCTCACGCCCAGAAAATATTTTTTAAAGAAAAACTGCCTTTGAGATTATTTTCTAACATTTCATGTGCGTGTGGCGGTGGGGTGCGTTGCAACATTTCTTTAAAATTGACAATTGGAGTTTCCACACTACAAAATTATCACATAATTTGCCAACTTTACTTAAATATCGCAGGAAGTGGGATGTGGGGACATGGACTGGTTCGAGCTGGCTCAGGATAGGGTCAGTGGCGGGCGCTTGCGGACGTGGTAACGAACCTTCGAGCTCCATAAAATACGGGAAATTTCTTGACTAGCTGAGAAACGGTTAGCTTCCCAAGAAGGACTCTGATCCATGGAGTAAGTTAGAAAGAAAGAAACAAAGAAACAAAGTAAGTAAGTAATTGTGTGTAAATGCGGCCATGTGACACAAACACACACATTCCCTTATCATCCATGCTGAAGCTTCAGTCTGTCTATAACACACGTACACGAACCCAACATTTCTGTGACCCCACTGTTGGAACATACTGTAGACTGTACGATGAAGCACATAGTCGACGAGTATTTTGGTAGGGATTTATGGATTGTTTTAAATGAAACGGTGATGGTGGTGAAACAGAAGTGGGAGGTGTAGGAGGTGAGGGAATGTGTGAATTTGTGGCATGTATGTGTGGTCATCTAGTATTTGTAGTGTTGTTATAGTGAATGTGCTCGTAATTTTTTTCCCCCACTTCCTCCCTCCTGAATCCCCTCACTCTATACAAAACTGTGGCCACAAGCTGAAATACCTAAGTGTGTATTTTATGTCCCACCCCATTCCACCATCAGCATCACAGGTACAGTTATGTACACGTTTATTATGGCCGAGCCTAAGTGTAAAACTATGTGAACGTTATTTTGCACATCTCCCGGACTAAATGTTACTGGGTCTTGTTGTCTATAGTAAGAATATCGTTGACATACAATGAAAGAATATCACTGTGCGAACGTCTGATATTCTGCACTTCTCACCGCTACAGTGGAATGAATACCGACGTTGCTTTCCTCATAAGACGCGACCAATGTAAGAAATTCCGAAAATTTCGCGCATTTGAAGTACGTAACATGAGCGACATACCGACGTTATGGCTGAAAACTGCCCTGATTCTTTAAACTTTTGTATTATGCTGTAAACCTAAATGAAATTAGTGTCTAGTAGATTAGGCACCATTCAAAGAAAGAAAAGTGTCCCACAATACAAATTCTGAAACACGAGACGCAGACCAGTTAGCACCCCCCCCCCCCGCCCCATAATGCCCAAGTTAAGAATGAGTGTTGTTATATTTCCACTCTTCCATACACCTCAGTGGCACCCACACGGTTAGCCTAACCGTCACAGTGACGAAGAAGAGCGTAGTGTACGTATGAATACGTGCGGCGGTTGGAAAGCCACTAAATTCTATCGAAATGCCGTGACAATGGCACCCAATACGAAACACGCTCATCATAGAACGCACAACAGTCACAGTAACCATAGCAAGGATAGCGAAACACGTCCAAGCTTGAATAAATGCACATAAACCTACACTCCCAAATTAATTCTTTTTGTACGAGTCGAGACAGCCAGGAGCACTCTCAAAATGCTAAGCCGCATACAGTGTGTAGTCTTGTACTTAATGCCAGTTAGTATGACTAAGTGTTAACAGTTGCAGCTGCCTCCTACAAGTTAAGTAGAACAGCCGCACATTCGCCCAAATACACACAGGCATACTTGTAGGACTGGCGCTCTGAAGGCGGTGACTGTGTTCTGATATGTGACTCCGTTTAGTCTGATATGGAACCACATCCCAGATGGCAGTAATCTTCACTACATACAAACCTGCAGCAGTCTGAGATATGGGGTTTTCATGGTGTGAATATGAAGATTATGGTCTGTTAGGGCGTCAGGATCTACACCGATTCAGGAGACGTCATATTCTTCGGAAACCGTGCTACATACCTACCACACTACACGGCGTCGCAACCCAGAAGGCCGTAATGTCAATCGTATGCGTTTGAACGTGTCGGCAACAAATTAATACTATGTTTCACCAGTACCTATGACTAGCAGAAAGGTGGACATTACGCGGTATGATGAATCTTATAACACAAAAATACAACGTTGTTTGTTATTGCATTAAGCCACAAATAATATTTTTATTAGGTGTGGCTTAATTAAGAACCCCATTAGCCATTCATGTGCACCCCTCGCAGTTGGTGTATCATAAACCCACATAAAACACTACCTGCAAAAACCACAACTGAGTACCTCACATGCATAGTAAGAGTATATTATAGATTTCTGTGCGCTGTTACATTCTCCAATGGGCCTTGTTACTCTGCAGTGTCACCAATAACTACTTTCCTACACAGTGCGAAACGCAGTAATGTACTAAACTGACTTTACAAACGCGCTCCTTACTTCTACCTGTATTTTAATAAATATTTCGTAAAGTTCGATAGTCTGATGTCCGTTTTTTCGAATCTAATCGATCCACTTGCGTCATACTGCCAATGTTATTCTGATAAAGAACATTATACTTTCATCACGTTTCGAAAATGCGCCGATAACACTTTGTCACTTGTGTCCCCGTGTAAAAACTCCTCAAACCGAAGAACGGGTTTTAATTAAATTTGGTATTCGGGAAAATTAACACTTTACAAAAATCCCAAAACTGGTTACAATCGGACAAAAATAACGGATACATGACATGAATATTGAATTCCTTTCAGCGCGAAGTTTAGATGCAACTCAATAAAAAAAAAAAACACCCATCTCAACAAAAAGAAAGTTTCGAACAAAGTTTGTAGGCAAGCATGAAACACGCAATATCTGCACAATCGATTCTTTCATTAACTATTAAGCTTTGAGGACAACTGAACAAAAACAAGCAACGGCGTCACAACTCTTACTTTTCAAAAAAATCTTGTATTGGGGTTTCGTCTATATTAAGGCACTTGCTAGTCTGGTAGGTGGGTGGCGGGGTAGGAAGTAGGTAGTGCGTAGGTAGGTAACAAAGTTTAGGAGGAATGCACTAATCCACGATCTTGTAAAGCATGACTCTTCGCTGCTGTAAGAGACTTGGATTTCATATCTCTAATTTTATACCGTAGTTTTATATCGTACCGACAGTATAAGCAACAACGAACACTTGGGAACTTCTTACGTGTATATGGGAGTGACCCCGTTACAACATAATGCAGAAATTCAGAAATTTTCTGCGGTGACAGACACACGAAGAGTACCCATTTTTTCGCTATTTTTTGGACGTAAAAAAGAACACGGAGTTAATTAATCAGGCCTGTAGGCCTACTGTTACTCATCAACTTCTGCAGTTGGGTGTGTGAAATGCGGTATTAAAGTAAACAAAACGACATTAATTGTGTATTGAAACAGGCCTCCTGTTTCCTTGTCGAAATGGTGAGAAATGTTGAAGTTATATAGAATAATGTTAAGGCGGTGGGAATCTAGTGGCCAATTGTTTCAATTACGCACAGAAGGTCGGTAAAGCTACAAGGCACGGGGCTGGACGAAAGAGGTTATCGTGCAGAGGCAAGAGAGTTCTCTTACCCAGTGCGTCCAGACTGGCTCTGGGGGCTCAGCCAGCCTTCCTTCAACGGATATGAAGAACTCTTTCTCATGCGGTAACCCGGCTTGGCGTATTCTAACCTCCTACGTCCATTCAGCACCGAAGCAAAAAGACTCGGAGCTAGAACGCGCCTCCAATCCGTCACATGCCTTCATCATAGGTCTTAATTAGTAAGCACAGGGACAACTTTACCTTTGCCTTCATGGAAAACTAAGTTGTACAATAAATAGTTTATATTATTCACTAGTCTCACTTGAAGAAATGGGAGAAGTACCAAATTTCTTATTAAAAGGTTACAATAGTCATGAAAAGGGGAATTCTTTGGGACGTCAGCATTCAAAGCACTGACCAGGCGAAGTGCGGAGAGGACGTCGCTGCTGTACGCAGACCGTGCAAATCCCAAGTCAATAATAGGGGATCTGCATAAAACCTGCGACGGGCCATTTGTGGTTTTCACATACACAGTGGCAGGGCAGAGTATACGCTACTGTACAGCCACAACTGCTCCCCGTAAAACAAAGCTGGACGACCTGTCATCAGTTCCCTGCACTGAAAACTATTGTCGGCACATACATAAACTAACGCGCACACATACATACCGGTTATTTACATAGCTTGTATTACACACACGGCAAAAACAGAGATGAGACAGATAGTTGTGAGGGGGATGGGGGTGGGGGGTAGGGTTGGTGGGAGGATTACAGTTGCTGGAAAAAAAAAAGTAAATCCAGGTTTATAAATGGTCATATTTAACTTAAATATGGTGGAAGTCATTTTTAATGTTCTCAAGAGCTATAAAGGGTTCCGATAAACATTTTTTTTTTTAGATAGCGGCCATTAATGTTCACTCCCAGTCACTCTACTATAGGGCATATTTTCGTTAAAGCTCGGTCTCAGCTTACACCTGTAACATTAATAGTTCCAGTATTTCCTCACCCATTCTACAAATATTATTACAATCAACACACAATCGTACGCGCAAGCCAGGTTACCAGTTTTTTGTTATTCCTGTCCCAAGCCGTTTGACTGAAAACGATACACAAGAGTGAAGTACAGCAAGTTTGCTGTGTTACGATTCCGTCCGTATAAAAAATAAGATAATCTTAAGTTTGCAGAATATAAAGGGGGCACTGCAAAAAACTTATTCTACAGAACAAGAAATTTTAAAAAGTTATATATATATATATATATATATATGAATATTTCATTATGGTTTGAATTCCTTATATCACTGCGTAAAGAGCAGCGACGAGTTGTTTAATCTGCACACCTCTTGTCAGCGTTCAACTAAAAGATTTGGTAAATGAACATGACGTGCATGTAATTCACAAATTATAATGTACCCGGTTGCATATAAAGTGGAGAATTTTTGGACAAGCTGAGGGTCTACGAGCTGCTCCGCCAAGTTAATTAGTTATGTGGCTGATAATACAGATGGGGATTTTGATTCAGCTGTGCAAGAAACTCCAACAAACAAGTGAATTTTGACACACCAAATCGAACCCAAAACCACAGGCAGCGTAAATTATCCTAGAGTGTTGACATCATTAAAAACAGATAATACACCAAACCTCAATGTTCACTTGAATAAACAAACGCCCACTCCGAAATAGCGATATAACGATTTAAGTTGGAGCGTGGAACAGCAGATCAGTAACCAGGCAAAAAAGAAAAAAAAAGGGCAACGCACCGTACAAGTTACAGCCCCATCTGCTATTTACAGCTCTCCACCAAATCTCTCCAATTCACCTGTCAATCACGCGAATTCTTCCTGTGCAGCAGGGCTTTACCTCGTTTGTTATGCTTCAAATAAATTTCTCGCGAGTATCGCGCTTCGTAAAGTTTGTACACCCCTTGTGTCTAAACAATCAAACTGGAAGCAACCAAAAAAAAAAAAAAGAGTAATCCCAGAAAACACACTAGCAAAAAAACAAAAAACCTAAAAAAACCCCAACAAAACAACAAAAACAAATAAAAGCTGGGGAATTAAACAAAA
>Ga0123353_10018569_pt1 | contig 10287 bp, 7 predicted proteins | sample TergutLab28metaG_3_FD_92763 | JGI IMG/M metagenome (GOLD analysis project Ga0123353, IMG submission 92763) | Labiotermes labralis P3 segment gut microbial communities from Petit-Saut dam, French Guiana - Lab288 P3 | ecosystem: Host-associated > Arthropoda: Insects > Digestive system > Gut ...
ATTATTATTATTATTATTATTATTATTATTATGCTTTCACTTTTTTGTCAGGTAATTTTTCTGTATTTGTGTATTTGTGTCTTGGTGCATTCAAGCGCTGATTTAGCAAATGCCCAACGCAGGTAAGTCTTAATTTAATGAAACTCTAGTGTCAGTATATTCAGGAACCAATGATCGCTCTTAACAATTTTTCCTTGAACAATCATAATACTTTAATGAAATTTTTAGATGTGAATTCTTATTATTTCTCTTCCATGTTTTTCAGTACGTTTTTAACTTATGTACTTAGTAGCTTTCAAAAAGTTGTGAAAAGCAACTATTAGCTTCGTCATGCATGTCCGTTCACCTGTCCTTATAAAACAACTCGGTTCCTACTGGACGGATTTTTTTTAATGAAATTTGATATTTTTGTGTTTTTCAAAATCTGTCTCGAAAATTGAATTTTCATCAATATCTTTCAAGAATAATGGATACTTCATATGGAGACCTATGTGCATTTGGGTTAACATATGGCTTAATTCTTCTTCGAATGAAATGTATGTTTGAGACAAATTTGCAGAAAAAATCGAAATCAAATTTTACGTTCTATAACTTTTCTCCGAAGATCGTGTCGTTTATGACACAATGTGGAAAAATATCGTAAAATCAGACAGGTCACAGATGAAAATATAATCCTTCGTAGTAAATATGGGCTGTGCATGCTGAATAACTATGGCCAGAACACAGACACATTCGCAATATGTAACACATTGATTTTTCACGGAAAACAATTTAATTAGAAGCGCTTTAATGTCACGTTACGTGTAGAGGCCATGGCCGGTCTTGTTTTCGCATGTTCCTGTGGTCTCTCAGTAACTGGCCTTTTGGCTGTTGTTCTAGCACATTCATACGTAATGAAGAAATGAACTGAATTATTTGTTACACGTCAAAGAATATGGAGGAAGGATGGGTTATGCACGTATGAAGAGGGAACAATTTTTTATTTGTCGCGCTCAAGTCGTGGTAAACAATGGCATTCGGTCACTTCTTCCCTGACCGTCGGTAGAAGGAAACTAAACCTCCCTAAAACAGATAATAGAAAGTTCGGTGGAGAAATAATTGACTTTTTGACCTTTGGAGTCTACTTAAGAGAATACAGGACGATAAGAAAATGGAAAACTTGACAAATTATAACATTAAGGAAAGCTTGTTTACGCAAACCGGAAGTGTGAGGGGCTGATGGGTAATAATGATGAACGATACTATAGTTAAATTGTGTTCTGAGGAAAGATTTCAAGTCGAAATAATGGTGAGAGTGGAAAGACTGAGACGGTTACATTTATTTTAGTTCCCAGCACCCTTCGATAAGAGACATGAGAGAAAACCATAAAACATCGTATTTTATAAAAAATACTCATAAGTATTCATTAATCGTGTAGTCTGTCTTAAGACAGGTCCAGAACCTCTTCGAAGATGAATTGTCCACCGAGTACGATCTAGTACGTCTCTTTTCAATCTCCAGTAGCTTCTCGTTTCCTTAATGTTTTTCAGTAGATGCTTACGTCTTCTTCCCTTCTTCCTGTCACTTCTTTGCTCCTATCTTTCCTTCAATAGCGTGTTCTACAAGACAGTTCTTACGCAAGATGTGAACAATCCAATTAGTCTTCCTTCTTTCTATTTTATGTAGATATTTCTGTCCTCCATCAGCCTATGTAATACTTCTTCATTTCTTCTTCTCCAGCATCACATTTCAAAACTTTCCAAGCATTGCTTATGTATATCTGAGAATAATTCTGAATCCTTTACACGAGTGCTCTAATTTGTGGAAAAACGTGTTTTTTATTTCTATGCTTGGCTACATTTTAAAACCCACAAGATTTTCATGCTTCGGTAAAAAACTGGAAGTTAGGCAAGTAAGCAAATAATTCCTCTGATAGTTCGTAGCGTACAGTGTTTCTTGCGGACGGACACACACCGCACACGCATCCACAAAAACAAGTTTGAAGCGGAAGTTAGTTTCTGATCCTAACTTTGACCTCGACAAGCAAAAGAATCGTAAGCAGTCGTGTGTACTGGAGATACAGTATCAAGAGCCACACAACGGCACGCAGTGGGAGTAAAATTCAGAAGAGCAGTTAGTTGGAACAGGTGAAGTTGAAGTTAAAGTAGTTCCTGTGTATGCTATAAAAGCATACGAGACAGTGGATTTATAATCTCACACATTGTTATACTACTCGGCACTAGACGGAGGTACCTGGTGAGCTTCACGCCCCGACCGCCTTATTCCCGGGTAAAAGTCGCCGGCAGCTATTGAAATGGAAGCTGGGTGAGTTCTAGAGCAGATATGGACAGGCTTACTCGGTCTTCGAGGCTTTAGCCTAGTCATTTATCGACAGAAACATAACACGTGCAATGTAATGTATCAAACTTGGACTGAACTTTCTCAAATGACAGTCATATGAGAAACACAAACCTAATGAGGAAACTGGAGGTGTTTGTGGCTTGCAGGAAAAAGCATGTTATAATAACACACAAATGTGAATTCTTCAATGGGTTATTTAAATACTTACATATTAGTATTTACTGACACTGTCAGTAGTTAAGTTTATATAGCGTCGAATGCTAGGATTATTCAAAAGGATTTGGAATTTGACGTGATACACTAGAAGTACAAAGCCGGATTTCTGCTGGGAAGTCTGAGAGAGACCACAGAAGGTCTCAATCGGGACTGCCTCTATGTTGGTCAAGATTCGAACAGGGCACATTCCGAATAAATGTTGCCGAAACATATCAACGCTTGGCAGGTTTAGTAAATCGTAAACTGGAAAGGATATACAAGGAGTAGGCCGTCGTCTAGTTTCAGGTACTATGCCGGCATTTACCTGGACTGACTGATGTATTCTGATGTTCACATCAGACCCAAAACCTTCGAAGTAAAAAACAGGGTTTACGATCGTAATTGTTGCGATCAGATTCAGAGCATGTCATGTGCATACATTACAGCGGAACGAACAGGAGTGCGTAGTGTTTCTTAACGATGATTTGGTAAATGGACAGGCTACTTAACGTAAAACGGTGACAACATATTTAGAGATGGTTATTGGCAAAAACATCGTTGGCAAGATTACGGATCCCTTAATAACTGTAGAGGCACTGAAGAAAACGACTAGTATCTTCAGCCAAGGAAGTTATTTGAATGAGGGACCGTACCTGCATATTCCGCACCTCACTGGTACTACAGCGGACATCGATTGTTTTGAGTAGCTCTTTTCTTCATGAATATTATTATTTACTTATTTTTTTACTCCTATTTATGTGTGCTTTTCACTTTGCATTTCATCCTTTCTCGCTCTCTCAATCCAGTCCATCTTTCCTTCCGTCTTTCTTTGTTTATTTCTCTTTCTTTCAGACGTGTCTTGTGCGTTGATGTGTGAGAGTGTCAGAGTTGGTAGTCTTGTTCCGCCTGCTGTGTGCTTGCTCAGCCGGAGAAGGCTCCGTCCGACTGAACGTGGCAAGACGAGAAGCTCTGCAGTGCCCGACGGCAAGGTCTCTCTCTGTTCTCCCAGAAACACATGACCGCACCACATTACGACCATTGTTACCGTAACAAAACAAGCCTCTTCCCTGCAGAGCCAGGACTTCTTTATCAGTGTACGTAATTAAATCCTAGGGGGTCTCTGCTAGTACTATTATAAAGAGAATTTTTTACTGATTCAGTTCAACGTGATGTTTGGCATTTCTCTCCATTCATATTTAGTTTCAAAACTCCTATACAAAAAGAGAAACATTGGTTTTCACTGAGGGGCTTGTTGGAAGAGATAAAACATACATTTCAATGCCAAGTTTAAAGCTTCGGTTGTTTTCATTTTATGAACTCAATTCTTTTGTTTTCAAACTATTCAACAAGTGAAATGACCTACTGATTTGTGCTAACAAGCGTAGTACTGTATAAGCGTGTACTCCAAATTCAAGTATAAGTATTTAAAAACTCAGTCCTTGACAGCTAGTCGGTAAAAAGTTTATCCTGGGGTTTAGAAGACACAGGAGTTGATTCACCTTACCTGCAGGGTCAAGATATTTTTCTGTTTTCTTATAGCGCCCATACCATTTCTGAGGACCCAACTATCCCCTTGCTCACCGGCTACCGAGGAATCTGTCTTCGCGTATAAAGGGGCTGGGGCTTAAAATTGTACATTCACCTTGATCTAACGCCGAAGAGAAGAATGCATGTTTCCTTATCTTCAGTTCACTGCGTGCCGTCATGACGTAGCACTTAATTACAGGGACAACGTTATTTGTGTTTTGTCATGTCACATTTCCCAAAAGCGCCATTTTCTGTTGTGAAAACCTCCATAACTTTTATTTGCATACCTTTAAGTACACGTCATATTTTAAAAAGTTCAAATAGAAGTGAATGGTAGGTATACTGTAAGTAACATGCAAAATTACTTTTAGGGCAGGCGGTTCTTTAGAAAAATATATGTAGAAGTGCCATTTGAGTTTCGTGAGAAGTAAAACTTGTTTTTGACTGGTACGAAACACAGTATATGTACCCTAACCACTACTGGTGTAAGTTCTTAATACAAAATATTTACAAAACACATTCCACAGTTTTATATAAGGTACATAGGACATCTAAACGGAGAGAAACAGCCAATTCTGTATCACTTCATACCGTATGTGCTAAGAAGGCACAAAGTCACTAAAACTAACAATTAAACGGAAAAAGCATAAAAGACTTCTACAGCAAAACATCGCTGCGCACGTATGAAATATAAACAAGAGGGAAACAACAGTTTCAGTATGCAATATGTAACTGTACACCCGCAGAAAAATCAGCTGACTAGATAGCTAGTTATATAATCATAACGGTCGTACTGTACAAATAAATATAACAGTTAGCTTATCAGGGAAACCTGATACAAATACAGTAAATAAAAACGTAGTCAGATGACATACAAACTTTCACGCCGAAATATTAAGCCTGTAATCGACCCAGAAACTTATACACCACCAAAACCTGGGCACGATCCCGAACACCTTCCATTCATTTCCTATTCTCACCATGGAATATTCTTCTTAATGTTATCCTATGTCACATTTTTCCGTTTTAAAACTGACCCCTTCGAAGAGGTTTCTATATTACGTTTCAGGATGTACTTTATCTCACATGTACATAAGACGCATCGGCACACCGTATTCAGTCCTCTGTCCCTGTCATGAATACGAATATGTATCAGTCGAGTCAGCATTGCTTCATTACAAAAGCGCCTGCCTAAAACCGTGGACCGCGCTCGCTGTCACCAGGTCCTTTGCGGCTTTCAACCCCCGGACAATCGTTATTTCACACCGCATTTCGAGTTCTTTTTACTCACAAAAGACACGTGTCACTCCATCTCTCTTCCAGTTTTCTAGCACGCCATTCCTGTTTACATATCAAATTATATAAAATTTTTCCTAAATTTGTTAATTCTATATCCTTAGTTCACCCTAAAGATTTCTTAAATGATGTTCCTTCAATCACACTTCCTTTTCAATAACTGCATTGTCCAGTTCTGCGTGCCAGAACAATTTCATAAATGTGAAAAGAACTATCCCCATCCCGGCAAAGTGGACATATCCTCTCATTACCCCACCTCTTAAACCATATCCACATCCAAGCCTATCATCAACGGGTGATTTGTATAGGAAATCCAATGTTGGTAGGCTGGGATTTTGCCATTAAACATGCTAGATGAACAATTTGATTCATTTCCGTCAGGTACAAATATTTTTGATGCAACACAAAATTTTAAGCTTTAGGTTCCTGTGGCCGTGCATCGTGAACAAAGTGTGAAGAGAGAGAAAACCAACAAGATGCAACAGTTAGATGTTTATTATCAACTTCTGTCTCAATATGTTTCGCTGTACAGCGCTGCGCCCCACAACCGCTACCAACCACATCCATCAGAACCAGCGCAGTACAACATGTGCAGTAACACACGGTCTTTGTTCTCCTGAAGATAGGCATAATGATGCTCGAGACATGTTGAGACAGAAGTTGACAATAAACATCTGATTGCTGCATTTTGTTGGTTTTTTCTCTCTTCAGAAACTTTTTCTTACAACCTAGGATACAAGAGGGCGTTTCAAATGCACGTAAAATTGGTAAAATTAATTTCATGCAATTCATCACCTTTGTGTACTCAGTACAATCTAAGATATAAAGTTTTTCTGTCTACACACCACACTGTTTATTTACTGCACCAAACAGCTACAAGTTGCGGCTATAGGCTATAGCCAACATCAGGCTATCTGCAAGAATAAAATGGAAATTTCCTGTAGACAGCTTGACGGTGACGATGAGCCGAAATTTGTAGCTGGTTTGAGTTTTTTTAAAAACCTATGTTTAGACAGAAGATTACTACATCTTTGGCACAGTTATTGTTTTATGGTTGTGTATGTGCAGATAGATAAATATGGGCAACAATTTTATTTACATTATTGAGGCGACAGACGAGATAACAGTTTTTAGGCGCGTTCGCAATATTACGAAAGCGACTATTAGCTACGTCAAGTCTGTCCGTCCGCCTGACTGCAAGAAACAACTTGGCTTCCACAGGCCGAACTTTCATTTTAGCCAAAACGTGTAGCGGTACATACCGAGAAAAATAATAGCAGCCATACAGACTTTCTAATTATCTATGCATGTGGGGGAATATGCCACTTTTATAAAAAGATTTCCTATAAATTAAGAATGTGTTAAGTAACTCAAGGAAAAGTACCATGTTAGAAAACATTACAAATTGTCATGTAAGAAGTCTTGTTGTTCGTGGGCTAATTAACAAAGCTGTATCAAATGCAGAACTTATTTTGAAATTATTCCAATTCCGGTCACCCTAAGCTTTAAGCTGTGTGACCAAACAACACGATTCTTTGCTAGCCATGGCTCACCGCTCTCAGCAGGCAGCGGAAGCTGCGGTTTGCAGCCACGTAAAGCATTACAGTGTTCATCTCTAAATCACCGTGCGAAAGTAGCCAGTGTCCTAGGTTCGCCCTTCAACATTGTGAGACTAAGTTCACACGGACGCACAAGAGGAAGAACAGTTCCAATGTGCCGATTCAGTAATAACCATAACATTATGATAGATTACAAATGTTTCTACAGCATAATGGTTCCCAACCAGTGACCGGATGTCACTGCCGGCCACACGGTGTTATCCAGTTGATTTGGAAAATCGCCATGGTGTTCCAGAGTGTATTCTCCACATGCATTAAATGGAACCAAACTATTAAAATAGTCAGCCCTGTCGTGAAGATCACATATATTGCGCTACATTTAATATGCCATATAAAGGTACAGTACCTCAAGGTTGCAGCATTCATGACGATTGAACACGAGAAGAACTGAAGTGCAAGGACGTGAATTTTATAAAAGAGCCAACTAGCTGTAACCCATTTCGTTAAAAATATCTAAAATCTGCCTAATAAAATACGCCAGGGAATCCATTATGTGGACTCAAGCTTTTTACTTTTGAATCGTGCAGTTTCAATAAGAATTACTCCATGTCTCTTATACTGAGTGTTTCTGGGTGGACTAGTCCTGTTTAAGTTGGGTATTATTGTGCAATGAGGCACAGAATTCAGTACTACAGTCAATAAATTACACGCACATCAAAAGTAGCAAAGCAGAGTGTATTTACAGTATCGTGCTACCCATAGCATAGATTCTTCAGTGTTTATCAGCCCCAACGATCAATAATATTTCTTTAAAACCTGACATTCCCGTTACTGTGGAAAAACCTTGTATTTGTAGTTTACTTAGCGACATTTTCAGTAACAGAGGAGTATACGGTGTCGAATGATTTAGTGACAGTGATTAGTAAATTGAAAAAGGAGTAGGAGTTAGCGTTTATGGCGTATTGTGAAATTAGTTTCCAGTAACTTGCTTGGAAGACGAAAGAAACCGCAAACAGTTTCATCAGCTTCAGCCGTAATTCAAAACCAACATGTTATGAGTAAAAGTCAGAGGCGTCAAGGCTGAAGTCAACCTATTCGGTCAAAGAAAGTGAAATTTCAATATTATCATCAAGACAACACTGCCTTAGCCTAGTTTAAATCAGTTAATATGTTTACATAATGTTCCATTGCGCTCTCTTCAGTCCAGTGGGTATCACTGTTTGAAGTTTAACAATTAAACTTTTTATTTACTCGTTTTTCTTCAACGCTTATCTCATAAAATCCACCCTTTAATCATACCAGATCCTGATTATGTGACTTTTACACTTTTCTTTCTTACTTCAAACCTTGAAGACATACAGACGTCGGCTACTAACTGCTTGTCATCCTCCTAATGCCATTCATCTCCACCAATTGCAAGTACTGTGTTGGCCGGTACATGCACACATAAAGAGATAAAATCTTATGAATATATATGCGATTTCCAGAATTGATGAAACGAGAAATTGGGAAAGGAAACACCCCGAGAGAGAAACATTTTCCTTGTGCATGACAGAATGTAACAGATAAACGCTCAATTCGCAGAGAAGTTGAATGAAAATCTACTCTTTTTAAAAAGGTCATTGCCGTGGTTATCCAAAGACCGCAACAATCGTATTGTCAAAATGCCAGCTTAATGACGTAACATATACGCCTATGTCAACTACTGTGCGAGTTCAACAGTAATTACATATATTCAACGATGGAGCCTGTAGTCCCAGTGTAACGACAGAAGTTGTCACAGTGCATAAAATCAAGCTACGAATATGTGCGAGAAGCGTGGAAGTAGAAATCCACACATTCTCAAAGGGCGATCCACGATAATAAAGAGTTGAAATGTGTGGTTTTGTTCCGGGAGAAAAACTGTTGTCATGGACGAGGCTGTTGCTCATAAATTTAAACAATTATTTCTGCCAAATGTTAAAATGTCACTAGTAGCATGTCCCCGCACCAATACTGCAAATTTTATTCAATGTATTTTTGTGGCTTGTGTGGAAAATTTACATATTGACTTCACGTAACGGTGATTACAGCTGATGTGGCAAAAGCTCAAAATTCGTTTTCGTGGGAGCTTATTTATATTTCTTTAGAAAGAAGGCACCTTTCTAGGGGTGGACGATGAATTGAAACAACACCTAGGACTTCGTGTTAGATCTATAGATAGAAAACACTTTGATTGTTTTGTTTCTACCGAGTACAAAATATACAAGGGCCAAAAGCAGTAGTTAGAGTTGAGCATGATAGTGTTTATACCTTTAAGGGCAACACACGTGAATGAAATGTGTAACATAGCCACATCTTAGTTACACAGAACTGGCAGTAGCTAAACTAAAGGCTGGGGATAGGTATTAGTCTTCTCTAATGATTCAATAGAGCGTATTTTATACTTTACTGTTACCAGATGTCGGAAGCAAAGCCAAGTCCTGAAAAGTGTGCACATAAAATATACCTTAGAAAACGGAAATATCTAACGCAATTTTAATAATAGATAAAATAACTCCTATATGACCTTTGAAACAAAAAAAACTAATTACGAATATGAGATAGAGTTCCTTAAGCTTTTCTGAAATACAGACCGGTGGAAGAACAATGGGTTTATCGTAACATTTCTTCACCTTCGTCATATCGTACACTAAAAATTAACCGTCTGCAGATACAGTTATCATGTTAATTTGCAATTATCTCAGTTGTAATGTCAAGACCGAGTAAAGTAAGAAAGCAAAGGAACTAAATTTTTTAATCTAAACAATATTTGTGCGTAAGAAGTAGGAAGTAACAGGAGGATGGAAAAAATTCATCATGAAGACCTTCATGATTTATACAACTCGACAAATATTCTTAGGGCAACGAAATAAAGAAGGCTGAGAATGACGAGTTATGTGGCACGAACGGAGGGAAGATAAGATATACCGTGTTTCTGTTTGAAAACCTGAAGGAAAGAGGGCTCTTGGAAGGCGTAGGCGTAGATAGGCCGATAATATTCATGTAGGTCTAATATGAATAAAATGGGATTTTGTGACAATTTTTTAAAAACTCATCCCTTTGTGGTACATTATTTTAAGACTGATATACGTGCTGCCATTAACCACAATAAATTGTATTATTCTTGTCAATACATGCTATATAATTGCCCACAAAAATACCACGCAAGAACATCCCTGATTTAAAGTGAGGGTTTTAACAACCTTTAGACAATACAGGAATACACACAACAAAGAAACCACATAGGAGAATATAAAAAATGCTTATATTTTAATTGTTACATGAAGATTAGTGTGACTTGTGAAATTGGAGGGAACTCACAAATTTAAAAAAAAAATATGAATTTTA
>Ga0123353_10018570_pt1 | contig 10287 bp, 10 predicted proteins | sample TergutLab28metaG_3_FD_92763 | JGI IMG/M metagenome (GOLD analysis project Ga0123353, IMG submission 92763) | Labiotermes labralis P3 segment gut microbial communities from Petit-Saut dam, French Guiana - Lab288 P3 | ecosystem: Host-associated > Arthropoda: Insects > Digestive system > Gut ...
AGATGGACGTATTAACGTCTGAAACATGTTGAGCAGTAGATAATAAAGCAAGTGTCATCTAGTTGGTCAACCTTTATTCAAATATCAAGATGATGCACGGTCCAATACGCATAAGATTCACATCCTTTGTTGTTCTTAATGCATTGCGGGGCTCTTGGGTCCTATTAACACCAGTTTAATAATTCTTAATAATTAAAAATATTAGGTAAAGATAAAGCAATTCCTGTACAATCCTGGGGAGACCCTGAGGTTTCCAGGAGCCTGAGGCTCGCAGATCTCAAGACAATCGACGTATGAAGGTGATAAGTTTGTCAGCTGTACACACTGGTAGCCTTTAACCCAAGAAAATATTTTTGGTGCTCATTGCTGTTGAAGGCTGAGTCGACCCCAGGGCCACAGTGTGGCCGGAAGGATTATGTCAATGAGAAATTTCAGTGACCCCATCGGGAATCGAACCAGCGCAATTCCTCAAACAACTGTGCCACCGTCTGCCTCCAGAATGTTAATAGAGTGATAGCACGAAGGGTGATAGAATGGCTGGAACTTACAACACATGTGCAATATGAGATTGCGCACAGCGTCTGGTTGGAGCCAAGTTATTCCATGCGGACAGACGGACGAACGTACAGACGACGAAACTAATAGTTTATTTTCGCACTTTTGCCAAGGCGCCTAATAACTTAATGACTTGAAGAAGTAATTTCCCCTGAAACCACACTTTCAGAGAGACGTTCCACGTTATAAAAGCCTTAATTACTTCCACCAGACAAAAGAATGTACAGTTCCTTACAATCCTTGTTCAGAATTCGTCTTAGTTCCTTGAGGTTTTCGTACGTCAGAAAAAAAACAAGCTTAATTTGTCAGCATACTGATCCACTTGGCTCGTGTAACAGGTGACACAGCATCTCGATCCAGGGTGACTATGAACTAATCAGTTTCTTAATTTCATTGGGTGAAATTTTCCCATAATATGTACATTCTTTCTCACAAAGTCTTCTCTCAACATCAGTTAATAAAGTCTAGTTCTATCACTGCAGTCTTGTCAGTGTTACATGCTGTTGCTCCATAGTTTGCAAAAAACTAATAAATCCTTTAATCTACATGACAGCCACACCCAGCTTCATTTCTCCGGATGGCAATGTCACGCTTACAGTTTTCACTGTGAACGGAAAGTCACACCACGCAACAGTCGAACAAGAAATTAAAAAAATAAAAATAAAAGTGATGCCTTAGCTCACTAGGGTCTAGTTTTAGTTTTTCACCTACAAGTCAGCGAAACATTCGAGGACTTAAACGAATACATTTCTAATAAACTTTCTCTGGTAACGGACTGATTGTACATTCGAAACTCGTTTTCTTCACGGCATCAGGCACAGGCTGTGGAACAAAGTGAGTCTCGCTCCATATTTATCGCACTTTCGGTGAATCTACGAATATTTCGAAGAATGAAATTGAATTGTATCTACCCTTCGCAGCATCTCCAAGCACTAAATTTAAGTTATGGCTGTCAAGTTTTGTCAAATTTGATCTGGAATTAAAACGAAGAATATGCGCCAGTAGGCCTTTCGAAACTGGGTTTATCGTATGCTCGAAACCTACATTCAATAATATGAAAGCCAAATTCGTTGGTTGTAGCAAGGGAGGATGTGACAGATCATTTAGAGTTTGTTCCTAAACCAGAATAAAGTAAATAGAATTCTCAGTCACACTGACGCCCTCCGTATTTACGTTAGCTTATCGCAGAACAAGTGACACTTGCTCCTGGTGACTCATGTCGCATGTAGAGTCAAGAATAATTCAATAATATTTTCCAAATTTTATTTAATCTACAATTGCTTTTTCCTTCGAAAGCCATAATTGAAATTATCGCGTTCTGGATACCAGAACCGATAAAATTGCCATGTATTTATTCGAAGCTGATCCGAAGTACTTACTGCAGCACTGCGGGCTGTAACTGAGATAACGTTACTCTTAATCCCGGAAGAGTGACTCTGCCCTCATCGTGAGCCTTGCGTTTCTTTTCGCGGAATGCCAAACAAGGTTCGGCTAAATACTTCACCAGTCTAATGGCGCGAGCCAAGATGCCTGACCGATGTTCCTTGTCTTTATTTTGTCAACATGCGTTCATCTATTTGTGCATTTTGACACCACGTATTTATTTCACTACAGTTAGCTAAATTTAATATGTAGATATGTGTACAGTGTTTTGCCGGGGAGGCCCGAGGGAAAGAGATAACTAGGAAGACCTAGGAGTAAATGGGAGGATAATATTAAAATTGATCTACAAGAAGTAGGATATAGAAGTACGAACTGCATTGATCTGGTTCAGGAAATGGACAGGTGGCTGGCGCTTGTGAATGTGGTGATGAAACCTTTCGGGCCCCATAAAATGCATGAAATTTTTCGAATAGCGGAGGAAATGTTAGCTTCTCAGGAAAGACTCTGCTCCATGGAGTCGGTCAGTCGGTCAGTCAGTCAGTCAACCAATTAGTTAGTTGGTGACTGGTTAGTTAGTTGATTTAAAATATTCTCATCTGACATTTCGTGAGATCCCAAATTTTCACTGAGGCGTTTTCAATAATGAGTGCCTTTTTTACAAGTTTATTTTTGAACCGTTCAATTTGCAGCAGAAGCAAAAAAAAAATACGTTAACCTTTTTTGAGCAAATTGTATATTTATTTGTAAATTTCCGGTTCAGCAATTTTAGGGTCAAGGTTATGTCAGAAAATTGAAGTTCGAAAAATCAGACACAACCTAATATTCGCGAAAGACCTCCTCCTCCTCCTCCCTCCTTCCTCCTTCCTCCTTCTCCTCCTTCTCCGTCTTCTCCGTCTTCTTCTTCTTCTTTTTCTTCTTCTTCTTCTTCTTGTATCACCACAAATGAGGCTGATCTTGACAACAGGCAAGCTCCCTTCACCCTTTCTGTGTTTGTCTTCCTGTAATGTGCCTCCTGTATCATTTGTTCTTTTCCTTCTTCACATCAAGCACTTTGCGCCACTAAAGGCCAGTTTGTATGAAAGGGACTGTCCCAAATCTGCCTGCCGACTGTGCGCTGATCTATCCCTTCTCTAAAACCTTAGATAGCTACATTCCCACTTGAATTACACTGTGAGACCGAGTTTCATTCAAACATCCAGGAATGTGCTGCTACCGAACACTGACAGTATCGCCATGGATCGCTGTGAAAGTGACTTCTCAAGACCGCGTTCCGACACAGCACAGCGCAGTCAGGACACGGTCCTGCATGTGTTCATTGAAATGCGGCGGTCTGTGGATCCTCTGTGGGCGACCGTGGAAGTTCTCCAGGCGATGTGCGAACCGACCGGCTGCCACGCAGACTCGCGAAAGTTTTTTTGCAGAATGCCTATCTGTCACAAGTAAAATTTAATGTGGGGTGAATTAGCACTTCTGGCTACCACGCAGACTTTCACAAAGGACTCTGAGTTAAATGCTAGCAACAATGCAGTATCGGAGCACGACAGGAACACGCTCATGTGTGAACTATCGCAACAAGGCACGTTCGGCGCACGGATGGTGGACCGTACGGACACATTCCTGCATGTCTGAATTATTCGTTACGTTTCAAAATGCCTTCTGCATCATCCCTTCTTTTTCTCTCATCCCTCTGTGCTAACCATGACTGATGAAACTACAAAAATTCAGTTACTAGGAATTCGTAGAAATATTAGCTCATTTACAATACTGTAGGAAAGAGGTCATGTTAACCCACGAGTTAATTCTCTGTTACATACGAGTCAAACTGTCTTTTGTCACCGACCACAAAAGAGGTGAACTCTTTTATTGTGTCCAGTTACAATATGAACCAAGCCACCCCATAAGGCAAAGAAACAGAATGGAATCCACTGGCAGTTGGCTTGATATTCTCCCTACTTGCCAAAGTTTTCTCCAGAAAAATAGTTCCATTTACTATACGTAGATGCACAGGTCAGTTTCGCAGCGGAATAGTAAAATGCGTCTTGAAGGATTCGAATGTTCTTAAGACTGCAAATCATATCCTATTTATGTCCCATTTCCGGTTATATCTTATGTTACGATCGCTTAAAACTAACGTTTTAAATACAATTTCTGTTCCTTGTATATCGCTGCGCGGGACCTGGGGCGGTCGACCCGCTTGTCTCACGGCAGAGACTCAATAGCAGACCAAAAACGCTTGGGAATCCCATACTTGCGTAACTGACAAGATAATATTAAAGTGTACCTTAAATTGAAAGGGCATGAATATGACGAATGAATATATGTGGGTCAGGACAAAAACATGGACGTGATTTCTTGAATACGGTGATGAACCGTGCTTTTTCATAAAAATCGGGACTTTTTGTTTTCACTGAAACACTATCAGGTAGTCATAAGTGGCGCTGTAATTGGAGGTTTCTGATAAACCATTTACGTACATTAAGACTAAATTCATTAATTTTATTTCGCGAATAGTAAAGGAGTGAGAGGAATTCAAGAGTAAAAAAATCAGGTTTTGAGGTTTTGCTTTGAAATTGCTTTGCTGAAAATTAAAAGGGTACTTATAATATGCAGCCTAATAAAAAATCTTCATATTTCAAAGTTTGAGCGGCAAAAAAAAATCCGTGTTTTCCGATATATTTTTATACAGCACTATGAAATTTATCTTTGCAGGGAAGACTTAGTTTGCTTTCTACATGGCAGGAACTTAAGCCTAAAAATTTCGTTAGATCAATGTAATATTTTAGAAGGGGTAGAGAGATTTTGTCTGCTCGGAATGTACATAGGCCCTTGTTGCTACTGAGAGGGGTTACATACATTTGCATAATCCGTCAATTTACTGAGGACATTTTTTGAAGGGGCGAAAGTCTCACATGAAGGGAGGTTAATCCATCTAATTGCAGTGCTGGCCAGATCCAGCAGGCTACTTGCTAATCCGGTGCGGCGCGTGCAGCCGACCGGTCGCGCACGTGTGGCGCCGACTGACCACTGACCACTGCTGGCCACTGCGGCACGGCCACTCCAGCGAGTGTCCAGTGTCAGGTGGTTTTGTATGGCATCACACTGCTATAGAAGTCAGTAGGTCGAGCCGCTGAGTTCATAGTCTGACCTTTCCGCGTTGACAACACGGTATTCGTTATGGGTAAGAAATCTCTTTACTGTCTCCATATTTAGTGTAGGGTATGCAGTGTTATAGCCCACAAGTTCTGCTCTGCAGATAGATGCAGTATTCATGTTTCAATTCACACCGTTATGTTACAACATGAAATCGACATAACATCAATGAGAACCATCAAAACCAAAACCCAATAAAACCCACATATAAGTTAATTAATTAATTCATTGCTTAGTTTTTCTTATGACAGGCCCATAGCCTCTACCGCAGAGTGCGATCTTTTGTTTCTTCTTTAAAATTTTTAGTATCTTCTGGTTTCCATCAGGTATCTAGTAGCTGCTTACGTCTTGTTCCTCGCCTTCCCTTCACCTTTATACTTCCTTCTATCTTTCCTTCAACAACGTGTTCTAGAAGGCAGTTCCCACTCAAGCTGTGACTAACCCAATCACCCTTCCTTATTTCCATTGCATGTAGGATATTCCTCTCATCCTGGGCAGTAGATAATATTGCGTAAAATAATATTCTACGCATCCTCGTTGTACTTTAGCTTGCTCAAGCTAAATATAGGTGTTTTATCTAGCCGTGCAATCTTCTCCGCGTAATAAAATTCCTGCTGGTGATAGCCTTTAACTTCTAGGCACCATGCATTCTATATACAGGACAGGCGTGCCGCTAACCCCCAGAGTACGCTTTTTATATGTTTAGTCAACAAATATACTTAATTATTTTTTTAGACTTTCTCTCCCCATCTTCGTTTATTCCTCAACAAAATGTCGTGTATTTCCTAATGTTACTCTTCTTGGTTCATAAAATATTCACATTTTACATAAATGGTGTACTAAACTGTAAATGTCCAGCTCCAGGGCCAGAGGGTTAAAGGCCCAAAAGTGTAGACTCGGTTATTTTTACCTGTAAATAGAAGCCGTGTTTTGTTATTATTTATATTTTATTAATTCAGTGAATGCAAAATGTTCAGAAACGGCCACAGCATACGATCTCAAAAACCAGAGGGCAAAAATATGAGATATTAAATTGTTCAAAACATTCGAACTGGGTTTGGCACCGTCTGCAGGTGTCCTACCAAATCAATCAGCTTAGTACAGTTTTCATTCCTGTCCTTTGGGATGCTTTATTAGCCCATATTGGCTCGAGCTGTCAGCAGAATGCTAGATACAATCAGCCAGTTCCTTCGGAACGTGGACATCTACCAAACCAGACGATATCACATCCCAGAGAACGACAACTCTGATCATAACGCAGTTGGACCTAGTTAGTGTCTTAGTCACCGAGAAATGCCTTTGGAAAATTTTGCAACGACTTAGAGAAGTACCAATGTGACGCAGTAGTTTACTAATCGTAAAAAACAAGTAAACATTTTGCAGTGGAACCTGTCTATAACGGAACGACTAGGGACCGAAATTTTTCCGTTGCAGGCACGTTCTGTTTAATACAGGTACTTAAGTGCTGATCCTCAGGACGTTATATTCTAGGGAATGTGAACGTTTTTCGTTACAGACAGTCTTCCTTGACGCCCACATTCCGTTTCATACGGGTTTTACTATAATGCTCTCCTTTACCACACGGATTATATCGTGACTATGAAGGGCGATGGCCGCGGAAAGAGATGGCAGAATCGTGGCTTATTTTGCTTAGGTGATATTCGAACCAGTTACCTCAGGAATGTTACACACTTTACACTATACCTCACAGGTAAACGTGACTCGTAAAATGGGGTTAACAGGCAAAACGAAGCTATGACCTTCAGAGGGAACTTACGTACTGGACGAAGCGAAATGGCCACACTTACTTCCCAGCCGCCTTTATTCCCATATTCATTTTGGACAGTAGGCTAGGAAAACCCTAGGAGTGTCGTGGGAGCGTTCATGAATACAATAGTTTTTTGTCTCTACAGAGGTGTAAATAGAGACGGAGCAGCCTGCAATGGATCCCTGCCAAATGAATTCACGCTGCAGTTTTCTGGGTTATTTAGCACTTACTTCTTTTGGAATATTACGGACGTTTCGGAGGAAAATACGGTTTCATCCTCGGGATGTTCGGCCGATCATAGTGCCTCCAATCAGAACCTACACTCAAGATCCGGACAGTAGGTTACTATGCAACGCAAGTAACCGGCTACCAAACTGCGCCATATCATAACAGAACACAACAATAGAACAAGCACTGCTGCGAAGACCTGTGAACTCGCATCTCTTGAGGCAGTTATTGCAGATTAGAGAGAATCGAACCAAAGTTCGTGGCTTCAGCCAACGGCTAATCCCACCTGCAAGGACGCTGCAAGATAAAGACGATTGATAGCAGTACATCCCGCCGCATTCCTTTATAGCAAATACACCTTCCCAATCCCTGGGTCCAAACACAGGTGATGACGTCAGGCATGGCCTTCTAGAAGAATGCAAGACTCTGGGATCATTATGTCCGGCCGGTGGCAAGCCAAGGCCATTGCGAGCGGCCCGTGAGCTGATGAGCACAGTGTAAGACATAAACAGCGGGGCTCAAACCCAGGAATGTGCCGCACGCACCGAGGAGGTCTAGATAACGGTGAGGTTTCAGACCGGTATTAGAACTGGAGGTTCCCAGTTCGAAGTTCTGCTGCCTAGAGGTTTTTCATTGTTTTCCTCAGGCAAATACCAAAATGGTACATCGATTAGACAACAACTACCCTATTGATTATTTCAAATTCATTCTTTACAAATCGACGCTAATTTATTTGAAACTTTGACGACTTCCTAAAATAAACAAGACAGGCATTGTACTGTACGTATAACGTAACATTGACGCACTTTTGCGTATACATTGTTGCCGTGGAAAAGCAATAAGGATTGCATATTCTCTGTGTGTGTCTGTAGCCTTATTCATCCGGCATGAACAGCATATTTGCCTTATTATATTATCATCTGCGGCCTCTCCGACTCTACCATATTTTTTCCACTTTATCTCATAAAGACAAGATTTTCGGGAAAAAGGTTATTGAACAAAAAAGTGGTTTTTTTTATTTTCTCTACAAATTTTGTCTAAAAAGAACTGAGCAAGATATCACAAATGTACACAGGTCTTTGTGTAAAGTACCCGATATTCTTGTCAGATTTTAATGAAAATTGAAATTCTCGACAGATTTTCGAAGAATAATCAAATTTCAAATTTCATGCAAATCCGTCCAATGGGAGCCGAGTTCTTCCATGCGGACGGACGGACGGACAGGCGGGCAGAAAGACAGACAGGCGAATATAACGAAACTAATAGTGACTTTTCACAATTTTGCGGCTGTGTGTGTGTGTGTGTGTGTGTGATATATATAATGACAAGCAGTATTCACACCACAAAACAGCAGATACGTCTTTTGGAAATTCAGATCCCGGATAGCAAGATATCTGTTGGAAAAAAGTTGTGGTGATGAGACAAAGTTGTTCCTGTGCTTAACTCTCAGGAAACAAAGGCGTGTGTTAGCAGTACAGTACATTTCCACGCATTAACTTAACAGCTCTGTAAGGGGAAATGACAGACTCACGATCCGGCTACTTCAACCCCAAGAATATAGTCCCGAAACCCATTTCGCAGCAGGCTCAGTAGACTCCACAGCTAGTCTCAGCAATGTGGTCAAGAAAATATCTGTCCCTACTAGATTCGGGTGCGAATTCCCCGTCTGTCCAGTCTGTAGTCTAAGCACTGTACTGACTGAGCTAGTCCGACTCCCACACCAAACAATATACGTGAAATTTCGGGTTTTTTTGGGCCATTTAACTCGATATTCAACTAACAGTAGTTTCGAATCAATCAACCAACCAAATCGCACACCAAGAAACAAAAAAATAAGTGCGAGAAAAATGAAGACTTCATCTAAACCGCAGTGAAAGCCTAAAAACTCACAAACAAAAAAAAAATCGAACAGCTAATTTACAAATAAAACTCTTGAAGCAAAGAAAGCAAATCACAGTTAATAAACGAAGCAGCTTGTACTTTGGACTGCTTGACCCTCGATGATGGGAACGAACCGAAACGTCGGTGACTATACACGGCGTAACATTCAAGACGAACGAAGATCTCATTATATCGCGTCCGAAAGCTGAAATAAGGCAAAGAAAGCGAAAGAAACAACAAACCGATCAAATGAAAACGAATAAAACATATCTACCAAAACATGCGCATAAAAAGGTGTCGTGGATTACGTACAAGATCGTTGTTTCTGAAATAAAACCTCTCCGAAATTCTCACGAACTAATTTATACCGGGAATCAGAGCACAGCACCTGGGTAATGGGTCAGTGGAGAGCATGTAACAAGGGCACAGTTGCAGTGGCCTTACGGCTCACTTCGGCATCTCTCTCCTTGCAAGTGAGAGCCTAAAGGAACGATATCCGCAGCTAGTTGGCGCCTGCAGCAATGTGACTGTTAGCTGCTACGGCAGGAACAAAGGACCTGCGCCCGCTTATTAGCAGCTTCGTTCCGTTCCTGGAAACACACAGCTTTCGGCTACGTTCCGTTTCTTTCTGCTGTCCGCAACAGCCGCTTCGAAGATAGAACTTCTAGCACTGTTTAACGACGGTCGTACGTGCTGCGAGGCGAAATGCATCGATTTCGCTCCATAAAAATGAACTTTGTTCGAGGTGGAAGCAACAGTTTCTTCTGTAACTTTGGCGTCACTGAGCAATTGAACCTATCTGATATCCTCCGCCATTAGAACTTCAAATTTCACGTACTTTAAAACTTTGTTTTTTTTTTCCCCCTGTACAAAGTCCTTCAAATTAATGCTTAATGTATAGCAACTTTATATGGAATCTACACATTTCGACTTCCTTGAATATTTTCGAGATTTGTGCAGTTTTTACTCGCTTCGGTGATTTCGTTCAATGGTCAGAATGTGAGGGTGTGAATTGGGTGTGTCTGGTTGTTGTGAACAAGGCAGTAGATCTTTGAATTCCATACGAGAAAATTACTTCTTAAGGCACTGAGCACCTACTAGAACCGGGGTGCTGATAAGTCCTTAGCCCAACCAGGAAGAAAACAAGCTCGGAACCATGTCAGGGACGCGCGCGGTTTCAACAACATCGAGACGCAATCTGTCATCAAGTTCTCCCCCCCCCCCCAAAAGGCAAGGTGCCAAAGAAAATTCACCCCTTACTAAAAAAAACATAACCTTTTTCTTTCTTGGTGGGCTGAAGGATTTATCTGAATCCTTTTAAC
>Ga0123353_10018572_pt1 | contig 10287 bp, 13 predicted proteins | sample TergutLab28metaG_3_FD_92763 | JGI IMG/M metagenome (GOLD analysis project Ga0123353, IMG submission 92763) | Labiotermes labralis P3 segment gut microbial communities from Petit-Saut dam, French Guiana - Lab288 P3 | ecosystem: Host-associated > Arthropoda: Insects > Digestive system > Gut ...
CATTCATAAAAAGATCGCCTTTTCTGTTTTCTTTTACATTAAAAAAATAAGTTCTTTTTTCTGTAAGAACTTTTGATGAAAAAACTTCGCCACGTATTCCCATTTCTCTCTCCGGGGGATTAAAATAATGATAAAATCTAGCTTATAGTAATTATTTATGCAAGTAAAAAGTATTGACAATAAAACTGTTTTTTATTTATATTATTTCGGTAAGTAAAATTATTTTACCAGCTTGCCAAGTCCCGGTCATTGCGCGGGGATGCTCGTTGGTCAATTACATGCGTCCGTCGTATAATGGCTATTACCTCAGCCTTCCAAGCTGATGATGTGAGTTCGATTCTCATCGGACGCTAAATTATTAAAAATCAGTATTACTATTTAGTAATCGCCTTTGTGATCAATATTTATCAGTTTTATTTTTTTCCTGCATTTTGAATAATTAAAGATCAGAGAGTTATAAAAAAAGGAGAATATGATGCTAAAAAATATTATAATTAAAGCACCATTCATAAGTATATTATTTATTATTCTATTATTGTCCTGTCAAAGCAGCAAAATGACAAAACCCGAAGAAAATAGCGGAAAATCGGGGCAAAGAAAAATTGTCTCTGAAACACAAAACAATATAGTTTATACGCGCATAACAAATTTTCAGGGAGAGTTGCTTGAGCTTATTTTTGATAATGCCAAAAACGAGGCGCTCCTTATATTTAAAGGAGAAGAAGCCAACCTGAAGGGACAAGAAACAGCATCAGGAACAAAATATAGTAATGACCAATATCTGTTTATTCAATGGAAAGAAGAAATAGAATTAAAAAAAGATGGGAAAACCATTTTTAAGTATTAAGTCAACAACATATAATATTTATTAAAAATTTTTCCCCATAAATTATTTTATTTTTTTGAAATCATAAAAAACTCTATAAGAACTTCGCCTCCAATAGCAAATAAAAAAAGAGACAATGAATATTTAAATCCAAATATTATTCCCAAAGTAACAACCAGAGCAATTGTAAATAACCATAATGCTCCAGACAACAACCCTCTTTTCATGGCAACTTTAGAGTTATTATATAATTCGCCATGTTTCTTCATCCATTCATTTTGCTGCTTAATCACCCACAGCTTGTTATGATCTTTTTCAGTTAAAACAAGAAAAGCAAGAAGCAAAGAACCCGGAAGCGCAAAAGGAAGAAGAGTTACAATAGCTTCGGAGAGTGCTGTCTCTGAGATAAAAAACATCATGGAAAAAATAATTAATCCAAAAAGTATAGCTCCTATTGAAACAACATAAAAAAGAGTTCTTTTCCACGACAAAGGATATCTTCTGGCTGTTTCCTGCGTTAGCCCCATAAATGAAAGCCCGCAAACAGGTATTATAACAAACAGGATCAATGTCCCTAACCCTGCCAAAGGATCATTGGATTGTAAATACGAATAAACCGATAAAACAATTCCAAGCACAAGGAGACCTCCAAACAATACATATAAAATTGCTCTTTTTGTACTTATATAATTTCTTGTTCCAAGATACATATCTTCAAAAACTTCTTTTCTTTTTTTAAGACTAAGCTGCTGAGCTATTTCCGAAATATCGGTCAATTCAGCAGTTGCTTTTTCCCGGGCATCCTGTTCAGAAGCTCCTTTTGATTGCAGATAACTAATTCTATCTTTTAAGTTTGATTCGAGTTCTTCTTTAAAATCCGACAATGTTTTATCATTTTCATAATCCAAAAATAATTTATCGATATATTCCTGAGTATTCATCTCTGTTCCTCCAAAAGATTATTAAGAATTCTTTGTGTAAATGCCCAATCTTTTTTATTTTGCATATATAATTTTTTTCCTTTTTCTGTAATATGATAATATTTACGCCTGCCTCCCAGAGTTTCATCGCCCCAATAGGCTGAAATATATCCCTCTGCCTCAAGCCGCTTATAACTTGAATATAAAGTTGTTTCTTTTAGCTCATATTCTTCATCTGTTTTTTCGAGGATCGTTTTATAAATTTCAAATCCATATTTGTCTCCTTTCCAAAGTATCCCAAGGACAATTGTATCTGTATGTCCCCGCAACAGATCTGATGATAATTTCGCATCCATAATATCACCTCTTTTTAAATATCTTGTCCCCGCCTACCGGTAAGAAACTCCCAACCATTTGCGCATAATAAAAAACTTGCTTTGGGATCGATATACTGATTGTCATAATATACCATATATCATAGTACTACGACTGTCAAGTATTATTTAAAATATTTTTCCTGTTCATAGTTTTTTTATTATTCTTGTGCTATGCTTTACTTTATGAATCAGACAAAACTCGACAAACTGGTGGATATCCTTAAAGAGGCGCCGGATGAAGTATTTATTCAGCCCCATAATGTGCCGGATCCGGATGCTATTGCTTCCAGCCTTGGCCTGTACTACCTACTTTCTCAGCGGGGGATAAAAAAACTCGCCATTGTTTATGATCAGGAGATTGAAAAAGCCAATTCCCTCAAGATGCTTGAAATGTTTAAGGTTCCAATTATCCATGCTTCAGAAGCTTTGACTCTGGGAACAGAGGACTGGGCAGTGCTGATCGATACCCAAAAAGGCAATTCCAACACCACCGACCTCCCAACCGATGAAGTAGCTGCGATTGATCATCATGAATTCAAAGGTGATATGGGTTATCGTTTTATGGATATACGCCCCAATGTGGGAAGCTGCAGCGCCATCATTGCAGATTGGTTTTTTGAAAACAACATTGAGCCTCCCAGGATAATTGCCACTGCTCTTCTTTACGGAATCTTTATGGATACAGATAACCTTACCAGAGGCGCTTCGGATTTTGATATCAATATGTTCTACCGGCTTTATAATATTTCCGACATCGATATGATTGTGGAGCTCAAGGGTAACGAACTTTCCATTAATGATCTGGATCTATATGCGGAAGCTTTTAAAACAGTAGAAACATACGATGAGCTTGCGTTTCTGCGTCTTAAAAATGTAAATGATTCTCTTCTTGGAGCTGCAGGAGATATTGTTATTAGTGTGGCAGGGATAGAAGTCGTAGTTGCATACGCTGTCCGGGAAAATGGAATAAAACTATCGATCAGGAGTACCTGCCAAAAAGTAAAAGCCAACAATCTGGTGAGATATCTGGTGGAAGGCTTTGGAGTTGGCGGCGGTCACGATAATATGGCAGGCGGGTTTATACCAAAAGAAAATCTAAAGCCTTCCCGTGGGTTAGATACTTTTATTAAACACCGGGCTATTGCGTTCTACGAGAAGTGCCTTACCTCCGGCGACAAATAAGTTTTGGAGCAACTCTATTTTTTAGCATGAGGCTATAATTTTTTTTGCTGGTATTATGCGTTTTTATACTTTATAGTTTGCATTATTTCGGTTATTTTTCTGCTGTAACCTGTTGATTTTATTCCCTTTGCAGAAAGCTCTTTAAATCCGCGTTCTCCCATATTGTAACAGATCAAAGCCTCGTGTAATTCATATTTTTTTAAATACTCACTAAGTATATATATTCCGGCATGGATATTTTGTTCAGGATTTAAAAAATCAGTAATTTCTAATTCTTTTTTTAATTTATCATGATTTATATTATTTATCTGCATTAAGCCATAATCAATAGTCCCATTCCTGTTGTTTTTATTTATTGAGTTAGCTATAAATTCACTTTCGTGCTTGATAACAGATAAAATCAGGACAGGATCCACTTCATACGCTGCGCATAAATCGATTAACGTATCCTGTATTGTTTCTTCCAGCGGAACATCAAAATATTTTCTCTCATCTATTTTTTCGTTTTTTACAAAAAATAAAAGAATTGGAAAAAGCAGAAATGTAAAAAACAAAATAAATACTTTATAATTATAATTCAAAACCATATCACAAAAAATTATTATTCCTGCAACAAGTTAGCAGCAGGTCATATTCCTCCCAGTTTAATAGCAGCTTGTTTTGGCTTTTTGGCTCTTTTTATACAATTCTGTTGAGTTGCCAATAAGCAATTTCAAGGGCTTTTTAATATCATGATTTTTATTATTTAGTCAATAGGTTGGTATTTGTAATTTATTTGATATAAAAAAGATAATTTGTATTAATTTTAAATAAGGATAGGTAAAAAAAAGGGCTGCCATTATTATAAGACAGCCCTCACATAATTTTTTCATTAATTATAGCACACGATTTAGAAACCAAAGAAATTTGAAATAAAACCATTTTTTGCTTATATTATAAATAGACAAAAAGGAGACACAAATGTCTTTATTTCATATTTTAGTTGGAGCTGCTGCTTTAAAGGTACTGGCAGCTAAAACACCGGATAAAAAGGATGAAGAAATAGATGATATACTTGAAAAATTAAGTGAAGAAGATAATATAAAAACAAAGAAAGAAGTTGAAAAGAATATAGAAAAAGCATTTGCTAATACACTTGCTAATAGGTTGTTTGGTTTTGTGCTATTTTGGATTCAACTTACTGTTTCAATCTATCTTATCTTTTTTAAAGAAGCATATTCATATCCTATATTAGCAATAGTTATGTCAATTATTTCTTCATGTATTTTAATTAGAATATTATTAAAACCTCTTGTAAAATATGAAAAAAATACTTTTACTCTTTTTATTATTTTTTGTTTAATTTCTTTAGCAATATTTATAACAGGATTTTTCCTAGGATCGTTTATAAAATGGCTTTATTGCACAATTTGGGCTGTTAACTTTATTTTATTATACGACTCTTTTGCAATTCTTATTAAAGAAATACAGTCAAAAGTTGGTTTTAATTTCAGTGCTACGGGATATTTTCATATAATATTATTTGTTTCTGTAGGTTATTTATTATTATTTATAATAGAATGGATGTTTTATTTTTTGTTCCTTTTATAAAAAATAGATTCAAAAAGGAGATACAAATGTCTTTACTTCATTTTTTAGCTGGAGCTGCTGCTGCGAAGATACTAACGTCTAATAATCCAGATACAACAGAAAAATCTCATTATGAAGATCCCTATGGTCGTAAGTTTTTTGTAGATATTCCAGATGATAGTTTTTCAGCAAGAAGACCAAAAACTTATATTTTTTTATTTTGTGCTGCAATATTTGTTCCTTCAGCTATTATTGCCATATTTATAATTAAATTATTTTATTCATAATGCATATTTCAATGAGGATAGGTTTTAGGCCACAAATCCTCTGTACTATCAGATACTCAAAAGACAATAGTTATCTTTAGGACAAGAGCAAGTGCCTGCACAGAACGCGGCATTGAACTACAGACACGTAGATTTTCAGTCTACTGTTTTACACGCGCTATCCTATTAGTATGATTAGAATGTATTAGAATGTATTAGAATTGATTAGTAAGCAGGAGCAAGAAATGATGGTAATAATTGCTGATGGTATTACCTGCAGAGCAATATAGATAATAGCTATTAGTCCAATGCTAAATCCTATACATACATAATTATTATCTGTTTAGCTGAAAATTCTGAATTTTTATCGTAAAATTTCTTCTCTTTTTTATTCTACCGAATTCAGCTCATTTAGCACTAATATCTTTGCAGCAGCACCAGCTAAAAGTGAAGCAAGACATTAATTATCTCCTTTAAAAATCTATTTATAATATAATTAAATATATATTTTTTTCCAAATTTTTTCATTTTTTTCTGATTTTTAATAGCCAAATATTTTTTTTAAACAAATAATAATTATATGGAAAGCAAATATGCAATTGAAGCAGTTTTAATTTGGTAAAAGTTGTATTGAAAAATATGTATAATATTTCTCTTTCCTTAAAATACTTGCTTCAATCCATGTGCTTACAAAAAGAATTTTATCTGATTGCTTTTTTGCATATCAAATACAACATACTTGTATATATTAACCCTTTGGGTTAATATATATTGACAGGGAGAGGATTTGGATATATCATTTAAGAGTAAAAAGTTAAAAAAAGAGTTAAATGAGGAAAAACAGCTTAAGAAAGTTCATGGAGAGATCCGGGCAAATAAAATTTGTATTCGTCTGGCTGAACTTAGGGCAGCATCTTGTTTATATGACTTTTGGCCCCCAAAAACTCCTCCTGAGCGATGCCACGAATTGACAGGAAACCGAAAAGGGCAGTTATCAGTTGATTTGGATCACCCGTATCGGCTCATTTTTGTTCCAAATCATATTCCGGTTCCACGAAAACCCGATGGCGGACTTGACTGGAAGCAAGTAACAGCAATTACTATTTTAGAAATAAAGGATACACATTGAATAACTTTCAAACAGCAAATGAATATACTCCCGATTATCTGGTTACTCCAGGAGAAGTTCTTGAAGATTATCTTGAACAAGCAGGACTTACTCAAGCTTCTCTTGCAGAACGTACAGGTTTATCAAAAAAAACAATCAACGAAATAATCAAGGCAAAATCAGCCATAACAGCTGAAACTGCATTAAGACTTGAACGTACTTTGAATCGTCCTGCACATTTCTGGAGTAACCTTGAAAGGCAGTATCAGGAAGACAAAACACGGCTTGATGATAAAAAACGATTAGAAGAAGATTTACATTGGCTTGATATTTTTCCGGTAAATGAAATGGCAAAACGAGGGTGGATAGAAAAATCCAATGTAAAAACACAAAAACTTAAAGCAATACTACATTTTTTTGCCGTAGCATCTGTGGCACAATGGGAAAAAATATGGATTCGCGAATTACAGGTTATCTACCGCAAAACAGAAAATTCTAAAAAAGATGTTGGCATAATTTCAGCATGGCTGCGCCAGGGAGAAATTGTCGCACAAAGCCAAAGCTGCTCTCGGTTTGACAAACAGAAATTTCGCAATAGCCTTGCAGAAATCCGCAGCCTTACAACAGAAAAAGACTTTACTCAAAAACTTATATCTATATGCGCTGCTTGTGGTGTTGCAGTTGTCTTTGTTCCCAAATTGTCCAATCTTCGTATTTATGGCGCAACACGCTGGCTTAATAATAAATATATAATGCAGTTAAGCTTATATCTTAAAAGCAATGACCAACTATGGTTTACATTTTTTCATGAAGCTTGCCACATCATAAAACATTCTCGCAGGGAGCTTTTTATTGAAGAAAATATACCAAAAAATGAAATAGAAAAAGAAGCTGATGACTTTGCTCAAGATGTATTAATACCACAAGAACAACTAGGACATTTTCTTGAATCTGTGAATAAACCAACAATACCTCAGATAGAACAATTTGCAAAAAATATTGGTATTGCACCAGGCATTGTCGTTGGCAGATTGCAACATGATAAAAAATTGCCTATGAGTTGGGGAAATGAGCTTAAAGTGAGATATGAGTTAGATAATGTTGATTTTACCTAAGAATTTTTAAAAGTCACTGGAGAAGTAATTTATGACTGCTTCGCAATACATATGTGAAAGAAAGGATAATGGGAAAAAAATACCGACAGACAGTTGTTTTCAGACTATTATGGAGAAAAAGGTGGAGCATGACAATCTTGCTTCCAGAAAAAAGTATCTTTTAGAATTTGTTTATTCTGAATATATATCTGAGATAAATAGAAAATACTTAATAGAAAATAAAGTGCTTGGTTATTATACCATTCTAGGTATTAGTTTTACTGCTTTTATTGTTTCATTTCTAAATATCTTTACTAAGAATTTTTATTTTGAACACACATTAAATGGATATATGAATGCGATTTGCTTAGTGATAAGTATATCTTACCTTTTCTTCATTAGTATTATACTAATCTTTCTTAACAGGTCTTTTAGACCAAAGGATACATTACACCATGATGTAAAGAATTATTGGAATGAATTACAATTTGCTTCTGATAATCTCGTTTATGATTCTTTATATAAAAATATTATTGATTGTTTAGATTTTAATAGGGAAGAAAACCAGAAAACAGTTGATTACCTTAAAATGGTTAATTACTTTATGTCTTGGTCGATTTTTTTTAATATTTTGTTTATCATCAAGATAATTATTAGTATATTATCTAATATAGGAGGAAATTAATAAATGTCCGAAAATACCAATAAACCAGTTCAAAAACCATCCCCACCTACTCCAGAAGAAATCCCCATAATCACCTTAAAAACTGTACGGATAACTGATTCTATTGATCTAACTAAAATAAAAAATAAAAGTAAATAACAATATTTTATATTAGTGTTATCCCAGTATTTTTGATAATTATTTGATATTAAATAAACTTTACCTACATGGATTATACAAAGTTATCTAATAAATTTCCTACACTTGCAGTCTAAGTCATTAATAATTTTCAACAACATCTCAATACTGGCTCTCATTTGGATAAAACTATCTATGCAGGACTTTCGTACAACAATTCCACCGTTGCTTGATAGCTATTTCAAATAAAACAACCATCACCTATCAGTTTCTAGCGATAACTTGTTCAATAATTAATCCTCAAATGTATTTATATTTTTCCTTTTGCTATATAATGATATTGTTTCATAAACGACGTTTAAAAAAAGTAATGGCGTAAAACAAGTTAAAAATAATTTCGTTCCTATATCTTGATTAGTTATTAGGCTTATCAGTGTAAAAATCAAATAAAATATTCCAGATAGTAAAAGGTTATAATATTTTAAATATTTTATGTGTTCTATATTTATATGTTCTATTTTTATATAAATACGAATTAATGTTATAATCGAAATTATTATCGAAGCAAAAGGCGCCCACCCTTCAAAAATATCATATTGCCAAAATAGTATAGATGGGTAAATTGTATATAATAATTGTAATACAAAATAATGTATGCTTTTAATAGTATTAGTATTTGAAGGTAGTAGCATTCCAAAAAAAAAATGGAATAGCTCCTAAGCAAAAATAGGATATTAATATAATTTTTAAAACTCTATCACAACATAAGTTATCATTTAATAAAATGCATAATACGAGCATGTCCGATTTTTTGTGTAAATGACAAAATATCATTAGAACGGAACCCGTTCTTTTCCAAACTCAATAGCGAACTGGTTTAACGCCCTCTCCCAATTCCTAATCGGCATTGTCCATTTCTTTGAAGCGTTTCGAATTGCCAAATAAAGTATCTTTAATATAGCATCATCAGTTGAAAATGACGAGCGATTTTTTGTCACTTTTCGCAATTGATAATGCATTGATTCTACTGCGTTAGTTGTATAAATTGCCTTTCGAATTTCAGGAGGATATTTGAAGAATTCACTTAAATCATCCCAATGATGTCCCCATGATTTTTGAATCATAGGATACTTTTCATTCCAGGTTTTTCCGAAATCTTCAAGAGCATCTTTGCCAGCCGTTTCAGTGTTAGCTGAATAAACTGACTTCAAATCAGTACATACTTTTTTTAAATCTTTCCAGGAAACAAACTTTGTCGAATTACGAATCATGTGAACAATGCACAGTTGGACACGAGTGTCTGGATATACAGACCTTAAAGCATCGGGGAATCCGGTTAACCCATCCATGCAGGCGATAAGGATATCTAGAACTCCTCGGTTTTTTAGTTCCGTCAATACACCCATCCAAAACTTGGCTCCTTCATTTTCTGCTATCCAAAGTCCTAATACTTCCTTTTGACCTTCAAAATTGACTCCAAGAGCCGTATAAACACTTTTATGGCAGCTTTTCCCATCTTCACGACCTTTTATGCGCAATGCATCCAGATATAATATCGTGTACGATTTTTCCAGAGGACGATTTTGCCATTCTTTCACTTCATCCAATACTGCATTTGTTACTCTACTTATCAAGTCAGGAGATACTTCCACGTTATATATCTTTTCCAAATGTGATTTTATATCCCGGTCGGTCATTCCAAACGAGTACATCGAAATTATTTGGTCATTGAATAAAGGTGTTCTTTTTTCATGCTTAGGGACTATTATGGGTTCGAAAGTACTGTTTCGATCCCGAGGAACTTCTATTGTTGTACTTTGATTTTCCAAAAGGACTGTTTTTTCTGTGTGCCCATTCCGGCTGTTTCCATTGTTATCTCCGGCATTGGAATTCTTTTCATAGCCCAGATGCTCTGTCATTTCTGCTTCAAGAGCTCGTTGTAGAATCCTGCCGGTTAATTGTTTTATTAGACCGTCTTGCCCAACAACCTCATCCTGGGTAAGCCCCCGGAAATCTATGGTATCTAGAATCTGATCCAGGATGTCCTTTTCTTTTTCTTTCTTCTTTCGTGCCATGACCATGTTTTCTCCTCTGGTATTTCTACCACATTATGGTCATTTACACAATTTTTAGGACATCTCCG
>Ga0123353_10018573_pt1 | contig 10286 bp, 6 predicted proteins | sample TergutLab28metaG_3_FD_92763 | JGI IMG/M metagenome (GOLD analysis project Ga0123353, IMG submission 92763) | Labiotermes labralis P3 segment gut microbial communities from Petit-Saut dam, French Guiana - Lab288 P3 | ecosystem: Host-associated > Arthropoda: Insects > Digestive system > Gut ...
GTGTCAGTACATATCTGAGCTTGCACAGCCTGGCTGTCTGTGATGGGCTGACATGCCTAGTGTCTTTGTCATGATTACGTTTTCATGCTCAAACTACGTTTAATATTTAATAAAGTGCCTCAGCCTTATTTAAAACATCCGGTAGCTCGACAAAACAACTACACTCGTTATAATTGCATTTAAAAAAATTCTTTCTCACAAAACCTGTGGGTTATACATCAGTTCTAATAACATATTTGAATTCAGCGTGGAAGTATATGTAAGGAACACAAATTAGTTTGTATGTGACAGAAATCATGTTTATCTGTGTTATGTACCTAAAACAGTTGGTAACGTTAGCTGAGCTGTAGCAGAGGACAGTGTGTGACTAAATTCCTGGTTGCTTCTGTTATCGGTTTTGTGTGACATGTTGTGATAATGCCATACAGGCATACACAGGCACGAGATAAGTTTATAACACGTATTGTTGCATTAATACTGCTGATAAAGAACATTCTCTTCCCTCCGCTTTCCTCATCCGTTTCCTACGAATAACTCGGTGTAGCTACACGAAGTTCTATGAAGCAAGCAGACGCAGTTGTTGAAGGTCGAATATTTTTGTACATAATTGTTAAGTGGAGTAGTCGTTAGTTGAATTTGGGTGGTCTGTAATAAATGAAATTCGGTTGACTGCAAGAAAAGGCGGCGTCCTCTCCCAAAAGACGGTAATTTTCAAAGCTGAACGTCTTGCAGGAACGTAGTTTGCCCCCTCCCCGAAAATAGTAGGTGAAATAAGCGGACGGAATAATTTTTGCGTGCGGCCTTACGAAGTGTAAGTGCTGATGTTAACGATGTTTGTTGAAGGTGGAATATTTCAAGTGTGGCTGGCAGACTGTTTGTCGGCAGCTAAAATTATCTGAACGCGTAACATGCATCAAGCCAACACTTCTTTGAAGCAGATAAACGAGTCAGTGTTTGGCTGGTAGGACGTTAAGAAGTGCTACGGAATAAAGATGCTTCATATCTTAGCAGGGGTGGAAAATAATTGAATTGCGGTAGTAAAATAGCGCGCTGAACCCATATGCAGGCCTGAAAGCTACTACTACTACTACTACTACTACTACTACTACCACCACCACCACCACCACCACTACTACAACCACTACTACTACTACTACCACCACCACTACCACTACTACTTCTGCAGCTAGGGGCGCTGCTGATGTCACCTGCAGATTATTTATCACGTCTTTTTTTTTCGTGCTAAGATGTCTAGCTGTAGAAAAAAACCGTATTTTACCTTAACGTATTTCCAGTGGAAGAAAGCCGCAGTGGCTTGAAATATTAAGACAGGAGACGACAGGTTGCTATAATGAAACAGTATCTCATGGCAGGCATAAAAAGTGATGGTACATACACCGCAGCCTGGAAACGTCTGACAAGGCTCATTGTGATATCTGAATGGTTTGCCCAGTTTCATAATATATTTATATTGATTTACCGTTTCGTAGTTGGAGCAAGGGCAAGCAGCTGGCGCAGTCGCCATGGCTGCTGTAATAGAAGGGGGGAAAGAATTGAATTCAGTTGATTTGTATTTTCAAGTGTTGCTTCGTGAAAGCAGGGACCGATATTGTTTACTAATTACAGTCACTAGATTTCTGGCTGGATGACCAGAGGAATCATTGTTTGATCCCGATAGGCGCAGTTTTTTTCCTCCACAACGTCCTGACCGACAGTGGGGCCTATCGAGCTTGCTGCATGAGCTGTTGTCCCAGGGGTAGAACGGTCGGGGGCGTGAAGCTGACCAGTCATCTGTATTCAGTACCGAGGTTGAATGAGTGGAGCCTTTGCGCCCCCGCCGCGCTTTGCTTCTACGTGGCTTGCTTCTTAATTCATGCGCTGGGGCACATCTACCTGTATTTCTTACCCTATGATGTGTTGATTCGTCTTGATCTGTACATTCATTTGAACGAAAAAAGACTTATTTTGTTTATTTTTTTAAAATGCGATCTTGGGCAAGTGCGTTTTTCTTGCTTTGTTGATCATCTGTTGCATGGAGGTCACATTCTCATCGTTAGGCGGGATTGATCTGTGTAGTAAGTTAAAAAATCTTCGTTTAGATATTAGTACCCTGCCATAAACGAAATACAAGACATTTGTGCCATAATTTCATAGACGTAGCACAGATATTAATACATGTCCATTGCCCCTTTGAAGAATGAAATTAATTCGGACTTTGTAGGAAACCCTCGCCATTCGCGGGGACATAATTTCTGAAAAATTCCATGAACGGTAAAAGCGCGATGCGTGAGGTGAGGACCGCATGGGACAATTAAGGTTAGGGGAATGAAAGACACGGGGAACGTAACGCCAAACGAGAGAAATTTTTATTGGCATTTATGGAAATGATGGCCGTGCTCCTAGTTGGATGTTGTTGCGGTGATCAGATGACAGAGCATGCTGCAGATGCGGAGACTCAAGAGTGTGTGAATCGGGAGATATCTTGGATTGCTTTGACTTCTTCTGTATGTCCTTATACACGTCCTTGTTTGGTGCCATTACAGCCAGCATATCGTGCTGAAATTTCAGACTTGTCTCATCACGGTTAAGATTTGCTCTGATAAGCAGTTCTGGGATGTTCTTGACATGACCTTCGTACTCAGCGCCAACCACATGATCGGCAGAGGCTATTGTTCCCATTCTTGTCACGTTGTGCAGGCACATCCGCTGCTTAAGATTTTCAGACTACCCCTTACTGGGCTGGAATCTGCTCTTCAACTCACCTCCAGGCTCTTCATAGTGGTTGCATACTGCATGGTTTTATGCCCCGCATCGGCACCACCGACGGAGAGCAGATTCGGCGTTCCAACCATAACACACAAGCCCCTTTCCATCTCTTTGTGGAAGGGGTCACGACGATTTACATAACATTTCTTCTCACTCGACCTAACAGTGGTCTTAAAACTTCCCCTGATCTTTTCTTCTTTTTCCCCGGTAAAACGGATCATAGATTTGTTTACAGTATAATTGGCGTCCGTCCGCAGCAGTTCTCATTTCCGTGTCCAGCATATTCATCAAGCGTACGTTCTCTCACAGAGACAGTTTCCCTATGTTATTGTTTTAGACGCTTTATCTGCATGTACTCCACCGTTACCGATTCTAAAAATGAATAAAATTACAGTTGATCTCCATTCCGTATCCTACGGTATTTAGGTGGCTGCTGGTGACGCACGCTTTCGTGTTTTGCTTTGCAGACTTGACCACAAGTAAGCGAGGGAAATTCACCGCGATGCACGAGAGTGGTGAGAGTAATTCTCTCGCGTGTCTGCGAAACCGCCATGCGGAAATCTGCGAACGAGGCAGCCATGCTTTGTATAAAGTTGGGGGACGTACCTCACGGAGAACACAGTCTAACCATTAGAAAGTCCAGTCGGTAAATGCTGCACAAGGAAACAGGCAGTTAGTCTCCGGCCTGTCACCGGGGAACCCGGGTTCGATTCTAGGTCAGTTCATGTGAGATTTGTTGTGGACATAGTGTCACTGGGATATGGTATTCTTCGGGTACTTCGGTTTTCTCGTCCATTGTCATTCGACCGTTGCTTCATACACACCTTCATAATACACGTTGCCCTTACCAGAAGGATAGACAGGCCAAGTCTGGGAAGGTTCCAAAAAGCAATGATCTTTTGGAAATAGGGGAGCACTGGTCAGAAAAGTGCTCTTACTCTTTTAGAAGGAAACTGTGGCTGTTTTTGGGAATAACGGAACACTTAAATATACTGTGTGGCAGAAAGCAGTGTGTTTGTGTTTAACCTGGCAGTACCGTTAGAATTTATAAGGTTAAATTGAGATTTTTTTAAAAAAAAAAGCTATTAGCATGTAGATTTTTTATTTGGTAAAGCTGACGAACAAAGAGATTTAGCCTGTGGTGTGACAACATGAAAATGGATTTCATTGAAAGAAGATGTTGGGGTATGATACTGTAGCCGATCATTTTTAGTGTAGTTGTTTCTTAGGATTGCTGGCTTCAGTTACGGAGGGTTCGTAGCATGCACTGTAAGTTAATCTGTCAGCGTATATTCGGGAACTTTGGCGATAGGAAGGAGGGGAGAGATTTAAATTAGAAAACGTTAGAAGCTGATAACGGACACTAGCAGTCCAGTAGGGAAGTCGGTCGCCTACGAGTGTGGTATAGGTAGGAGTGCAGAGAAGTGACTGTCAGTTAACTAGAAATGATCTAGTTGTTTTACTGGATATAGCGCTCCATTACTTTATATCAAGAATAAAATGAATAAATAAAACGTAAGTGAAAAGACAATAATTAAAACTATATGTGATTCGGTGAACCACACCCGTTTCCCGGAAGAGGATTACCTCTCATACTGAGCGTCGGGGCAACAAAGTTACGAAGGTTGACCGTGTAGAATACCATCTGGACAGAATAGGCTTCGGTGTTGGGATGTGAATATAACAATGAAGCATGTTTTTGAGAAGATGGCAAGTTTCTTGTATCGTCTGAAGGACTATTGGCTTCGTAGAAAGGGTCATCTCCATGCAGCTGAGTGTAGTGCTATCGACCAGTGACGGTTGCTTGTTACATGCCCAGAAATGGTAGTTGTGTTAGTGAACTTTACATTTGGTTTATTTGTCCCGATGTGGAGGCCGTCCTCTTGTAATGAAGGCTGTCTTTAGACCTAAAGGACAGATTTCGTACTTCGTTCCTTTCGTCAGAAACGAATGTAGTTGTAACAAAATGTGTGATGTCCAGCTATGAATTTTTAGACATTTAGCTGACAAAAACAACAGTCCGAACCCGAAAATTGCGGATTTGACACTGGTGGTCCAATTGTAGATGTGTATTTAATAAAATAATAACCCAAGTTTCGTTAATACCTTTCTCAGAAAGTTGTGTGTGGCATTTTGGTGGGCAGTTTTGGAACATATTTTGAGATTATTATAATTGTAATTTCCTGTAGAATGTGTAGACAACGTGGTACGTGTCGCCGTTTAGTTCTTTAAATATTTACCCACAATTCTGAATAATAATGAAGCAACTGGTTTTCCTGAAACGTCGTTACGTGTCCAGCAGCCTGCCTTGTCATATTTTAGGAGACAGTATGATGGTTATCGCCGTGAAATGCAAACCATTGACTGTCAGTGTGCAATGCAATCTGGTTAGTACCTTCACATAAATCCTGTTATGACGCGAATCTCTGTAATAGAAAATCCACTATCATTGGCCCTCTTTTTTTTTGTCGTATTTCAACACAGGCTAAATAATTGTTGTTCTTGATTAGCCACATCGGTTTTTGTTTATAAATAAGTATGAATTCGTAAAGAAGCTTGACATGATTGGTAGCATTATGGGCAGTCCAGTTTGTTTTCAGTACCACATTGTTGACTGTGTAACTACACTGCTGTAGTGCCTGTGTTGTTGTTTAAGGATAGAATGAGTTAAGTATACCCTAATTAGCCAAGAAGAGCTGTGTGATCTCGATCTGACGTCAGTGAAACCCTCAAAGGACGAAACGTAATCCGTTCTATTTAAAGACGGAGTTCTTACCGCACAGTAAACGCTTCCAATCTCGTCTATAAAACCAGTTACTGAATGCTATGTGGGCCAAAATTCTGTGTTACGAGATCCACACAAAACACACAAATATACTGCGGGCAGAATGTAGAATTTTGGTTTTTAAAACTGGTGGTACGGACAAGTAATAGCTAAGATATAAAAGGTTAACAGACGTGGACGAAGGCTGAACATATTTACCAGGAAATTACGCTGCATAATTCAGTGCTTAACGAGCAAAACGAAGGGTTGCATTAATGAAAAGCCGTTCTTTAACATCAGAATTTGTTGGATTTAATATCCATTTATACTGTTGAGGTGCTGTAATTGTCTGCGGCGATTGAAACATATTGTGTGTACTGTCACGTAGCGTTCACAGCCTTTGTTACATGATGTGCATCGTGTTAGGTAGCAGTTTACAACCTATGTAACATGATGTGTGTACCGTTAGGCAGCATTGTATAGCTTCGTAACATGATGTGTGTATTGTTAGACAGCGTTGTATAGCTTCGTAACATGTGTGTACTGTTAGGCAGCATTGTATAGAGTCGTAACATGATTTGTGTACTGTTAGGCAGCATTGTATAGCTTCGTAACATGTGTGTACTGTTAGGCAGCATTGTATAGAGTCGTAACATGATTTGTGTACTGTTAGGCAGCATTGTATAGCGTCGCAACATGAGGTATATGCGCACTAGTCTCATTTGAGCCAGATAAGTCCAGTCCACACTCTCATCATACTCACTTTATGATTCATTGTAATAATCTCCCATCAACGCTCCGTGTCCTGTTCAGTGGACACCGGAGACTCTTTCCCCAGGGGTAAACCAGTTGAGGCGTGAAGCTGATCACTCACCCCCATGTAGGGGGTATACCTCCACAAAGCCATGTTCCTCTTAAGAGCACACGGGGATATATTCGCCTTTTACCTTTACTCATGTACGCCTGTCCTTCCCAAACGGTCTCTTCCTTTCGGGGATTTCGACTTTACGCCTGTATGTATTGTGCCAGTTCCGCCATTGTATCAGCCTTGGTAGTTACAGTGCAGTATTAGTTTATTATGCGCGCCTGATTTCACCCAAATTTTCACCAGTGAATTTGTTTGTCCTGGAGCCCCACGAGTAATACTTTCCTAGCCCACCGTAACGCTGCTTCGTCGCGCTCTTCGTGTGAAGTGAAGTACAAACAAGAACATGCGTAGTAAACTTTGTTTACGTAGTGTTAGTCTCAACGGAATTATCTTCCGTATTTATTCCGTTCTGTAGATTGACTACATCAGGGTGTCACAGATCCCAGGCGCCATGTCGCCCGGGCGACTAAATTTTATACGATGGCGCCTAATATTTGTGGGCCCTCAGTATGGAGCGTGCTTCATGTCACCTTTCTGGCGAATAGAATTTTCAGATGCCTTTTAGACTTTTAGGAAAATTTATGGACCCCTGGACTACACTAAATGTTGGAATATGATTTGGAATATAGTTTAGGTTCAGTGTCTTTAAACATCTCTGACAGTACCGAACTTAAGATCTAACCAGTCGTTGGCCGGAATAAAAAAAGGCTTCCTTCAAATTTTAGTTTACTATGTACGAGCTACTCAATCTAGCGGTCTGACGTCATCGTAGGCTTTGTCTGTACACAGTATGACATGTTAATAACGAGATCGAAGCGAAGTAAACATTTTTGGATTCTGGATGGATGATATGTAAGGAATTCGTGCCGAAGGAAGGACAGGCTACAGACACTGCAACTTTATTAGCAAGAATCAGGCGTGTGAGCCCAGAACGGAATGTTGGCTGCTTTTACGTGACAACGCGCCTTGTCACACAGCGATAAACGCAAGGACTTGCATATACGAAAATGAGGTCACAGTGCTAAGTGACCCCACATATTCCCCTGACATGGTTTAACGAGACCTTTTCCTGGTTTTCCGGCTTGAAACTAAACGTGCCACTGAAGGCGAGTCTTTAAAGTGGTTTGAAAGTTAGTGTGAATGCAGTCGTAACTGTATTCGGTCCGTTGGGGGTTGTTTTGAGGTCAGTGATTAATAACCATACCAACACATCCCTCATTTTTATTACATTTCGGTTTCATTACTCTTTTGCCGCACAATATTTTCATAAGGGCTTCATTGTGGGATCTATATACCAGAGTGCATGTTTCCTTTTTTTGTGTGTGTATGTGTTCTTGGGGATTCTTTGTTCTGCCTTTTTGGGGAGGAAGTTTTATGGAAGTTTTTGAATTCTGTTTTTCCCTCAAAGTCTTCGTCAATTAGGCTGAATTGGAAGGCTTCTCCACTTCAACTGTATGTACCGGCCGGCTGTAGTAGCTATGGAAGGTTTTTATACCTCTCATGCAGTTGTATATCCATGTCAACATATGCTGTCTGTATTAACGCTAAACCGCCAAAATGTCTTCCATATGGGATGCTTGGATGCTGTTTGTTGCATGCGGAGTTCTACGTTTGTACTTCGGATTAGGCAGTGTGACAGTCTCACTCGTGCTAACTTGGGTACAGCGCTTAATCAATACGGTGTCAGGGACCGGGGAGTGAGCGCGCTACGAGGGAGAATGTTCCCATTCACTCCAATAAGTTTTCTCTTACTCTCACTCTCTTTCTTTCCTTTCTTTCATATTTCTTCCACTTTCGTTGTTCTATCACTTCCAAACTAGAGCACAGCGGAAAGCAATCGAATTCATTCGTATACTTGGATGATATCCTTCTTTCTCACTCCGCGGAACACCATTTTTCTTTTTCACGTATTTGGTTTCCAGTGTAATCGCGTATTTCTGCTTTGCTGAATGTGAAGGCAAGACTGTTATGGGAGCAGGCAGCAAGTTGTAATATAGCGAAATGAAAAGTACATGAATCGATCTCAGCGCGATGTAAACTTTAATATAATGTGCATTATATGAGAGACAGATGAACTGTAGACCGCGAATCGCATATGGACATTCAATTGATTTTCTGTGGCGTGCTTGTGAAACTGTTAGAGGAAGTCTTCTTTGGGAATATCTGGCACCACTTATGTCAAAATTTTTAAGATCATGGATTGCCGTTTAGTTTAACGTGCAGCTTACAGAAGTTAAATGGTCCTACGGCAGTTTATACTGGAAGTCACACACACACACACACACATACGCGCGCGCGCGCGCGCACATATATACATATACACATACATATACATATAAAGGTAAAGTGATCCCGTTAAGGCCCGGTGTGGCCAGAGGGTGGGTAGAGGTACAGCTCTACTCCTCCATGACCGCGGCACTAGAAGGGGGTGAGTGGCCAGCACCACGGCCCGGCCGCAACTTACTACCCCCAGGAAAGACCCGGTACCCATTTTACAGGAGGCTGGGTGGGCCCCAGGGCCGGTCTGGACGGGCTGAAAATCTCGTCCCCACCAAGATTCGATCCCGGACCGTGCAGCCCATACACACACACACACACACACACACATTTATACATATCTTTACGGGTTTCGAAGTTGTTTGTTGGCGTTTTAAACTGCAGTCTGGGTGACTAAAAACTTTGTTTTTGTTGCGTTTACAAAACTTCAAAGTATAGTGAACTCAAATACTCTGTCGTCAAACCACACGGAGGAAGATATTTTAAGACAATTATGTGAGCTGGTAGTTGCCTGTTTAAAACTTTTCTGTGCGTTCTTTACAATAGTCCGGACAGCACCTTGTCCACCTTCTTCATCCCTTCTCGGTCTTAGGTGTCCTGAATGTACTTCTGTAATGCCGTCCCCGGCCATATACTCCAGCTTACGTGGATAAAGCAGATAGTTTCGGGAATCAAATAAATACTGTACGCCTTCATATCTTCCATACCACTACCCCGAATCCCTTTAACCACCCTCCCTCACACGAACAACGGCCCCATCCTTTCGTATGAACGACTTTAGCCAGAGATATTTCTCAAATAATACAGGATTAGTACAAAGTAATGGGGGATTTAAAGGACACGACACTGAATAATTTAATTTACTCCTGCTGGCTTGGTGTGTAATGCACAGCACATTTCACATCGTGTGCGAGAGTGGGCGTAAAATTCCATGCATTTTAGCTGATACAGAAGTTTGTGAGGCCCAGAACTTAGGTATATGTGGCGTATGGCATGAAATGATTACCACTGACCACATTAGCTTGCGGATCCTATTACCAGTGCGTACCTCACGGTCAGTTTAACCCTTTAAACGCCGAATTAAAAACCATCTGCCATCTGCTGACATTATTAGGAGCTCACTATATTTTCCACGTTAGCAGGTTAAGGGTAAAACTTCGTCATTCACAATGACTGAACACCAAAACGGAACCCACCTTCTCTCTGTCCCCCCATTCTTCGCCACCCCTCCCCCTCCGAATATTATACTTACTTACTTACTTTCTTACTCCATGGTGCAGAGTCCTTGAGAAGCTAACTGGTTTGCACCTAGTCAAGAAATTCCCCGGATTTCACGGAACCCGAAGGTTCATTACCGCACGCACAGGCGTCCGCCACCTGTCTCTATCCTGGGCCAGCCCAATCCAGTCCATATACCCACATCCCAACTCCTGGAGATCCGTCCTAATATTATCCACCCATCTGCGCCTAGGTCTCCCCAGTGGTCTCTTTCCATCCAGTTTCCCCACCAAGACACTATACACCCCCTCTCCTCACCCATACGCGCCACATGCCCTGCCCATCTCATTCATCTCGATTTTATCACCCGCACAATATTGGGTGAGGGGTACA
>Ga0123353_10018575_pt1 | contig 10286 bp, 6 predicted proteins | sample TergutLab28metaG_3_FD_92763 | JGI IMG/M metagenome (GOLD analysis project Ga0123353, IMG submission 92763) | Labiotermes labralis P3 segment gut microbial communities from Petit-Saut dam, French Guiana - Lab288 P3 | ecosystem: Host-associated > Arthropoda: Insects > Digestive system > Gut ...
CGCCGCAGGCAAATATCTGCTTCCGGGCGTGATTGATAGTCACGTACATTTCCGCGAGCCGGGATTGACACACAAGGGCGATATATGCGGCGAATCGCGTGCTGCCGTTGCAGGCGGAGTGACGTCGTACATGGAAATGCCCAACACAGCGCCGCAAACCGTTACTCAGGAAGCGCTTGCCGAAAAATTCGCGCTGGCGGCGCAGAAATCTCTATCCAATTACTCGTTTTACATCGGAGCCACGAATGAAAACATCAACGAACTCCTCGAAACCAATTTTTCAAAAGTATGCGGCGTTAAACTGTTCATGGGTTCATCTACAGGTAATATGTTGGTAGATAATCGCGCAATGCTTGAAAATATCTTTTCGCAGGTGCAGGGAATTATTGCGGTGCATTGCGAAGACGAGGCAATAATCATGCAAAACTCTGAGCTGTTCCGTGCAAAATACGGCGAAGACGTCCCTATTGCCTGTCATCCGGCAATCCGCAGCGAAGAGGCATGTTACCGGTCGAGCGCATTAGCAGTGGAACTTGCAAAAAAACACAACACGCGGTTGCATATTTTGCACCTTTCAACGTCTAAGGAATTACAGTTGCTTCGCAATACCGAAAAGCGGATTACCGCCGAAGTTTGCGTAAATCACCTGCTGTTTAGCGAAGCGGATTACGAAAAATACGGAACCCGTATCAAATGCAATCCCGCTATCAAAACCGCTGCGGACAGAGAGCGGCTGTTAGCAGCTTTACTGGACGGAACAATTGACGTTGTATCAACCGACCACGCGCCGCATACTTTGGACGAAAAACAAAATACATATTTCAAAGCTCCATCGGGCGTTCCGTCAATACAGCACTCGCTGCCGGCGATGCTCGGATTTTTTCACGACCGCCGAATGACGATAGAGCAAATAGTCGAAAAAATGTGTCACAATCCGGCGATACTGTTCAAAATCAAGGCGCGGGGATTTATTCGTACCGGCTATTGGGCTGACCTGACATTGGTAGATACAAACGCTACGTGGCTGGTTGCGCCCGAAAATATACTTTACAAATGCGGATGGTCGCCGCTGGAAGGGCAAAAAATCCGATCGGTGGTCACTCACACGTGGGTAAACGGAAATTTGGTATACAACAATGGCGTATTCAACGATAAACACAGCGCTATGCCATTGGAGTTTTGTCCGTAGGATTACACACGCAAAACCATCGTCTCTTTTACAGGTGAGCCATAAACACAGGATTTTGCAGGTGAGCCGAGATTACTCCGATCTTGGCTTTGAAACCCTATTTTCGGGAATATCGCAAAGATAATCAAAATCCCAATCATCTCAAAATAAAATGATTGGGATTGATTTTTTATTTGCTGAATATCCCTAACTCATATCGTGGTGATAATAAGCCTGATACAAAAAAAATACAAAAATAACTAACTCTACAAAATTAACCTCTAAATAGAGAGTAGAAAAATTTAGGGTTTTTCGAGGTTACCTAAAAATATTTTTAGCTTACTATTTCTATCATTTTAAACGGTATGCGGATTATAGACTCATAATCCTGTCCGGCTTCCAGCATATCTTCGTCATCTTCATCGTAAAACCAGTTAATGGTCACGCCTTGATTGGCTTTTTGAATTGCTTCCAATTTTTTGAAAACGTCAAGGATACACTTTGACGAACTTGTGTTAAAATACTCTAATTGTATATTCACCTGAGTCTGTGGTTGCGCTTCTTTCGCATAAGCCTCAAGCCATTCAACTAAAACTCTGTAGAATTCAATTGAATTTTCAGGGATAGAGCGACCTTTAATCTCAATAATACCTTTTGAGCCATCAAACCGAACAGTCGGTGTTTTCGGAGTTCCTTCTATTGACAATGTGTCCATAATCTTTTTTTTTAACGCTAAATTCTAAACTGTTACAAAAATATCTAATCTGTAAAAATAATAACTCTCATTGTAAGGATAAAACTTATATCCGAGTTTTTGTTCGGATTTTCGGGCTATATCAATCAATCCCAAACCACCGCCGCCTTTTGACGACAATTTTTGAAAATTGAGAATAAATTTATACATCTCTTTCAACTCATCGGTTGATAATGAATTGATTTTCTCAATTTTCTCGGTGAGAAACTTAACTTTTTCGGACAAAATATAATTTCCTATTGTCAATTTGAAATCATCATTTTTTCTTGTAATTACGATCATTCCAAATCTATTGCCAAGTTTTTCTTTTAGATCTTCGGGTACATCGTCCGAGTGATGAAATAGATTTTGAAGACCTTCTACCATGATATTGTAAATTTTTTTCCTCATTTTCAAAATGGTAGGCATCTCCGCGAACTTATTCTCTATCTCTTCAAGGATAGCGTTGATACGTTCTGAAGATATATCGCCTTCATAAGCAAAAAACACATCATTTTCATCAACCTCGGTATATAACCGTGTTACATCTAAACCCATATATATTTTTTCAATAAAGAGTGAAAATTTTGGCGCAAATATATTAATTATTTTCAAACAAAAATAAATTTATCATTTTTTTTGAAAAAAAAAGTTTGAGCTGCTGTTAAAATTTAAGTAAAAGTCCTAACCTATACCGGCAAAGTGCAAATACGAAAATATGTGTTGCCGAAAGGCGCAGGAACGCATCCTTAAGGTCTAATTTTTTGAATTACAATGAATTTAGTGCCTTCAAAAAAACGTAAACTTTTTTTTTGAGGGTTATTCATATAGCAAAAGTAGTACTTTTTACTCAATTTACACACAAAAAAGAGTAGACCTATTTTTAAATGACTCCTAAATCCGATTTTTGTGGTAATTTTGCCGGTCAGTAATGATAAAATTTGATTATTTATGCGTAATATAGCATTGGTCACAGGCGCAACTGCAGGAATAGGAGCGGCAACCGCCGAAATATTGGCAAAAAACGGTTATAACGTGATTATTACAGGTCGCCGAAAAGAATTGCTCGACAAGTTGAAAAACGAATTGGGAGTAAAATATAAAAGCGACGTGTTAGCATTAAATTTTGACATTTGCAATCGCCAACATACAGAAGAGGCTATCAGCAGACTGCCAAAAGCGTGGAAAAATATTGACGTGTTGGTCAACAATGCCGGACTGTCTGCCGGATTGTCGCCAATTCACGAAGCGCAGATTGACGATTGGGAGAAGATGATAGACACCAACGTCAAGGGCTTGTTATACATTACCCGAAGGATAACGCCCATGATGGTAAAAAACGGAAGCGGACACGTTGTGAATATTAGTTCCATAGCGGCAAAGGAACTGTATGAAGGCGGAAATGTATACTGCGCTACCAAACATGCCGTAGACGCTCTCACCAAAGGAATGCGTATTGATTTGGTAAAGCATAATATCAAGGTTACTTCAATATCTCCCGGCTTTGTAGAAACCGAATTTTCGATAGTCCGTTTCAAGGGCGACAAGGCGCGTGCCGACAAGGTTTATGAAGGCATGACCCCGCTTTACGCCTGCGATGTGGCAGAGGCTGTCTGGTTTGCCGTATCGCGACCGGCGCACGTCAATATCAACGATATGCTGATTGTGCCAACTGCGCAGGCGAATATTACAACGGTTGTAAGGAAAAAATAACTGTATTTTCGCACGGTCGGCGCTGACGCTCAACGGGGAGGCAGCTTGGCACAGCGGGGATTTTCGCAGTACCTTTCAATTCGCACTTCCGCCCCTCTTGCGCCAACTTAGCGAAGCGATCTCACCAAGGAAACCGCTGATTGTACACTGACCTCTATGTTCTTCGGCATATATTCATTTTTCATAATTTCATGAAAAAACGAAAAACAATGGGGCTTACTTTTGAAAATCAAAAAAACGCATGTTGATTATGAGATAGTTAATTATTCAAGAACGAAGTTTTAGATTTTTACCGAACAATAGTGATTCTTTTTGTATCTTGCAATCCCAAAAAACAAGACTTATAATATTGTCATTTCCATAAATATCAAAATATTATGACCCATTTACACGTTCACACGCAGTACTCCACGCTTGATGGGGCTTCGCAAATACCGGCGCTGATTGACAAAGCCATAGCCGATGGTATGAATGCGATGGCAATTACCGATCATGGTAATATGTTTGGCGTCAAGGACTTTTTTGATTATGCCGCTTCAATAGGCAAGAAGACAGGAAAGCCTTTCAAACCAATCATCGGGTGCGAAGTGTATGTGTCGCCCACAAGTCGTTTTGAGAAAAAAGGCAAGGAAGATCGCAGCGGTAATCATCTGATACTGCTGGCAAAGAATAAAACGGGATACCACAATTTAGTGAAATTGGTTTCGCTTGGCTATATTGAAGGGTTTTATTACAAGCCGCGTATAGACAAGGAAATCCTTGAGCAATACCGCGAGGGGCTTATCGTTTCGACTGCCTGCGTTGCGGGCGAAATTCCGCAGCATGTCCTTGATGGAAACATTGCCGCTGCTGAAGAAGCCATCGTTTGGTTCAAAGAGCGTTTTGCAGATGATTTTTACATCGAACTGCAACGGCACAAAACCGACAAGCCCGGCGCCGCAACTGACGTCTTTCCGCGACAGCAGGAAGTAAACCCCATATTGGTGGAACTTGCGCAAAAACATGGCGTTAAATGTATCGTTACCAACGATGTGCATTTTGTAAACGAGAACGAGGCGGAGGCGCACGACCGTCTCTTGTGTATCAGTACTCAGGCTGATGTGAATGACGCCAAACGTATGCGCTACACCCAACAGGAATGGTTCAAGACGCGCGCTGAAATGAAGGCAATCTTTCCCGATCTTTTGGACGCGCTCGAAAACACAAACGAAATAGCCGAAAAGGTTGAATTTTATGATATTAATAGTGCTGCCCCCGTCATGCCCGATTTTCCATTGCCCGAGGGATTTGATGACGCAGATGCGTACTTGCGGCATCTCGCCTACAAAGGGGCGAATGAACGCTACGGAAATGATCTCGATGAAATGGTGCGCGAACGCATTGATTTTGAGTTGGAAACTATTAAAAATATGGAGTATCCCACGTATTTTCTTATTGTGTGGGACGTCATTTCTGCGGCTCGCACGATGGGCGTTTCCGTTGGTCCGGGGCGCGGCTCGGCGGCTGGCTCGGCAGTGGCGTATTGTCTGCGTATCACAGACATAGACCCTATCAAATACGACCTGCTTTTTGAGCGTTTTCTAAATCCTGACCGTATCTCGATGCCCGATATTGATATTGACTTCGATGATGATGGACGTGGACAGGTATTGCAGTGGGTTACAGAAAAATACGGTCGCGAGCGGGTGGCGCATATTGTAACTTTCGGCACTATGGCTGCCAAGTCGGCAATCAAGGACGTGGCGCGGGTGCAAAACGTGCCGTTGGCTGTAGCCGAGCGTCTTAGCAAACTGATTGACGAAATACCGCGCGACAAAAAAGTGAACATCAAAAGCGCTATTGACCATGTGCCGTCAATGAAAGAGGCGTTAAACTCGCCCGACCCGCTGATTGCCGACACCATCAAATATGCGCAGATGCTCGAAGGCACAATCCGTCAAACGGGCGTACATGCCTGTGGAATAGTGATTGGTCCCGACGATCTCACTAATTTTGTGCCTATCAGCACCGTACTCGACAAGGAAACCGACAAATATATTCTCGTATCACAATACGAAGGCTCTGTGATTGAAGATGTAGGCTTGATGAAAATGGACTTTTTGGGGTTGAGAACACTTTCCATCATCAAAGAAGCCTTATCTAATATAAAACAACGGCATGGAATAGACCTCGACCTTGACGCTATCCCGCTTGACGACAAAAAAACATACGAACTTTACAGTCGTGGCGAAACCACAGGCACGTTCCAATTCGAGTCGGACGGCATGAAAAAGTATCTTCGCGAATTGCGTCCCACAAAGTTTGAAGACCTCATCGCGATGAACGCCCTCTTTCGCCCCGGTCCGATGGACTATATTCCCGATTTCATCGCCCGCAAGCATGGTCGCAAGGCAATTCAATACGACATTCCCATCATGGAAGAACGCCTGAAAGATACATACGGAATAACTGTGTATCAGGAACAGGTGATGCTTCTGAGCCGCGACCTTGCAGGATTTACGCGCGGCGAAAGCGATGAACTTCGCAAAGCAATGGGAAAAAAACTCATCGACACGATGAAGTCGCTGAAAGAGAAGTTTATAGCAGGCTGCAAAGCGAATGGACACAACGAAAAGGCTATCAACAAGATATGGGACGATTGGGTAAGTTTCGCCTCGTATGCGTTCAACAAATCGCACGCCACCTGTTATTCGTGGGTGGCGTACCAGACGGCGTATCTCAAAGCCAACTATCCATCGGAATACATGGCAGCCGTGCTTAGCCGCAACATCTCGAATATCACGGAAATAACCAAATTCATGGACGAGTGCCGCCGTATGGGAATTGAGGTACTTAGTCCCGATGTGAACGAAAGTAATCTGACCTTCACGGTCAATAAACAGGGGAACATCCGTTTTGGTCTTGGGGCGGTTAAAGGCGTGGGCGTCAATGCGGTAGCGACAATCGTGGAAGAGCGTACCAAAGGGGGCGCGTTTAAAGATATTTTTGATTTTGTGGAACGGGTAAGCCTACAGGCGTGCAACAAAAAGAGCATGGAAGCGTTGGCACAATCTGGGGCTTTCGACAATTTTACGGAAATCATACGTGAACAATTTTTTGCAACAAGCGCCAACGGCGAAACTTTTACCGAAATTTTGTTGAGATTTGGCGGCAAAATGCAATCAGACAAAAATATGAACCAAAATTCGCTCTTCGGTGGAAGCAATTCCGTAGCCATCACGCGCCCGGAATTGCCGCGGGTGGAAAGTTGGAGTATCCTCGAAAAACTAAATCGCGAAAAAGAATTGATAGGAATGTATCTTTCGGCACACCCGTTAGACCCGTTTCGCCTCGAAATAAAACACATGACCAACACACAGTTAGCCGATTTTCCGTTGCCCGAAGGCAAGGAATTTGCCATCGCAGGCTTGATAACATCGGCGCGCAACGCCATCAGCAAAAACGGAAAACCGTGGGGAGCGCTCACGTTGGAAGATTTCAGCGGCTCGATGGAATTTCGTTTTTTCGGACAGGATTATGAGAAATTCCAAAATTACATAAAAGACGGAGCGCCACTGTTTATCAGAGGAAGCGTCCAGCGCAATTTCCGCAACGAACCTGAACCCAAAATACGAACCATAACCTATCTGAGCAACATCCGCAACGAAGCGCTCAAAAACGCATCTATAACCCTGCCGCTCAACATCATAACCGATGAATTGGTAAACGACCTGAACACCTACGTAGAGGCAAACAAAGGCAATACCATGCTGCGCTTCAAAATCTTTGACTCCGAAACAAACCAAACGGTGGAAATGTTTTCACGAAAACAAAGAATTAATCCGAGTAAGGAGTTTATGGATTATTTGGAGGGTTTGGATTTGGAGGTAAGGTTGGGTTGAATGTTTTTTTTGCTCAACGGTTTCGCATTATCTTCCTCCAAATTTGCTATAACGCAATTTAACGTACCGATACGCCTTCTTGCGGCGCATCGCGTTTCAAAGGAACAAACCTTAACGCATTTTTTTGTTTTATCCAATTCTTGCCTTGCCTGCTCAGAAACCTTTGTCCAAGCGTTACCCTCAGCAATGGCGCGTGTGCCTAATACATTTCTTTCAATTTCAAGCAGTGTTTCCTTTACTTGTAAATCATGCTCGCGCGTTTTTTCGCCCCGTATGTTGTGCCATGAATTGTAGGCTTCAAAATCTTCATACAAGTCAAGCAAATCGTAATACCACGACTCTTCCCGAAGCAACGCTATTCGGGTGGTGTTTATGAAGCCCTGAAAAACGGGAATTTTTATGGGCGACAAAAAAATCATATTTTCGTTCTCCTTCAAATTGTTGTGTGCATTAATCATTGTTGTCCTGACTTTTACAAGTTCTTTTCGCAAGTTTTCTTTCATCTTTTTTGCTTCGTGCCGATTTTTATTGTTTTCCCGCATCTTTTGAATGGCAATTCCAAAAAACACGCCAAATACTGTTGCTGTAAAAGAAATCAACAGTGAATACACATAACTCATATGTTCTCCCGTCCAATTATTATAAAATATATCCATGATGTTTTTGTTTAATAAACGCTACAAAGGTAATTCATTCTTCACTTACTATTATCTCTACCTGCACATCATGCGCAAGGTTGAAGTTCCCGCTGATAATCACAATTTCGCCGTCTTCGAGTTGTTCCTCAATTGTAAATTCGCGACTGTTTTCCAAGCCGGTTGTCACGTATCGCCATTGGGAACGACCATTGGCATATACAAATAATACCTGACGGTCGCTGCGCATCACTACCGCCGATTTGGGAACTACCAACCTGTCGGGAACTGCCTGTTGCACCAAAATCCGCGTGTTCATTCCTTCGTAGAGATTTCCGTGCGTGTTTTCAACTATTGCCTTTGCCTGCATCATGCCGTTTCTGTCCACTATGGGATTCATATTGCCAAGTCTGCCTCTTATTCTTGTTCCCGGAAAAGCAAACGGCTCTATCACTACCTCGTGCGCGGATTTCAACTGTTCTATTTCGCTTTCGAGAACGGGAAAATCTACTTCAAAACGGTCATCGCCAATTATAGTGCAGAACGGCTCGGCGACAGACGCAATATTGTGCATTCTTGCGGTGATATTAGCCACAACGCCCGAAATAGGCGCCCGCAGCACGGCATTTTGCAGGTTATTTCGCGCTTGAGCATAATTCACTCTTGCTGTGAGAAGTTGCGATGAGGCAAAACCGGCTTGCTTCATCGCAAGCGGAATAGTTGCCGTATCTTTTAATTCAAGTCTGCCACGCTCAAACAGAAATAATTCAAGATTTCTCAACGCCGTTTGTAAGGCTTCCTCAGTCGTAGTGACACGGTTGCGCAATTCGAAATCGTCAATACGCGCAATTTCCTGACCTGCCGTTACACGTTGCCCGTTTTGTACCGAAATGGAAGTAATCGTTTCGGCGGTGCGAAACCTCAGATCGGCTTTGTTGGCGGCTATTAATCTGCCGTTGCTTTGCAACTCGCGCATGAATATGCCGCGACTAACTGTAATTACCGCTACCTGAGGCAGTTCTTGTATGCGCTGCTGCGATTCTTCATCTTCTTCCGGCTGGCTTGCATTGTTGCCGCTTCCGCAGGAAAGAAGCCCAAATGCAAGGGTTATGAATAAAATATTTTTCCAGTTCATCATAATGGATTTTTAAAAAATATGACGTTTCAAAAGTAGAAATTATTTTGTAAAAATATGAAGTTTTTTAGATTACGCACAAACGCATCCATAGAATAGAGCAAACGCATGAAATTCTTTATTAAAAATTAATGTGTTTAAAATCAAAGACTAACTGTTTTGCTGATTTATAAAATTTCCTCAAAACAACATAAAATTTTCGCAGCAATAAATTTTATGTGTCTTATTTTCAGGATATTAAAAAACGCATAAAATTTCGTGCGTTTGCCCTATCCATAGAAAATTTTCCTGCCCTTTTTGACAAATCAGATTTTTGTAATATTTTTGTTGGTCAGTAATAAAAACAGTATATTTAACGTTTCTATTTTTTGATGATGCAAATTTATCATATTAATAAAAAGCGCAAAAAAACCGCTTTAGTTATTTATCGCTTGTTTTGTATTGGTATAGCGACGTGTTTTTTTTTGGCGTCTGCGTCGGGACAGCTGACATCTAATAATTACAATTACGAAACAATTACTTCATACATCAATTCAAAAGGCACCCGTGACCCTATTTTCGTATTCAATCAAATACCGCAGGCGAAAAAAGGCAATCTTAATCTATCGTTACAAATATCTGAACCATATTCTTTACAATGGTATAAGTTCAATATCGCTACCGAAAACTTTGACGAACTGCCGGATAAAACAGAAACCTCAATAAATGATTTGGAAGAGGGATGCTACATGGTAACTGTGATTCTTGAAGGAGAAGTAGAGCCGCACGATACGTTTGTTGCGTGGTTGTTTATGAATCAGGGATTTGATTTCAGTATGTATCAAAATATTAATGAAATAGATGATATCCGGTTTAGGTTTTGTGATTATACCAATTTCCTTATCAGCTCTCTAACCGAACCTTCCTCGTTTTTATATTATGATCCTATAAGCATGGAACAGTGTATTTTAATCAATGGAATCAACAGATACACCATGCAACGCGAAGACGGCGAGCTAATAGATATCCGCCCGGACAGACA
>Ga0123353_10018576_pt1 | contig 10286 bp, 5 predicted proteins | sample TergutLab28metaG_3_FD_92763 | JGI IMG/M metagenome (GOLD analysis project Ga0123353, IMG submission 92763) | Labiotermes labralis P3 segment gut microbial communities from Petit-Saut dam, French Guiana - Lab288 P3 | ecosystem: Host-associated > Arthropoda: Insects > Digestive system > Gut ...
ACATTTCCTTACCAAACGACTTGTGTGTCTTAATAAAATTAACATAATCTTTGAATAAGACGGAGTTATAAAAATATATATCTCTGCTTTTTTCTTCCCGCAGATTGAAGAATTGCTTCGCAATATCTGTTTCAAGACGCGCCATATTTTTGACTTGACACGTGAAAAGATAGGCATAGACGTTGTCCTTGGACTTACCTGTCATGCTGTTATATTCTTTGAGCCGCTGGTCAAGGTCGTTTGTCTTTCCGATTTTGCATTTGGAAGGTTCCAACGAGGATTGCACAATGTAAATGTACTGATTTTCCCGTTCTGATTTGTTCTTTGCCATATAGCCCCTTTTTAATTTCCGACAGTTGTAATTCTAGCAGTTTTTTGTGTGTATGTAAATCGTCAGATGCTAAATACCGGCGGACTTAGAGTCCGCCGCTGAACCCTTGCCTTTTTTTTCCGGCATGCTAAAATTGTACGTATTATGACAAAGAAACCAAAACGATACAAAGTGTGTGCCTTCGGCGAAATCCTTTGGGATATGCTGCCGGAAGGAAAAAAACTCGGCGGCGCACCCGCAAACTTTGCGTATCACTGCAACGCATTGGAACAGAAAGTCCGTCTTGTTTCGGCGGTCGGCTTCGACGAACTTGGTACTGAAATAATCGAAGCATTTGTTTCGCAAGGACTGAAGGCAACTTTTATCGGATACGACGCAATATCTCCGACCGGTATAGTCGATGTCGGGGTGTCGGAAGACGGTTTGCCTTCCTATACTATCAGAGAAAATTCCGCTTGGGATTACGTAGAACTGCTGCCCGGTATTATGCCGTGGGCGGGAACTGTCGATGCAATATATTTCGGCTCATTGGCAATGCGCTCCGAACATAACCGGCATACCTTGCAAAGGTTGTTCAAACTCATTCCGCTGGCAGCCCTCCGGGTGCTTGATTTGAATCTGCGAGAACCGTTTTGTCAGCCCGAAGTGTTGGAATTCGTCTTTCCGCTTGCAAATGTACTCAAGTTGAACGACGAAGAATTAGAACGGGTAGTCCAACTTTTAGGCATCAAGAAGAGGACTATAGAATCGAGAATTGCCGCCTTGCAGGAAAAATTCGGATACAAGTTGGTCATCGTAACCTGCGGTGCTGAAGGAAGTTATTTATCTGACGGAAATACCTGCTGTTATACACCGGCACAAAAAGTTAAAATCAAAGATACGGTCGGAGCGGGTGATGCGTACATCGCTTCCGCTGTTATAAATTTTTTAGCCGGCAGACCACTGAAAGAAATCGGCGAAGCCGCCAGCCGGATTGCGGCTTATGTTTGTACACAATCCGGCGGAACACCGGTTATACCGCCCGATTTTATTCAATAATTTTACATACAATTATAACGCTTCGTTATTTTTTATGGCTGATTTTTCTTACGACGAACTTGTACAGAAGTGCTTGGATATCGGCATACTGACGCAAGAACAAGTGAATGATATTTGGCGGGAATGCGGCAGCAAATCCGTTGACTGCGAATTGTTTCTGCAAATCGCTCTCCGGCGCGGCTATCTGACGAATTACCAAGTCGACCGCATCAATGAAGGCGAAGGCAAAGGATTCTTTTTCGGCAATTACAAGGTGTTGTATCACGTCGGCGCAGGTACTTTCGCAAGAGTGTTCCGCACCGTTCATCGTGTTACCGGAAGTGTTGCCGCCGTGAAGGTCTTGCGGGCAAGATTCAGCGACAGACCAGAAGTCGTCAATCACTTCTTGAACGAAGCAAAACTGGTTTCAACCTTAAAACACCCAAACATTGTGCCGGTTTATGGTGCGGAATCAAAAGGGTTTCTGCATTACATGGCAATGGAGTTTGTCGAAGGACAAACACTGCGCGAGTTCGTGAAAATCCGCAGAACTATTGACCCGAAAACAGTCATCCAAATCGGAATCGATGTTTGCAGCGCACTTGACTATGCACTCAAAACACAAAAGTTACCGCACCGTGATTTGAAATTGTCAAACGTAATGTTGTCAACTTCCGGTCAGGCAAAGTTAGTGGACTTCGGATTAGCCGCCATCGCACAGGGCGGAGCAGGCGACGAAGTTCCGTTTTTACGGAATCAGCAGTCGGTTGATTACATCGCTTTGGAAAAAGCATCGGGGGCTCCTAGAATGGACAACCGCAGCGACTTGTACTTTCTCGGAGTCGTTATGTATCATCTTCTCGGCGGTGTCTCGCCGTTTGAAGAAACGAAAGACAAGGCAAAACGAATGGACAGGAATCGGTTTTTTAACGTCAAGCCGCTCCAGCAAATCGCAGCAATACCGGCATCGGTAGCGTTTTTGGTGAACAAAGCAATAACGGTAAATCCTGACCAGCGGTATCAAACGGCTGGCGAGATGCTCGTTGAATTGCGCGGTGTGATGAAGCGGCTTGAATCAGGAGCAGATGACGAGTCCTCGATTGCCTCGCTGCGGCATGACGGTCTGCAAGCATTACAAGGTGACCGGCAGGAACGAATACTACAGTTGACGAAAGCAACGGTGATGATAGTCGATTCCAATCCGAAAACACAAAAAGGATTGGAAACGCTGATGCAGAAACTCGGATATGATACAGTGAGCGTTCAGGAACCAGACGACATTTACAGGAAATTTTCGGAGAATGATTTAGTCGCACAGTGTATAGTTTTCAACGGGCAGTCGCTTGGAATGAGAGCGGTTCGCGCTTTCAATGATTTTGCACAGCGGCGCGGTTTCCGCGATGTAGCAGCGATATTGATACTCAATCAAGGACAAGCGGATTGGGCAGAACAGGTCACACCGCAGCACCATCGGATTGTTCTAATAATGCCGGTTACAGTCAGACAGTTCAAGGAATCAAAGACTTGGCTGCTGCAAGGTTTTGGGAAAGAGACGTAAATGTCCGATAACCTTTTCGATGCGGCTGTTAATGCGGCTGATAAATTGACTTCGCAAATTGCACGCTCAACACTGCTGTCGGAAATTGCGAGGATTCAATTCGATGCCGGTCTGGTTGACGAACCTCTGAAAATTGTGAATATAATCGACTCGCCGCTTGAAAAACGAAATGTTTTACGCAATGCCGCTCTGGATTTTATACAGCGGAGAAGAAATCTCAACTCCGTTCCGAAAATCATCCGCCTGATGATTGATACCGACCCGCAATCGAAATACTTCGCAGGACAAACGGCAATTTTGCTTCTCGAAATTGAAATGCCGGCGGTTAAAACCGCTTTGGAGGTATTGAAAACAACGGATGAACCTTTTGATTCGGATAGGGTGCGGTATGATTTCATAACGAAACTGCTCATGACCGGCGGAAAAGATTTCAAGCAAACGGCGCAGGAAATTTCTGCGTCATTTAAGAGTTCCGATTACTGTGATTGGGGCAAACTAGCATTGTTGAAAGCATTAGCGGATTGGGCGGAATGGGACGAAGCAGTGAAAATTGCCGAGACGTTTTCACAGTTGCTTCGGAGAAGTTGGGCTTTCCTTGAATTGAGCCGAAAAGCCCGCAGCAAAAACGAAAAAGATAGTGCGGCGAACTATTTCTCCCATGCAGCGGCAGTATTGCAGGAGACGTTTAATTCGGAGAAAAAAGAGCAGAAGATGACTCAACGGATAGCGGTACAACTTCGTATTTTCAGCAAGGAAGCGTTAAAGAACGGCGAAACCGATAAAGGAATGGAATTGCTGGAACAAGCGGAAGCGGCTACAGCCGAAATATCATCGCCGCTGGAACGCTGTCGGCAGCAGTTGTTTATTGCGAAGGTTTTGCAGGCGGCTCGGGCTTTGGATTCCGCGAAGGATTATATCAATGTTAAAATCCTTGAGGATAAAACATTGAGCGGCATTGAGCGCAGCAGAATCATTCAGTGGTTTCTCGAAGTGAAAAGCGCGGGCGGTGAGTCCGCCAGTATAACTTGGACGGGAGCAGTTCAGACAGCGGCGGAGGCAGTTCCGAAGACACCGTTTATTACGTCAGACGAATTGAATCAGTCGAAACGCATTGCGGAGATTTTACGCCGATTTGTCTGTGTTAAAACGGGATATGGAAGTCCGTCCGGTGTACCGCAGGATGATGTCAGTCGGCTATCCGGTGAGGAGTACGAGGCGTATTATTATAGTCCGTTTGCGTTGGAAGATTGCGGCTGCTAGGGCGCATTATAACTTGTCCCTAAACTCTGCCGTGTCTATTTTCGAGAGATTTGAGCATGTTATGTGTAAATCGGTCAAGTCGGTGTTATAATTCCATCTGGAGATTCGCATATTGCCTCCTTTGTTATGTAAATTGGGGAAAGCATAGCGTTTCACCAATTTTTACGTACCTCTAAATTTCGCAATATGCTGGAGTTTATGGACAACTACTAAGCGGAACGAATCTTTTGAAAAAACGAAGTCAACACTGTGCCGCATTGTTCCGCTAATATGCCCGAAACAACATTACAGCGGTGATTGAGCCGATTGTCATCCAGCAAATGAAACAACGAATGTACCGCTCCGCCTTTGCCGTCCGCAGCACCATAAACAACAATCGGTATCCGCGATTGCAAAATTGCTCCGCAACACATAATACACGGTTCAAGCGTTACAAACAGTGTGCAGTTCTCCAGCCGCCATGAACCAAGTGTTTCTGCCGCTTGCGTTATTGCTATGATTTCGGCGTGAGCAGTCGGGTCATTAAGTTGTTCCCGTTGATTATGTGCCGCCGCAATGATTCGGTTAGTCCCATCTTCAGAAGTATGAACGATGACCGCTCCGACCGGTACTTCGTCTTCTTCGGCGGCGGTTTGCGCTTCAAACAACGCTGCCTGCATGTATCGTTCATAATCGTGTTTTGACATATAGGAGATTACAGCAGTGTGTGTAAAATTTTTGAGCGGCAATTATTTGGTGTGAATAGGTTAATTATCGGTTTTTCTTTTTGCGTACTTTGCAAATCCTCTGTGTTTTCCCGCAAGGTACGCAAAGAACATAAGGGAAACGCAAAATGCCGCAAAACTTTTTACACACTGCATTTCATTCTCGCGCTCTTTCACTTTTCACTTTATCCGCTATAATATCGTCATGACAAATTCTGTACCTTCCTCCGATATAAAACCCGAACAAGAATTCGACAGCGATGCGGTGCGAAATGCTAATCCGCTGCGCTTTGCCGAAGAGATACGCATCTCCGCACCGTTCAAACTGGAAAACGGCGGCATATTGCCGGAAATCCGCATTGTCTATGAAACCTACGGCAAACTAAACACTGCGAAAAACAACGTCATCTTGGTATGTCATGCTCTTTCCGGCGATTCGCATGCCGCTGCGCACAGTCCCGATGATGACCCCGGCTGGTGGGACATCCTCATTGGTCCCGGCAAACCGCTCGACACCAACAAATACTTCGTCATCTGCTCGAATTGTCTCGGCGGCTGCCGCGGAACTACCGGTCCTGACAGCATCAATCCCGAAACCGGTCACCGTTACGGAATGGACTTTCCCGAAATAACTATCGGTGATATTGTCGAAGTTCAGCGGCTCCTGCTCGACAACCTCGGCATTGATAAACTCCTTTGCGTCATCGGCGGTTCACTCGGCGGTGCTAACGCTCTGGAATGGACTATCCGCTATCCCGCCCGCGTTGTTTCGGCTATCCCGCTGGCTTCAGGAGCGCATTTAACAAGTCAGGCATTGGCTTTCGACATCGTTGCCCGAAATGCGATTCACAGCGACCCGAACTTTCACGAAGGAAAATATCATGAAAAAGGAACAGTCCCCGCCGATGGTTTGGCAATCGCCCGCATGCTTGGACATATCACGTATCTTTCCCGCGACGGAATGATGAAAAAATTCGGGTCCGCCCGCAATCACGGAAGGGATATAAAAACGAAATTTGAAACGAAGTTCTCGGTAGGTTCGTATCTTGCTCATCAGGGCGACAAGTTTGTGGAACGCTTCGATGCCAACAGTTATCTCGTTCTTTCGACGGCTCTCGATAATTTCAATCTTGGTGAAACGCCGGAGGAATTGCAGGAAGCACTGCGAAACACAACTTGCCGCTGGCTTATCTTGAGTTTTTCTACCGATTGGTTGTTTCCTCCGTTTTTATCCCGTGAAATAACGGACGCTCTTCTTGCGGTCGGCAAGCGGGTCAATTACTGCAACATTCAAAGCGAGTGCGGACACGATGCATTTTTACTGTCGAATGATTTTGCGTATTACGGCGAGATGATACGTTCTTTCATTGACAATACCGCTTATGAACAAGCAGCGGGAACGCCGCCGCCGTTTGTTCGCCCCGACCGGTTGGATTACGATTTGATTCTCGATTTGTTTCCGAAAAATGCTTCGGTCTTGGACTTGGGCTGCGGACGCGGCGGCTTGCTTGCCCGACTGCGGCAGCAGAATAACGACAACATTATCGGTATCGAAGTCAAAGAAAAATACGTTCTTTCGTGCATTCAGCGGGGTATTGATGTCGTGCAGGCGGACTTGAATGAAGGTCTCAATATGTTCGCAGACGGGCAGTTTGATTTCGTTGTGCTTTCTAAGACGCTTCAAACGGTGCTTGATGTCGAATTTGTACTCGATGAGATGCTGCGGGTCGGCAAACGCTGTATTGTTAGTTTTCCGAATCTTGGCTATAAGGATTATCGAAAACGTCTTTGCGAAGAGGGACTTGCGCCGAATCCCGATGCAGGCGATTCTGTACATGAATGGTATAAGACCCAAAATGTGCGTTTTTTAACTCTGACGGACTTCGAGGAATTCTGCCGTATGAAAAACATTCAGATATATAACCGTATTGCGCTGGATACGAAAAAGCATCAGCCGGTGAATGAAAACCCGAATGAAAATGCCGACATGATTATTACGGTTATAAGTGAAAGAGTGAAAGAGACGTAATCGTTCAAATACTCTCTCACTCTTTCACTTTCACTTTCTTTCACTTTTTCAGCACTTCTTTTGCGTGTCTTGCGTAAAAGCCGCGTAAGTCCTTCGCATAGTTTCGCAGAATGTTTTCGCCGAAGCCGTCCACGTCTCCGCAGCGGTACAATGCCCGCGCAAGTGAAATCTCGACAAGCGAATCCCGCCTCGCCTTTTCCTGATTGGTGTTCGACTGACCGGCATCGGCATCAAACTTCTTTGCGTCTTCAATCGAATGATGATAATAACCCGTCATACCCGGCTTTTGCAGCAATTCATACAACGCTTTTGCCGCCTTTTCGCCGCCGATGTTTTCCAACGCTTTCGCGACTGCCCGAAAATGTGAGAACGGCGCGTCCGGTTCAAGTTGCTTCATTTTTTCAATAATGCAGTCAACGGAACGGGCATCTTTCGTTATTCCCAGCATCATAATCAGTTGGTCGAGCGGACTCGTTGCCGCGCCTGCCTGTCCCATCGCTTTGAATTTCCAGCCCTCATCCCATTGGGGAAATTGCTGTATCTTTTCGATGATAGTCAGAACGCCGACTGGGTCTCCGAGTGTTGCCGCAATTTTTGCGTACATCAATTTTTTCTCGAAATCCTTCTCCGCAAGATACGCTTTGTGAATCAGCGGCTTGGAAATATCAGGATACCACATCACTAGCGGAACACTTTCGACAAAGTTATCCGGCAGCGTCTCAACCGATTGCGGCACGCGGTCTTTCGTCTTGCCGAAATTATCTTCATGCGTTAAAACATTTTCTGCAAGATTGCCGACTTCAACGAGATGTTTTTGCAATTCGCGGACGTTCAATTCGCGCACATTTTTCTGCGGTTCTTTGGCAAGCATCGCGGCAGCACGACCGATTGCATAACCTTGATTCTGCAAGTCGGGCTGCATTCTCACGATAGGCACCGCATCGCGGTGCGCACTCAATGCTAAACCGATAACGAGAATGCCGTCCAGTTCCTTCGGAATACTGCTGCGGTACGGAACGTAGGCGTAAATCAAATCGACTCTGCCGCGTGTTCCGTCTGCCCTTGTACCGATGCGGTATGGATGATTCAATTCCATGTAAGGGTCAATCGTATAACCGTGTGTATCGTAATCGCTATAAGCATAAACGATGGAATCAGGATAAGTGCGATGATTGATTTGGTCGAGTACATTGAAACTGAATTCGCCGTCAATCTGCCGCCGTTCCCGCGTTGCCAGCAATTTCCCTTGGTCGAAAGCCCGCGGATATTTTTCTTTTGCATAGACGAAGGCATGTGAAGTATCCACGATGTCGGAATCATCAGCGAACATGAAGTCGGTATTGGTATAACTTGCGCCGAGGTTTCGCGGTGAAAGCCCGGCACCCTGCACGGCAATTTCCAGATTATCGTAGAATTGGATGTCCGAACCGGCAGCAACCGCAATGTCAGCATTGCCGGTAGCATCAATAACAACCTTTGCCGAAACAATACCGGGACCAAACGGCGTTGCAACGAGAACACCTTTGACGCGGTTATTCTCAACCAGCGCGCCGTCAGCAAGAACTCCGTACCATACATCGGTGTTTGCTTCGGCAAGTTTTTCACGCCACCAAAACATTTTTGATTCGATACTCCATCTGCGAAGACCGTCTTGCACTTCTTTTGTAAAGCCGGTTACGTTGCCGTACCAATAACCTGCAATCGCACCGGCGGTTCCGATACCGCCGAGGTCATGCAGATGTTCCAGCACGAGTGTTTTCGCACCGCTTCTTCCGGCTGCAATACCGGCAGGCGCGCCGCTGGTACCGCCGCCGACAACCACAACATCGTATTCCGCAAGAATGGGCAGTTGCCGTTCCGGTGCAGAAACAAACCGGTCATTGCCGCTGAATCCCATTGCATCGCCGCGCAAGCCGCCGAGGATTCCTTTGACCTCACCGGCAAGCATCTCACGTTTTTTCTCATAAGTTGGAACACCGAGAGGGTACACGGCGGCACCTACATTATGAAAACCGGTTGACGGCAACTTCGAGACGGTCAATTCACTAACATCGGGAATCGTAATTGATTTCGATTTCTCCGCTAGGGTTTTTCCTTGTTCACGCCAGAACGAAAGCGGCTTGAAATCGTGTTTATAAAACACTTCGTCTGCCGTGAACGACTGTCCCATCGAAAAAGTTGCGAGACGAATCTGTGTTTCGATTTCATTGCGGAGAGCAACGTCTCTCGGCTTTGCCCCTGCGGGAACGTTCAACGAAAAAGTATAATTAACGACCGGAAACACATTGGTTAGTCCCGCCTTGATGCGGTCGTTGTCGGAATTCCTTGTCGAAGACGCAATGAACGGCTGTGAAACAATTTCCGCTTTGACCTCTTTCAAAAGCGGAAACGGTTTCAAGTCAATGTTTTCCTTCGGCGGCGTTCCGACGACGGTAAATTCTGCGGTGTCAAGCGAATTAACTTTTGGACGTACATCGAGTATCCGTTTCGCAAGTATGACCTGATGTCCGCTGCGGTTTGTGATAGCCGCACCAACCGTATTTCTCTTGCTGTCTTGAACGATGCCCGTAACGAAAGTATTAAACAAGAATGGAACCTTCGATTCCAGAAGTGAACTGTCGAGTGTGTACTTTACATGCAGCGGACGCGGATATTTCGGCAACTCCTGTTCAGGAAATACCAGCGCACCGCTGGGGGACGGATGCAGCGGACGCGGATATTTCGGCAACTCCTGTTCCGTTACACTTGGTTCAACAACTTTCGGCAACTCTTTTGACAAGACGATAATTTCACTGAGTAATTGCCGGTCGTCTTCTTTCGTTTTTGTTACGGACAATTTGATGTACTGCGATTTGATTTCATTATCAAACGTGAGTATGAACGATTCAAGCGAACCTTCGGTAGCACCGCCTTCGACCCCTTCTTTGACAAACGTTTGTTCAAGCGGTTTCCAATCCGTGCCGTTATCACTGACGGCAGCACTAACTTTTTCGGTAGCGAAGGACTTATCGCCGGGTCCGCGTTGAAAAGTCAGCAGGACTATCTGTTTCACGGTTTGCACTTTGCCCAAGTCAATAGTAAGAACCGCATCGCTGTAAAAACCCAGTGAACCATGGACGGGGTCGGAGAGTTTTTTATCCGCAAGGTGTCCCGGAGCGGCAACTTCGGCGTGTCCTTTGTCAACCTTTCCTTCTGCTGTATAAGTGAACGGCAGTGATTGAGCGTTGCTCAAAACAAGGAAGGTTTGCGAAGGAACTTTTTGATTTCGTTCACTGTCATCGAGAAGGATTTTTGCAAGCACGTCGTCTTGGTCTTCGTTTTTTTCACCGCCGAGGCGCAGTGTTGCGGTGCGGTCTTCACCGAGATAAGGATACGGCGTGATGAGCA
>Ga0123353_10018577_pt1 | contig 10286 bp, 8 predicted proteins | sample TergutLab28metaG_3_FD_92763 | JGI IMG/M metagenome (GOLD analysis project Ga0123353, IMG submission 92763) | Labiotermes labralis P3 segment gut microbial communities from Petit-Saut dam, French Guiana - Lab288 P3 | ecosystem: Host-associated > Arthropoda: Insects > Digestive system > Gut ...
AAACTCCCTGAAGATGGTCTTGACAGACTGAAACATGTAGGAGTTGTAGGAAGTATTTTAACCAAGTGACGTGTTTTAATGTGTAAATAAGACTTTAGAATCATATATTGGTGCAATTAGTTAGTTATATTTTAATAAAACTGAATTATTGCACGGTAAAAACATGAAAATAATTAATTTCACTATTCACTTCCATCACAACCAATTAACATCAAACAGCTCCTAACTTTCTTCGCGCACCTCTCTCTGTCTTGTCGCAACAACCTGGCTCATTTCATAATTACAAGACAGTAAGGAAAATGTTGAGGGGGGCTGGGAGGGGGGGGGATGTGCGTGAACGCAAATTTCTCGATCTCGGTCAGAAAATGGATTTCGGGAGACACTTATTTCATAAACGTAACGGGCAGTGCGTAAAACTACAGGCTAACCCAAACGGGATGACGTATCTAGAATTATGACGCTTTTGTTGAAAACCCATCCATTTGGGGGAAACTGACTCTCCTTTCGATGAGAGGACATAATATTATGAAAACTATGCACTTGAGCTCGCTGGATGGATTCAGAAATTGGCATTACGCTCGTCGCTTCCCTTTCCGGGTGGGGACACCGCTGGTCTTTTGAATTATGATGACCTCACCGGAGCAGCACGCGGTTGTCATGGTAACAACATGGGCGCCCAGTAACGCTACGCTGTGAGGCACACTGATGCGGAATCATGGGTTTGCTCTTGGAGTCGTGGTTTAACAACACTGAATCACTTGTATCAGCCAGGATGACAGTGTACGGTACGGTAGAAAGGATGCGGGCAGCTACCTACTTGCCTGATTGAAGGTACTGCCCTGGCCTGATGACAGGCGAAGTGACAAGGAATTTATACAGCCTGCTTAACTCTTGTGCAAAAGAAACAGTGACACGAATTTTAAAGCTTCCACAGCGGTGCAAATGAATATTCCGGTTTTCGAGAATGTGACGCTGGGTGAGTGAGCAGGGTCTCATATGCATATACTGAAATCCATCACCAGTGTTATAATAATAATTATTATTATCGTTATTATTATTATTTCATTTTATTTCTGTGAGCATCTCTTTTTTTTTAATATGAGATGGACTAAAAGTTAAATGTACGTAACACATTCTGAGACTTTAGCATCGTCACATGCTACTAGTCTCTGGCTGAATATCACCTTATCGGCGCGCTCACGCTCAGCTCAAGGTACGCTCACGCTCAGCTCAATGTCAGTTCATTCTCAGCTTAAGGTAAGCTCACGGTCAGGGATTTGATTTCAGTACTCACACAGAACGCTCTTGCGTCATTCGAAAAGCACTTAATTTTGTCTGAAACTCGTTAAAACGGTTTAACAAAAAAAAATTATCTGTAATGAAAGAATGGGGACCGCGGTGGCACAGTGGTTAAGGTGCTGTGCTACAAATCGGAAGGTCGCTGGTTCGATTACAGATGGTGTCATTGAAATTTTTCATTGACATAATTCTTCCGATCGCACTATGGCCCTGGGGGTAAAAGAGGCCGGTGCGTAAGGCTGACAACCTTACCACCATCCTGGACCATTGTCACGTAATCTGGGAACCTTAATTTCCTGGAACCCTCTGGGCACCTCGGACCTGTAATGGGACTCTTTTAATGGAAGAATACCCGTGCTTGCGTGACAGCTCCGTGATGTGAGCGTGACCGTTTGATATGTACTATACGTGTAAGCAGATGTACAGACAATCCCCCATATAACGCCACCCTGCTAGCCGCCAACCGCCAAAGAACTTGATGGTACACAAGTAACTATAATAATTAAATAATTCCGGTATGGATACATATTTGATGGTATTTAAGAAATTCGGATAGTGTTGGTTGGGATTCTTGCAAGGTCAAACAACGTGGGTCAGCGACTATTACTTGTGGAAAAACATATATTCTCTACCCGCTACACTAAACATCTTTTCGACTGTTCTAATGGTCAGTGTATTTGGAACTTACTAAAATTTGTTCTGGCTGGCCGCATCACGCGTGTCAGCTTGAATATGATTCAGCACGTCGAGGTGAATTCTATAAAAATTTTATTTGGGACAGATGCTCTTCATTGACTCGTTTCCTTAGCGCCCGCCAGGTCCCAAGTTACCACTCCAAGGCTGTATAGAATAAAACGTGGAGAATTTAAAAATCATAGAATGTCATAAATCACGCCTAGGTGATGTCGGGGCTGGTAAGTCAGCATCAAACGAAAGTAATATTACACTAAAATTTTTCATTATCTGTATTTTACTAGTAAAATACAGGCACTCCCCGGCTTGCGTAATAGTTACAGTCCGGAAAGTCTGGCGCAAGTTGAATTTTTTGCACGACGGAATTCAATATACACGTGCATACACATACATATACTTTAACATAAGGAACACCCTCCCGAAGTCTGGCACATTCCTCCTGGGACACCCTGTATATGTTCCACTTGAAATCCGGAATACAAAACGCCAGAAACTCAGCGGTAGTAGCATGGCCGCTTCGCCACGTGTGTTATTGCCCAGCAGTATTCTTCTGCCACCTCCGTCTCACTGCGCTTTCATTCCCTCAAGGAAAATTTCGGTGCCCTCTTCAAAATGTTCTCAGTTCAGTTCTTTTAAATTTTGTAAAATAGCGTGGCTCTAAAATTATGTTAAGTGAAAATGCATATGTCGGAATTGTCTGTATGGGAAAAGGGCAGTTTTAAGTGTTGGTGAAGAGCAAGAGGTCTTTCTTTCTAGAGACCAATTTCCTGTAGCTTCTCGGCAGAATATAGGCAACTTTATTCCTTATGGGACAAAGCCATCAGTCGACGATGTAGTGGTGATACATACACATCGAAATGATAAAAGGAAAATCTACCAATTGTTAAAAAAAATACGAAAGGCGCAAACATGAAGAACTGGATGAAGTATCTGCAATATGGATGTGACAGTTAAAATGATAACAAGAAGGGTAATGCACATATAAATGCAACGCTTAGAAGCGTTCGCGTGATCATTGTTGCTGCGGACAAGAAATATAAGAATTACAGGGGTGCTGATAAGTCCTTAGCTCGACCCGGAAGGAAACAACCTAATATTTCTGTCAGAATGGCGTGAATTTCCTTCGGCGCCTTGCCTTACAGGAAAAAAAAACTTGATAACAGCTCGCGTCTCGATGTTGCTAAAATCACGCGCATTCCTGACATGCTTCCGAGATTGTTTCCTTCCTGGTCGTGCTAAGGACTTATCAGTACCCCGGTACATATTCCGAATGTGTGTCAGTAGCTTTAGTTATCCAGCACGCAAAGCTTATGCACCGTATTATGATATCAACTGTGACGTGTCTGGCTCCACAAAATGTGTGTTTTGATTTTCTCTACAAGTTTTGTCTGAAACATTTCTCATTCTAAGAAGAATTCAGCGAGATATTATCATAATTGTAAATAGGTCTTTATGTAAAGTACTCGATATTCATGTCAGAATTAAACGAAACTTGAATTTTCTCGACAGATTAAAGAAAATGCGCAAATATCGAATTTCTTGAAAATCCTCCAGTGGTAACCGGTCAGACGCACAGACATAGCGAAGCTTATGGTCGCTTTTCGAAATTTTATGATAGCGCACAGATTGGGTTATGAAGGAAAAGGCGAAGATTATTTGCAAGTGCTGAACACTAATACTTCTTTTAAATGTTGTACTAATGTATTGTTTTGTTATTACCAACTTGTGCAGTATTACTTCAACTTTGTAACACTTGGACAGATTACAAAACAAATGCACAAATTGCAAAGGAGTTAAAAATAACACAAATTTTGGACAAATTACTGGAATACAAGAGAAGCTGGACACAAAATGTAAATAGAATGTCTCGAAATAGATTACCCAGGGTAATGAAACACTACTGTCCAACTGGCAGAAGGAATCAGGGTAGACCTTTGAAGAGACTTCTGGATACGTGAGACCGGAACGGGTCGACAAGTGGCCCAACTCCATGACAGATATATGATGATGAAGATGATGATGATACTTCAACTTTGTAAGTCTCAGAAGTTACAATATTTCAGTTTACAGACATTCTCGACATAACGCCACAAATTGCAGTGAACAGAGTGGCGCTATATCGGGAGTTGACTGCATTTAAATACGGGCAAGAATTAGTTTCCCTAACCATATGTTGATATTGACCCTGCCCACAGTGTATGTCAAGATTTACAAACATTTTATACATAAGGTATACGACATATTTACTGTCCATCGCCGTACTGAATGGTTCATTATTTATTGCCATAAAATGAAAAAAGCAAAGAAAATTTATCGCACGGCCGCCATATTGTTATATCCTACTACAACGTTCTACAAAATATTATCTAATCAGAATCCGCAAAGGTTTCCAAGACGTATGACCATAAAACATTTTATGGTCATACAGTAGGTGAACCCAGTGTAGTGTGCACCTCAAAAGTTCGCAGGTCTGCCAAATATTTACCGCTTGCAGGCAATTAAAAATTCTGCGGCGATTGGGGTGTCATTCAAAGGTACAACATTAATACCACGTTTTGTGAATATCGGTCAACTTGTTCAGAAATTAATATTCCTACACTCAGCAGGCAGCATGCGATACATGCACTACATATGTCAGTTTATAAAGTGGAATTATGCTGAAAATTATTTCAAAATTAACGGCTATATAACTATATTTTTCATTTAATATTGACTATGTTAAACCTTTAATGTATAGGTGCCACCCACTTACATTCAAAAAATCTGGTCTTCGTAATGGAAATGCAGTCTATTTACTGTGAGGTAGGAATTCATGATCTTCATGCCATAAAGTTATTGCCCCAGCTGCCTTTACGATATTTACAGAAAACAAGCACTTGTGTTCTGCTCCAGCCATTTGCTGCCTTTGTGCTGACAGAGCTAAGGCTAGAGGTCACTGTGCTGTAAAACCCCTCAGAACAAACATTACCGCACGGTGCTCGTCCCGGAGTTCTATTGATTTTATCTCCCGTCTTTAGACGCCTCGCTCTGATCTCATTCCGCAGCATCACAGCACCGGACCGACCGACGTACCGCTGGAAACTGCGAAGGCATGGTCTCAGTAACAGCATAACTTACACAGACCCGAAAATCCTACGAATTTTTTTCCTTGACATCATCTTTCAAATAACTCTTTGATGCATATACAATTTGAAAATTCTATTACGTCTAATGCTCTCACATCCGTAACAGAACGCTCTGTTTTGGTCCTCTGCATAGGCGTAACATGGGGGGGACGGGGGGACGTGGGGGATAGGTAAATTCCTCCCCAATATTTTTTCTACCACACAATAATTTTTTTATTATTGTTGCTGGCTCGACGGGGGCCATTAAAAAACAGAAACATTTTTAAAAAGATTCCTGAGTGGTATAAGATAAAAATGAAAAAAAAAACTGCGTTTTAAGGGGCGCAGAATAGAGATATCGAGTTTCTAATACCCATGGTCAAGTTTGTCCCCACGCCTCAATATTATTAGCCAAGTTGTGCCTATGTTCCCAGGTTTCGCCCGCTTGTCCTTCTGAGAATAGTCATATTAAGATAAATATGGAGCATTGGTAAGGTGATCTTGACTGGGGGAAAACCGACGTAGGCCTACTCGAAGAAACGCATATCCCAGTGTCAGTTGTTTCCACCATCAATCTCGACCCCGGGACTCCGCTATGAGAGGCTGGCAACTAACTGCCGGAACCACGGCACGGCCTTCACGAACGAAGCTCATCTGAATAACACGCATTTTAAAATAATTTCCTACCACGTAGTAAACATATTACGGAGACCAGCCGTTTACCTTTTTGAAGAAGAGGTCACCGATGGTTCTGTTCGTCTGGGATAAAAGCTGCAGCTGATCCAGCTTTACATTCCAGCACAACGGATCATAAGCTCACCGTTCAGCAAACCTCACCGCTCACAAAGTAGCATTCGGTAGGTTTTTATACTTTATTCGGCGCAACATATTATGATTCTTATTAATAAAGAACCAACTAATTGCACATAAAAACCACATTATATATATATATATACATAAAAAGGTAAAGCGTTCCCGTTACAGTCCCGGTGTGGCCCAGGGGGTGGGTAGAGGTATAGCTTTAGCTTTACTCTTCCATGATGGCGACATTAGAAGGGGTGAGTGGTCAGCAGCACGCCCCGGCCACACTTTACCCCCGGGAAAGACCCGGTACCCATTTTACAGAAGGCCGGGTGGGCCCCAGGGCCGGTCTAGACGGGCGGAAAACCTCGTCCCCACCGGGATTTGATCCCGGACCGTCCAGCCCGTAGTCAGTCGCTATACCGACTGAGCTACCCAGCCCACACATATACATACACATATTATATTCCTTTCCTACATGTTTCGGCCGTCGATCGCCGTCATCAGGGAGTCACAACTAAAACCTATATGGCTTAAAAACTTAATGAAGCCATTATATGTGTATAAGTTAAAATGACGTAACTTCGTCGAAGCTTGTTGTAAAATATAATAAAATATATCAGATTATGATATGTATTGTGTGCTCAATACATCAACCATACAGAGAAATTATCCACTACGGACTGAAGCAGACATACTGTAGATGTTCGTGTGTCAGCACAGTTTCACAGACAAAAACACACACACACACACACACAGACACAAACACATACACACACACACACACACAAACACATACACACACACAGACACAAACACATACACACACACACAGACACAAACACACACACACACAAACACATACACATACACACACACACAAACACACACCCACACACACACACACAGACACAAACACATACACACACAGACACATATACACACAGACACAAACACATACACAGACACAAACACACACACACAGACACAAACACATACACACACAAACACAGACACAAACACATACACACATACAGACACAAACACATACACACACACAGACACAAACATATACACACACACAGACACAAGCACATACACACACACAGACACAAACACATACACACACACAGACACAAACACAAACACAGACACAAGCACATACACACACACAGACACAAACACATACACACACACACAGACACAAACACATACACACACAGACACAAACACATACACACACACACACACACATAACGCTGTGCCATAGTCTGTAATATCAGGAAGAGTACAATACATACTAGGATACAGTGCTTATCCTCATAATGACATCGTAAAGCAAGACAAACTTACATATTGTTTAGGAGGTCTGAAAAACTTTTTAACAAATTTTAAGCCAAACATATTAGCAGTTGATACATTTTGTTTTACAATAAGCAGTAGCTATGTTATAACATTTTAGGCGCCTCCGCTAATATGCGAAAGCGACTAGTGGCTTCGTCATGTCTGTCTTTTTTTGTCTGTCCGCACGTAAAAACTCGACTCCCACTGGACGGATTTTCATGAAATTTGATATTTGAGTATTTTGCGAAAGCCTGTCGAGAAAATTCTACTTTCATTAAAATATTACAAGAATAGCGGACATTCGTGATCACATCGCGCCCATTTTCGATTAGAATGAGAACTGTTTCAGAAAAAAGTTTTAGAAAAAACCAAAACACATTTTATATTCAGTAACGTCTTTCCGAAAATCGTGTCGTTTGGGAGATAATGGTGGAAAACTGTGGTAGAGCAAGACAGGCCACAGATGACAATATGGCGCAAGCGCATGGCATGCTGGATAACTATGGCCACAGACACAGACACACACACACACACACACACACACACACACTAGTTATATTTAACACTTACTGCTTTTCCACGGCAACAGTGGTTACGTGAACGCGCCTCGAAGTTACGTTTATACGTGCATTGCCTGTCTTGTTTAACTTACACACGTACACAAATAATGGCGTCATTATGTTTTAAACTACATAAGCTTTAGGTGTATCTCCCTTATGATGGTGGGCCCGGTAGCTCGGTCGGTATAGCGACTGGCTACGGGATGGACGGTCCGGGGATCGAATCCCGGTGGGGGGCGAGATTTTCCGCACCTGGCCAGACCGGTCCTGGGGCCCACCCAGCCTCCTACACAATTGGTACCGGGTCTTTCCCGGGGTAAAAAGCGGCCGGGGCGTGACGCTGACTCCTCACCCCCTTCTAGTGCGTGGTCAAGAAAGAGTAGAGCTACACCTCTACACCCCGTATGGGCCGTACGGCCTGCACAGAGCCTGTACAAGGGTGCACTTTACCTTGTACCCTTATGATGGCTGTCGAACGCCGAAATGTGTAGGGAGGAAAATCATTTGTGTATTTTTGACACGGCTGGAATGTGCAAGTAGCTGATTCGGCAACAAGAAGTAATCTCTGTTTACTTTGAGGCGCATGCTTAACAAATAGATGTACTGTTTGGACTAAACGCGCGAATTCCATCTTTAAGTCACGTAGCAGATATAATATACACCGTGATTAAAAAAGGGCTTAACTCTGACACGTACTTTTCATTCAAGTCGAACCGAGGTATTTGCCTGACGACAGGAACCTCCCACACCTGTGGTCCTGCTACTCAGTGTCAATAAACTTGAGTGACAACAGCCAAGTTGTGGCATTGATTTGAAAGCAGTGAGTGGTTCCCTACCTGTGGGCCACGGAAGGGTTACTTCAAGGGCTGCACGAATTCACATAGCTTCGTAGTAAGTCTTGCTCCTCCACCTACAGCCTGGTTTCCTTCGTTGTTATTTCTGTAACGAACAAAATGTGGATTCATTTATAGCGATACTAAGTTCATTATATCTTCTTTTCATTAGGTATTTCCCCAATTAACGGAGCGTGGATGTAAAACTGTCAGTGTGTGGGGTAGTTAAGAAGTGATCCTGACAGTTGAACGGCTGGGACCGCTGCTCTGAAGTTGTTCCTGTACTGGATTAAGCACCGACCATGAAGAATAGGGAGAGCTGAGGTGCATCGGCACTGTCGGTGGTGCAGTGATCAGCTTACAAATGCATTTTAAGAGCTGCGTTCTCGTGAGTTATTAGGCAGCAAGTAGTGGTAATTCCTAATCGACGTTTCAGGACAACCTAACGTTCCCTTCTTGACCCCTGAAAACGCGAGTGGTGGTAAATCCTTACAGGCGTTTCGGGAAAACCTACTGGTCCCATTCTGACCTTGAAGATAGGACCGATAGGTTGTCCCGAAACGTCGGCAAGGAATTACCACTACTCGCTGTGTAATAACTCAGAAGAACGCAGTTCTCGTCAATTTCGTGGCGGAAACCTGAAATTATGATAACATTGTTACACAAGTAACCTTCAATAAAGAAGGTGTTTGAGTGATGACCCTTCAGGTGTTTGCGATGCTTTCAGCCTCTTAAAAGCTATACAAGTTTATCGCGGTGGCCGCCCGTGGGTTTGCGGCTGATCGCTTGCTGGAATTGCGGTTTCGATCCCACCGGGAGCATGGGAGTCTTATTCTTGTGTTGTGTTTTGTCAGGTAGAGGTCTCTGCAACAGGCCGATCCCTCGTCCAGGGAAGACCTATCGAGTGCGTGTGTGTGTATGTGTGTCAATGTTTGTGAGCAAATTAAACAATAACCCTCTAAACCTACCATAAGTAGGTGGAAAGATGTCGGACAAATAAATAAATAAATGTTATACGAAGGAAAACAGCCAAAATAAGCACGCACATGTGCCTGTATGTTTCTGTGTGAAACCTGGCTGAGTGCGGGGAAGGCCTTTAGTGATTTCTCTCCTTTTAAGTTAATTCAAGTAAGTTATTTCTAATTAACAACATTTAGTGCAGCAACTTTACAGTCCGACAAACAGCTTTGACCAAATTAACTTCAAATAATTTCCAGCAGTAACTTAATTCAAATGCAATTAAAAAAACTCGGTTCCAGATCAGCCAACACACTGCACCTCCATTACTAAGCCCAACCTGTTATTAATCATTGTTGGCTCTGATAGTCTTTCAAAGCACAAAATTAAATGTTGAGGGCAGAATAAAGAGTCGTTTTGATTATGAATGCAGGTGGTACATACAGTAACCGCTATAGTTTAACCCTTTCAAATCGAGTGGCTTTTATATCTATCACACACTTGAGAATTACATATTTTACTGTACTAGCATATTGTGGGTCGGGTAGCGTAGTCGGTATAGCGACTGGCTACGGGCTGGGCAGTCCGGGGATCGAATTCTGGTGGTGGCGAGCTTTTCCGCACCTGTCCAGACCGGCCCTGGGGCCCACCCAGCCTCCTGTACAATGGGTACTGGGTCTTTCCCGGGGGTAAAG
>Ga0123353_10018579_pt1 | contig 10285 bp, 5 predicted proteins | sample TergutLab28metaG_3_FD_92763 | JGI IMG/M metagenome (GOLD analysis project Ga0123353, IMG submission 92763) | Labiotermes labralis P3 segment gut microbial communities from Petit-Saut dam, French Guiana - Lab288 P3 | ecosystem: Host-associated > Arthropoda: Insects > Digestive system > Gut ...
AGCCTACACAACACAACAAGTACTCGCTAGCTCCTGAAGATGGACGTATTAACGTCTGAAACATGTTGAGCAATATATAATAAAGCAAGTGTCATCTAGTTGGTCAATCATTATTCAAATACATAAACCTGTTTGTGTATCACTGTATTTAATTATAATGCATTTGTTGGTATATACACTGTGAACTCTTTTGCTGCACAGAACATGGATAATTTTAGATCTTTGTGAGTGTATTGTTGTGAGTGTATTGTTGTCGTAAGATGACGAAGAAATTTTTACTCAGTTAAATACTAACGGACGAACGTATCTCTTAATTCGTTGTCAAGAAGTGAGTTTTATTTACTCATGTCGTCTTTCTAGTGTTTCGAGTGCATGGACTGCGATGCAAATCGATTGAACTTTATAGTTAGATCGTTTCGAAAACCACTTCCAATATAGCACAATACACATAAGCATTGCTACTGTCTAATAACTGCGCGCATTATGCTTGTAAGCATTAAATTCCCCACTTTGGTTTAAATTATTGTCCAACTTTGTCTAGTTTCCTGAACAAATTTAAATTTTATTCATAAACATCTTACAAAGACGGACTTTGTTCGCAGATATGAGGCGTATTGCCTTTGAAGAGATAACCGAACTTTAAATAGAGTAAATCTTATGTGTATTGGACCATGCATCATTGTGATAATTGAAGAATAAGAGACCAACTTGATGTCACTAGTTATTTAGTTTTATTTTACACGGATACCACCCCAACCCAGCCACACCGAAACTCCAACACACATCGAAACAAGAACACACGACCAATGTGGTGATACAATACAAAAGTCGCAGGCTCCTGATGATGGATGTATTAATGTCCGAAACATGTTGAGCATAGAATAAGTTAAATAAAACCTAATAACTAGTGACATCAAGTTGGTCTCTTATTCTTCAAATATTTAAATAGTGTATTTACTCGCATCTTGTGCGAAAGGAAGCAATGTGTTTCCTATATACATTAAAATTATTCTCGTTGCCAAGAGGAGTAAAGGAAATATTTTGTTTTCTAATGTCAGTGGACACATAACACACAGTATTAGCGACAGTGTTAGTGTACCCACGTCGAACTGTCTTTAATTATATAGCGTACCGTCAAATTGCCTAATAACGTTAACAAATTCTCTCAATGGGCTGTCGTTTTCATTCCATCACTTTCCAAGGAATAAAAGAATACTAATTAAGATATATCCCACTTACAAATGTTGAGGATTCAATTTAGCCTTAATTCTATATTTACCGAGTTTGCTTCAAGAAAGGTACAGTTCAATTTAACCATTGCACTTACCACAGTTTTTTAACGTCACTCAGCTCTGTTTCAGTTAACCGAGCATTTAATTAATTTTCTCAATATAAAACTTTCGAAATTCGTCGGAGGGCCCAGTTAGAAATTCTGTTTGCACCGCCCGGAAATTGCACACTTTCTTCATTACAAACAGGAAGCAGGTAATAATTTCCTTGCATTTAATAGCTGTTTATTTGCGTCGCGTGAAACATAAGTACACTGTACGGTCAGATTGTAGAATTCTGTACCGTTACGACAAGAAATGGTGCATACAGTAAACACCGTGCTTGAAAGGTTTCTACCGGTATTAATTCTGTCCATCCCACCCACATATTTAGTTATGATTCGCAAATTAAAGGTCAAACGCTGATTGTATTGATCTCAGCTCTTCTTGTAACTGGATATTTTGTGTTGGGCTTCATTTTGTCCTGTATGCAGTTCTGACGCATACAGTTACTTACTGCAGGTTGTGTCTCCTGTGGTTGTCATGGCAACAGGGAGAGTTTCCCTCTGTGCCACCCCATCTTCTTATGTGTGTATTTGTGATTGTATACGAGTATGGCCACAGTACATTCGCTGTTCGTGACATATAGACCTGTTGCTAAGTTTGAAACACTGCCAAATAATTCTATAAATTTCTGTGACAGTAACTGATTCATTGGACTTTGTTAATTGTATGGAACAAAAATGAATCCGCAAAGTTTTGCAAGATGGCTGTGCTTGAGGGGGCAAATATAGTGTAAAACGTATTCTTTTGGTTTCATCGGGTTTCATATTATTTTTATCTGTTGATTACAACATTGACAGTTCTAAAAAAAATCGTATGTACAACATAAATAAAGAATGAGTGACGTAATATGCGTACACCACAGGTAAGGAAACGAACCCAAATTTGTTTATGTTTAATAATATAGACAACCAACTAGATGCACCGACGATGCTGCCTACAGGCAGCATCGTCGGTGCATTATAACACAAGCTGTAAATACAGTCTAGTGCTCCTGAAGATTGGCGAAATTATCGCCCGAAACATGTTAAGCCGATTGAAGTTATTAAAAAATTGTTATTGTTGCATCTAGTTAGTTGTTTATATTATTGTATCAGTGATGCACGGTCACACAAACATCAAATTTGTTTATGTGTATTTTATTTGAGGACGCTATCACTAACTCAGACTCTGTAGCGTAAAGTGATTGAATAATAGTGAATAATGAATCGGAGAAGATGTTGAAGTCATTACGGCTTTATTCGAGGCATTTTGTGGAGGAAAGGGGGAAAACGAAGAAAACCTCCGTTAATCCGACCGGTCACGATGCAGAAATTTTATTTCGGTGTCTCCAGGATAAGACGTGGGAATGCTACTCACCATGCAGAGACATTCGGTGAGCCGAAATTTGCAGAACAAAATATGGCGCTGCCTAAAACGACCGGCTAACTGAATTGTTGCACCAAACTGTTGCGGTTGGCTGCTTCGTATTCGGGAGATCCTGATATGTATTCTCGGCCTTTAGGATTATTTTGCTATGGGGTTTCCTTAATTTTACTACTCCCTAAAAGCAAATACTGAAATAATACGTAATAATATGACACATCCAACTCCCGTGCACTTCCTTCCAAATTGCTTATTTACAGTTTTCTTCTCTTGGCATTACGGAGCAAAACACCCAAATGGTGCAGTTGAAGCAGCGTTTTCCCTAGATATGGAAGGCTGTTCTATATGCAGATTACAGACTTTCCATTGATTTTTTGTCATTTTTTCGGGTTATAATTTCCGAGATAATTTCAAATGTACATGGGTTTTATTTCCAGTGATAACAGAGCTGTGGATTTTTCCTTTGTTGTTTGGGTGCTCATGACAGAGCAATCGCAGATGTATGTGTAAATGTGATTAACCAGCCGCCGACGTCTGTAAAGTAATTGCAGTCCATTTTGGGCTTGAGAGCTGGGCTTTCAACACTTGGAACATGTCAAACAGTACGAAATGTCAGAAAGACCATCTCATTTGGATGGATAATTAGATATGGGAGGGTGAATACTTAGAGTCTCGGCCAAGATATCTGCTCTCCTGGTTAAGTTTCATAGTTTCCTGCAGTGAAATGCCGGGAAAGTACCTTAAATCAAGCCACGAACGGTCCCTTTCACGTCTCTTTTAGAGAGGGAGGGAAAATTATCAAACTGCAAGAACGGCCTCAATATATAACTAAACTTTTCATTGACGCAGTTAAATCCCTGATGGGTTCCTATTTTTTTCTTAACGTATGGATTGTTGAGTGACGCTGTCAATGGCTGAGGCTATCTGGCACTGAAGTTTAGGGTGACGGTGGATGATGAATTTTAGAGAATGTGGAAGGAAGAAAGCTTACAAATAGCTAACAGACATAACTCCTTTGTATACGTGCCAAAGTTCAAATCTTTTGGAAGGACAAAACAACTCAGAATTGCATGTGTGAAGAATTAAGAGTAGAATAAATTCGGGAAATGGCTGCTGCTAACATTCGGGCAATATTTTGTGATGCGTCTGCCTTACTTTCCCAAACAATAGTAGATCCAAATTACAGAAACTGTAAATTTTATTGTTTTCTACCCACGCGCAACTCTCTCCGTCAAAATGAGGGAAGAAAATTAGTTGAGGATTTTGGAAAATAGGGTACTGAGGAAGATATTTGGGCCTAAGAAGGATGAAGTAATCGGGGACTGGAGAAAATTGAATGATCTAGACCCTTCAAGATTTATATTTGTGCCTCTGAATGTAACAGGATGTGATGGGCGGAGAATATAGCAGTTGTAGAGGAAAGAGAAATTCATTCATGGTTTTGGTGTGGAAACCTAAAGAAAAGAGAACATTGTGTAGACCTGGGCTTGGATTGGATGACGTTATTGAAAATTGTCCTGAAAATAGTAATGATTTTACAGTCCCATAAATATGGGGAATTTCTTGGGTAAGTGAGAAATTATTAGCTTCTCAAGAAGGTATCTGCTCCATGGATTTATTTCACTAGTTCGACAAAAAAGTGCCTAGCTGCATGTCTGTTTCAGTGTTTCAAATGAGCTGAGGGGCTGGTGTGGACTTACTCCTTGATTAGCACTGCGGACCCTCATGTCTGTTGGGATGCTGATAAAAGGACTGCAGCTAGTTGTTACTGCTGCTTAGCGCGCCGGTGATCTGATTGTGTGGCGTGTGTCCGCGAGATTGTGGAAGTGAATAGAGGGACGTACAAGAAAGCAGAATTTTTTTATTAAGTTTCGCCATTGAGAAATCCCAAATGAAAATGCAATTATATTTCTTTTATATTGACACGTCTTTGGTTACGACACAGTGTAGTCTGACGGATAGATACAAACTTTTTTAAGAAACACAATATTTCCATGTTTAGACAATACTTTCCTCTGAAACGTTCCTACCCACGTAACAGGCCACACGGTGAGGCCCTCAGTCTTGTGGGAAGTTTGACTTCGCCTGTTAGTAGATGGTTACTGACGTTGTGGGACAGGCTATCATTCCCATTTTAAAGGGGCAAACAATCCGACAAGAAGACTGCTCTACCTATGAAGATTGGACCGACTCTCTCTCCCGAAACGTCGGTAGCAAAATTCCAACCCACGCTGCGTAACATCCTAGAAGAGCGAAGACCTCAAGTACACCGCGGAAAAAGCCTGAAACTTTGCAGTCTACGCGGTGACTGTTTGAAGAATTGTAACTGAGATGGCTGTTTGATGAACCGTAACTGCAGCGAAAACTTCAAATCTTACGTTCTTGTTTAAATTTTGTGTTTTGCGGCTGAATATTGAGGCCGGTGCTGTAACAATATTGATCTTGTTCAACAGAGTAGTGTTGTAGTTAATTCTTACTATGATAAACTCCAAAATGTCACATTTTAACACACATTATGTTTTCCATCTCATTTGCTTTACTTACCATTATTCCAAATACTCTTTCTTCTACTTGGATAAAAAAGAAGAGAATGAAATACTAGACCGTTCCTTTGTTCAGAAGTTTCAAATTTTGTCATTCCTTCCACATTTGGGTCTTCCTATATTGCTTTTTCTATTTTTGTAGACTACTATTATGTATTTTATTTAAACGCTGTGTCCAGCTAACTTGTTTCTCTTTGCTTATACAACCGTTTTCTCATTCAGTAGTAGATTCCTTTGTTTTCTGTATTTTCTGTTCTTAAAAATTGTTTCTACAATCGGCGGTTTGTTAATCGTTAGTAAGGAGGTTGTTCTGTAAGTAAATGCAGATAGAATGAAGCGCAAGTTCATGTCTGGTGAACAGAACGCAGAACAAGCCACATCGTAAAGACAGACAATAAAGCTGAAGAGTGTGGCGAATATGAAACATTTTGGAACAAAAAAAAAACCAAAATCACATTCCGTGCGAAATTGAGGGAAAACTTGAAATCGGAGTGCAAGCGTGGGTTAGAAACTTGGTCTGTCACATTGACAGAAGGACGTAGGGCAAGAGTGTTGGTTAGGGCGTTGAGGAAGATATTTGAATCTACGGGGAATGAGTTAATAGGCAAGTGGAAGAACTGCATAATTAGGAGCTTCATATTTGTACTTATCAACAAACACTATTCGGGTGGTCAAATCAAGAAGAATAAACCACGTGGGGTTATGTGGCACGTATGAGGGAGAAGTGCGTCCAGGGTTTTGGTGGGGATGTCTGAAGGAAAGAGATCGCTTGGAGGACCTAGACATACAATGAAGGATGATATTAAAATGTATCTTCAAGAAATAGGATGGGTGGGCTTCGTCTGGATTGTTCTGTTTGATGATAGGATCTAGTGGCCGGCTGTTATGTACGCGGCGACGAACCCTCGGGTTCCACAAAATGCGGGGAAGTTCTTTATGTTCTAACACAGATGATCGAATGTGAGCTTGACCACTCTGTTTTATATTAATTAGGCACTGTGTAAAAAGAGCTTAGTTGTGAGATTACTGAGTGTCTGAACAGGTGTTTTACAGAAGATTGAATCGTGAGTTTTACCTCTCTGTGACGTTGTGTGTAATATCTGTAGTTTACGGTGGACTTAATTGTGAGTCGTACGGTTGTGCTGTAACGTGTGTTGTCCGGAGAACTTAACTGTGGGTCTAACGGATTGTTTTAATTCGTGTCACGAACTCTGAAGTGAATCCCGAAACTTTGTCAGTATCCACCTCACTTTGTTATTGTGTACTGTTACGGAAGACAGCAAGACAACGGAATGACAACAAGTATTCCTCGAATTTACCTGCTATTAGGTAATTGTGATTTTTAGTGTCGTTACCAAATACTTACACTTCGCTACGTTTTCAAACGACGTTTTCACTCTCTTGTATATTCTTGTGGTTTCTTTCTACATTTTGCTCACGAAAGGTAATCTTATCCGTGCTCCATCTCACACTCCGGACCTTGTCCCATCGAACAGTCACTTGCTAGTCATGGACGATGTGCTTAAATTTGTACTTGGGTACCGAAAAAAATAACGAAAATTCTCAGCAAGGATTGTTACCTAACCTACCTGTACGGTAAGCATATTTCCAGAAACGGATATTAAATATGAAAGATTAACAAAGGCTAACAGTCAGATGATTTTACAGAACATCTTATGTTTAGCTCGTCCGCTACGAAACCTGGCCCAACTGTGCTTTGCAGATTTGTCGTATCTCTCTGACTTCGGTCCACATATTACAACTTTAGAAACGCTGAGTGGGTTTATAGACATTTTGTGCTATGGATTTGCAGTAACATTTATTGATATCTGCCAGTTTGGTTTGTATCGTACAAAAGTAACAGACACTTTAAGTGAGATTTATTCGTGTTGATCCCTGTATTTCTAGTAATACTCGTTAGATATTTGTCAGAGCGAAAAACGTCGGGATCACCAGCTGTAGAAAGAAAGCAAACATACGTTCTGTGTTCAGCATAACTTTTTCCCTTCCTTTTTACGGTTTTCGAGCAAATTACTCAAAAGTAAGTGAACGCGCTACGCTTGTTGAGCATGTGTACATTTCTTAGAATTGTGATGTGGGGTGATGATAGGCTGGTAAACAGTTTGAATTTAAGAATTTAATGTGTAAAGTCAAGAGTAATATAAACTAGCCGAATGGCACAGACTGAAATATTCGTCCATTTTATTCCATGTCATCATCACGTCCTGTGTCTTACGACAGGTTTAGAGGTGTTTCCAAATTGGGCTCTCCAAAGAGTACTATCTAGTGTTTCCTCTTTAGAGCTCTAATATCTTCTTTCTTTAAGATCATCCAGTGCCTTCTACCATCTTCTTCCTCGTCTTCCTATCCCTTCTGTCTTTCCCTGTATCTTCCATTGAATAACGTGTTTTAGAAGGCAGTTCTTACGCAATATGTGACCAACACAGTTAGCTTTCCTTCTTTTCATTGTATGTAGGAAGTTTCATATGAAACTACAAAAGAATATGTTAACTATTTTAATAATAATAATAATAATAATAATACGCCACTGGAAACTCCTTGTTCTTAGCTGCTTGGTATATGCCAGTCGTTTTATGGTTCGTGTCTGTCGCTGCAATGCTGTGCCCATAATTAATGTCACAAATCCCATTTTCTTTAACGTTCGCCCTCCCTCTGCCCTTCCACTCTCCCGTCGCAATATAGCTGGTTGTCAGTTTTCTGCTGTTTCTTTATTTCAAGGAAGAGAGAGTAATATGTGCAAACAGCTGCAATAGAAAACTGCATGCGTGCCCTGAACCTAAAGAAAACTATTTTCGAATTGCTTATTTTCTTAAATAACAGGAGGGAAATTGAGAAAAAGATAACCAATTAGACGGTTTGAAAATTCACAAATATTCTTGCCTGTGACACCAACGAGATTGGTAAATATGCATGAGCAGTTCGGATGATCTTTGTGCCTCCTTCTTTAGGGTACAGAAGTCCAAAAAATAATTTTACTACTAGGAAATTTTTGAACGAAGACTTTTATAACTCTGTACCTCGTCATTTATCAGCAATTGAAGTAACTGTTGTTTGTCCAGGAAAAGTGTACTTTCCTTGTAAATATGACAATATAGAGTAGTTAAACTGGGAGGTTCTGTCTAGCACAACTTCTAATTCTATATAACTCACGAAAGTTTTTGTACGTCAAACTGCATATTTCAGTCCATTTCCTGGAACAGCGTCATGTATCCAGAGACGAATGCTTGAAATACAAAGCATTCCTGCAACAGACCTGAAGATTTGATGTCTGTGTGACCGTGCATCATTGGTACAATAATATAAACAGCCAACTAGATGCAACAATAACAAATTTTATTGGGCATCTCCGGTGCATTATACGACAAACTGTAAACACAGACTAGTGCTCCTGAGGATGGGCGAAATTATCGTCCGAAACATGTTGAACTGCTTGTAATTATTAATAAAATTTGTTATTGTTGCATCTAGTTGGCTGTTTATATTATTTTATTAGACCTGAAGATGTTCGAGAAAGTGCACCGAAACTTGTGTTCTGTTTTACGTAAAATTGTGTAAGTTATTTACAAATGAAAATTTTGTCAAAGGAACTTTTTTTTTTTTTTTCTTTTTAACGTGACACAACTGAACACATCCAATTAAAATGGGTACAGTAATTAATACGAAGCAGAAAGTTTAATATTTCACTCGTGTAACTAAGGAGAAAAGATTTGGAATGAGGATTCAAAATATGCAAATAACTTTACAGTAATACTTGAATTTTTAACAGGCTTGAAAACCATGCGTATTTGTAAGAATAGGGAATTAGCTTCTTAATATTTTTGGATGCTCTCTGTTAGGTCCAGTGTAGAAGATGGTCAAGATCCGACAAAAGATTGAAGTGAAGCTTATTTATAGCTTACTATATGATGAAAATAAGAGTAATAATCGCAATAGTGATAATATTTTTGCGTTGTTCAAAATAACAGCCAAAATTTAAAGAAAAGAACGGCAGCACGTCGCGGTTGAGTAGGAAAAATCAAGTAACCCCAAGTAAACAGTGATTGCTGTATTATCCTTACCCTTTGTTGATTCACGCTGATTATTGTAGCAGTGGCACTAGGATTAGCACAGAACGTGCCAGCGCACAAGAAATTACTGAAGTGAGACAGAAGATCTGATCCTCAGAAACTTCCCAGTGAAAACCGTTAACATTATATTGTTCCTGAGGGTTGTTGAAGACAATATTTAACATAATCTATCAGTGTCTGAATAATTTAAAAAAAAATAAAATGTTTGACCCCTGATTCATGTTCAGGAGACCTCGGTTCCAAATCTTGGCCCCGGGACCGTCCGTCCTGACAGGAGTTCTATGATATTCAGCAGAACATTCAAGGAAATACCTCACTGTTAGGCCTGTCTCATGTTAGGCCACAAGTGCTTCGTTATGAATCTTTCATCTTCGCGTTACAGTGTGACAACGTGTAGTCTGATCTACTGAACACTTCGTTAAATAAAATGAAAATTGTTATAATAAAAACACAAATACCCACATTGAACTTACGTGTAAATGACAAGTTTCGTGTGGCCCATACTTAAACAAAATCATTATGAACCTTACATTTAACCCGCAAAGTCAAGTGATAATTATGTTTATCGATTTCTGCAACAAAAGGGTACTGAAATTTTCCCACAGAGTGCATTCTGGTTTTTAATGTGTTTCGCCAGCTAAAAACAGATTATTTTCCCAAACATCATTTACCAATTATATTTATCGTTACACAGTGCATTTTGTAGTTTATTTAAGTAACACACCAACAAATGCACATATATAGTATTTAATAATCGAAAACTTACATTAAAACACTTAAAACGCTCCTACATGTTCGATCATACGATCATCCTCAGGGAGCGTACTTTGTTCCTTGCTAAAGTTACAGTTTAAAATACTCAGTGATTTAGTTCGTTATATTAATTTGGTGCTTTGGCAGCGTGTCTGTACGTGAAAATAAGTTTATTAAATAGATTGTTAAGGCAATATAGCAATAA
>Ga0123353_10018581_pt1 | contig 10285 bp, 6 predicted proteins | sample TergutLab28metaG_3_FD_92763 | JGI IMG/M metagenome (GOLD analysis project Ga0123353, IMG submission 92763) | Labiotermes labralis P3 segment gut microbial communities from Petit-Saut dam, French Guiana - Lab288 P3 | ecosystem: Host-associated > Arthropoda: Insects > Digestive system > Gut ...
AACAGCAATACACACACAGTACAACAAATACACATAAAATGACAACAATACACACAAGACAACTACAACAATACACACGGCCAACCAACAACAAATACATGCAAGACAACTTCATATTAGCAACAATACATGCAAGACAAATTAGAATACATGTACAGAACGTAAAAATCCAAGTAAGAGAGTACTGTGTTCAGTTTATTGTAATTTTTTTTTCCAATCATTAATTTACTCACGCTTTCATCACTTACTACCCCTATAAACGTTTTCCATAAAGACTCATCCCTCCCTCCCTATACTGCGCACTTCATTTCGCCTCATTCCACTTTACTTTGCTTCGTTCACTTCACTTCACTTTATTGCACTTCGCTACCCTCCACGTTAGATAACTTTTCACTTCACTTCAATGATTTCCAGCACACTTTACTTCCTTTTAATTCAACTCAATTATCACTTTCCTTACCCTGTTTCTAAAAGTGATTGGTTTGCAGGGGAGACAACAATATATATATATATATATATATATATATATGCAGTTATGTATGTATTTATGTATGTATGTACGTATTATGTATGTATGTATGTATGTATGTATGCATGCAGGTGTGTATATATACATATATATAGGAAGCGGGGTTTTCAACCTTGATAAATAGTAGAGACGCTACATATCTGCCATCTGTAAAGTACAAACGAAAATGCAATATTGGAGCTAATCACTAGTTTCAAAATCGCAAAATGCCTAACAATGACAAGACCCAACTATAACCGGATAAAGTTTAAAGAATCATACCGTAAATTCTTTTGACGGGCCACGTTGGGCACACAGGCCACAGACTGAAAAGTTCCGTGTTTATTTATTGCAGGGCTTACTGTTACAGCTCAGAAGGTGGAGCGGCGGTTTCAGTGTAGGCGTGAAGCGTCTGGAGGTCCTATTGCCGCGAGGAAATTTGCTTAAGAGTGAAAGATGCTATTCTGGGTCACTCCCACAAAACACCCATAAACACTAACACGTCACACTCACACTCTCACACACACACACACACACACACACACACACACACACACACTCAGAAACTTAACCAAGTTCAGTTTCAAGGTACCACCTATTTCCAGTTCTAAGGAAGAACAGGATTTGAAAAGTCTGTTCTGGTTCAGGGTAGAATGTTATTTAAGATTCTTGATCTTCAAGTACCGTTGGTCTACATGTTTATTGATTTTACAGATATATCCTGTAAACAGACATTTGAGATCGTGTAGGTTACTGCGTTTGGATGAGCAATAAATTTCCGCCCTGACAAAAGGAAGGACGATACTCACATTATATTGCACTACCATTAACTATTTTTGCAACCTATTCGTCAAATATACAAACCAAATATTACGCCACCCACATGAAGAGCCCACGAACGTTTGTAAACATAAATTTCCTATTATGTCCGCTTTATAGATTTACAGCCATTTTGGATACGCCGCCCACAATTTCGATGGTGGATTTTGTGCTGTACCGGAGTTTATGTAACGTAATATTGAGGAGCGTTCGCGTAACCATTATTAACGTGGAAAAGCAATATGTATTAAATATTCTGAGTGGGTGGTCCGTGTAGCTCAGTCGGTATAGCGACTTAGCTACGGGCTGGACGGTCCGGGATCGAATCCCAGTGGGGACGAGAATTTCCACCAGCTCAGACCGGCTCTGGGGCCCACCCAGCCTCCTGTGTAATGGGTACAGGATCTTTCTCGGGGATAGAGGCGGCCGGGGTGTGGGGCTGATTCCCCATCCCCATCTAGTGCCGAAGATCATAGAAAAGTGTAGAGCTATACCTCTTGTCACCCTAAGGGCGTGCGCGACCTATAAAAAGCGAAAACCTATTCCGAGTGGGTTTGTAACATTAGTTGTCTGGCGTGAAAAGCGCATGTGCCTTGTTATGTTGTCGTCTGTGTTCTGTCCGACTGTACCGCGCTTTTCCACCTTACCTCATAAACGGCACGGTTTTTGGAAGAAATGTTACGGAATAAAATATGAGTTTTGATTTTATCTATAAATTTTGCCTGAAATTTTTGTCATTCAATGAAACATTCAGCGAAACACTGCCACAAATATCGTAAATTTCGCGTTGGTCTTCACGTAAGGTACCGCTATTCTTGTCAGATTCTTATAAAACATGAATTTTTACCGACAGATAATCGAAGGATTCTCTAATGTAATGAAAATCCCGGTAGCGGGTGCCGAGTTGTTCCGTGCAGACGGACGGACAGACGTGACGAATTTAACAGTCGCTTTTCGCAGCTTTGCAAATGGGCCTAATAAAATTGTTACAAATCAATAGTAGGAATGTGTGTGAGTGTGTGTGTATGTGTGTCTACGTGTGTGTGTGTGTGTGTGTGAATGTGTGTACGTGTGTATGATCGAGAAAGGTCAAGAATCGGGCGGTCTAGGCCCGAGTTGGGCTGTTGGACAGCGTAAAAATAGGGTCTAAACCTTACATGTTTCTCTACAAATCCATTATTGAATACTACATGTCTCACCCATCTCATTACATTGATTTTGTACAGTAAAAGTTATGAAACTTGTGAAGTTTTCTAAGTTCTGCTGTTTATCAGGATGTGGGACATTAACTGACGAAATGTCCCTTTACATCCTGTATAACGAAGCCTACATTAAACCGATAACATAATGTAATGCGATTATTATAAGCTTTTAGTTTCAGAATGGAGAATGGGAGTAGAATAAAAGTGACATATGATACACCGTTGTGTTAATAAGAGCAGATGAAGCAGCAGGAAAAAATTCATGACATGGAGAATGAATTTCGGAGAAATCTAAGTAATGATTTCAGTACTAAATCCTTGATAACTAATTCAAAAATTGTATTATATCGAGATGACTCAGTAAAGTGATTTGGTATGGGGTGAGCAGATGGAGCTCAGTTCTGGAAAGGACAGATACTCTCTTCGTCATGGAATCTAGACGCTGCCTCAAAAGGCCTTCAGTTCAGTGGTTAGCATAATGCAACAGACGCTTGAAGCTGTCCTTTTCCCCTAATCTAACACGAAGTTTAACCTTTTGGCGCCGGAATTATTTTTTTAAATTTTAGCACACACTGTATATGAAATGTGAATAATACAGGAACCAAATACGTTAGAATTATGAAACAAACTGCATTTTGAAGAGAAAAAAAACGGAGAGTATATAGCATGTTTAAAATATTCAGTACCTATATTTGTTGAATAAATATATAAATTGCAACTTTAGAGGTTAGCGGTGCGGTACGACCACTATAGTTGACATTAGGTGTCAAAGGTTAAGGAAGCACTCTGTTAGCCATTTACTGCCACATGCCTTTTCATGGCACGGTGCACAGAGCAGAAAGGATTTTACATTTATCCCTCGCTTTTGGTAGGGGTTAGTTCACAAAATCACTGCGAAGAGTGCAGTCTGTGAATAACTTACCGTTTCCCCTCATTGTTGTTGTCGTTGTTGTTGTTGTTGTCGTCGTTGTTTTGTTGTTGTTGCTGTTTCTGCTCCTGCTGCTGCTGCTGCAGCAGAAACGTGATGAGATCTGCTGTTGTTTCCCCTTCAACACTTTGAATATCATGCCGAGTGACTCGAAGACCACTTCGAGTCGTCGAAGAATTTTGGATACCCCCATCCATCGAAGGTTCCGATTAATATATTTTTATTTTGCGGTCACCCGCGAATTCGCGGAACAGCCAAGGGCGAACTCGCGGAATGTAAGACACGAGGATACTGTTTTTATCCACATTGAACTCTTGTTTTGCCATTGGTTGGTGTCTGTCGAATGGCACTTGGGCAGATCTGCTCATGTACCATGGCTTAGATGGTCAGTCGCCGAAATCTGACCGATGAAAACGGGTTTCGATCCCAGGCCTGCGCATGTGGGATTTGTTGCTTAGAATGTAGCACGGGGACTGATTTTCCTTAGAGTACTTCGGTTTCTCTTGTCAGTGTGATTGTGCGGGTGTTCTTTTCTCATCTTTCATCCACCTCCCGATAACAGTGCAGGAGTCATCCTCATGCAGGCTGAGCGCCTTCTCATTGATCCTGTGTAAACGTGATAAGAAAACGTTTTTCTGATTAGGTACATTGTTAATAATTTACAGCATCGTTAAACAAAACACTTATAAAACCTTAGCTGTTTAGAGACTTGAAGATAAGTTCTTAAGTTTTAACAATAAAAAACAAACCGTGACTCAATACACAAATAAAAAAAAGTTCTACATAGTTCATTCACTAACAAATGCACTATTTATTAACTTGTATGCAACATTTAAATTTACATTAAACTACACAGCAGACACGTCGCCACGTCACCTAATGTATATAACGACGTAATTTTACTGAGTGTTTTAACATAAATATAACTTTAGTTAGGTACAGATAAAGCTCCCTGGTGATGGTCACTAAAGACCAAAACATGCAGGAGCGATATTATTGTATATTTTAATGTAAATTTGTAACTTTCAACCAAATTATTAAACAGTAGATTTGTTGGTGAGTGAACTGGGTAGATTTCAAAATGCGCGGTTCAACAGGAAAAAAAAAAATCTGTTTCTAAAAAAAATGAACAAAAGAAGAATTATATTCAAGACAATATTAAAATGTCTAACATAATTGTGCTTTATTTAAAAGCTACACGTTTCGAACTACTTGTCGATCTTCATCAGGTTATAAAATATACAGTCGTTAGCCTGATGTTGGTCGATATCTAGAATGAAACATGAAGCTTTTAGATAAAACAGAGTTCTGTTAGACCGACTGTTCAATATTATTTTGAATATTTTTTAAAGGCACAACGCGATGAATTATATTAAACTGTGGAAAAATTGCCGGTGCTGGAAAATATTTAAATGGGAAAGATAATGAGAAGTTCTGATGGTTTAGCTGAGTCGGGAGAGTAAAACGCATTGTTAAGTCTAATCTAAAGGAAGAAATAGCATATGTCTGTGCAGGAGATACAAGCAACAAGTACCGATTAAAACCCTTTAGTTCTAAAAATTACAATTTCTTAGAGCAGACAAACGTTTGTAAGTCCCTGCAATTGTGATCGTCTTTGTCTTGATGTGGGCCAGGTAGATCAGTCGGTATAGCGACTAAGCTACGGGCTGGGCGATCCGGGATCGAACCCCGGTGGAGATGACATTTTCCCCCTGTCCAGACCGACCCTGCGGCCCACCTAGCCTCCTGTAAAATGGGTACCGGGTCTTTCCCGGGGGTAAAGAGCGGCCGGGGCGTGCTGCTGACCACTCACCCCCTTCTAGTGCCGCGGTCATGGAAGAGTAGATCTATGCCTCTAGCCACCCTCTGGGCCACACCGGACCTGTAACGGGATCACTTTACCTTTACCTTTACCTTTGTCTTGATAGTGCGATCCTTTTAGATTGACTGCAGTGATGGTCATAAAAACCACGGATGTCAGAACACACACCATAATCAGTGATTACCTCACAGGTCCTCTGTGCTTACCGTAACAATAAGGTTAGAGGTACCGTGAAGTCAGGACCGATGACGAAACACTGTGTTATTCACACCATAGCGACAGAGGTCCCTGCCACGAAGCGAAGCTGATGTCACGTGATGTCAGTCGCACTTGTGACGACAAGAGGCAGACCACCCACTAGGAGCTGAGCATTGTGGGATTATTCTCTAAGTTCGTTTTACACGAACCCATTTCAGCAACATTAATAGGAACGGCTGAATAAGGTTGAACCTTCTTCGCGACTTGTGTTGAAATACGAGAGCTCTGATACATCTATATCTGACATGAATTCCTTTCGGCCCCAACTTCAAGGAACCTTTCGAGAAAACCTATCGGCCCCAACTTCAAGGAGTCCTTGAAGGTGGGAGAGATAGGCTGTCTCGAAACGTCGCGTAAGGAATTGCCACCATACGCCGCGTAATGTCCCAGAAGAGCGCAGACCTGATTTATCATTTTACAAGTGATGGATCTTAATCGATTCTAATATATTTTATCTGAATGCTGTCATATCGGGGCGCTGGAATATGTCAGGTTTTGGCAACCTGTTTCGTTGACCGGCGGGAACGTGATCGTTGCTGCACTTGTATCGGATCTGCGGAGGTAGGTGAATCCAATGATTCGACCACTGAGTTCTGCCTGGAATGCCGGGAATCTTTCCTCAACGCCCTGTATATCTGCTTGGTGTAAACACTGGCTAGTCACTGTGCCGCCCTGAAGGCACATGATGGGAGTACAAGGATGGTATAGCTTAATACATTGTTAACCGCTGAACGAAATGCGGGTGACCGGTCAGCTTTTACCGCGCCGCTTTATCCCCGAGAAAAGAGCCCCTGTTTCGCCTTGAATTGGAGGTTGTGTTGCTACCAGACTAATCCTTGTGGACAGTGGCGTACCCAGGAATTTTTTTCGGGGGGGGGGGAGCCAAATTAAGTTGAGGATATAGAGAACGAGGATCTGGGAGCGGTAGCCCCTAGTCTGGGGTTCTGGACGCAGCTGTAATTTGGTATAAGAAATTTCATTTCATATAGTAATATTTTCTTCATTTTTGGTAATTTAAGACTATTTATGATGACAACCAATTTATTTGTCATTGCTAATGTAAAACAATTGCGAACCGGCGGTAGTTTTAGAATTTTACTGCCTTTTTTCCGAACATTTTGGGGCGTTGGCGTCCTAAATTTAGGAATTTAGCAGTTTTCACAATCGGGTTGAGTTTGGCACGATTTTAGACGGCCTTCGGAATTTCGGGGGGGAGAGGGTTTTGAAACCCCGAAACCCCCTCTCGGTACGTCACTGATAGTGGAAACAAAATAAGAATTTGGTTTTGCTGGGAATCGAACCGTCATTTCTCGATCGTAAAGCCTGTAGTTCAGGCACTACGTAGAGGTTCAGTTAATACGATGCACATGTTTCAAACTACACGCATCTTCTACAGGAGTAGTGTAATGAGGCAAGGACATGTTATCTGCTGCTTGGCAAAAACGAAGGTTGCGATGTGGCTGTTAGCACGTGTAATAGGAAGGTCTCGAACAGGGTGTCATTCTAGAGACCCGGCCGCCTAATCGTGCTTTTCCTTAGTCCCTGTAAGGTCATGAACTGCCTAAAAATAAATAAAAAATCAGTGTCTCCCCATTCTCTTCCCATTCACCATTCAATATCATCCCGACTTGTGGCGCTACCTGTCCACTCACTATAATCATCACTACGTAAAATATCCACCCTGTTGACTTCCCCTCATTCTTGACATTTTATGGACACTGGAAAACTTTGGATGGGGAGTCGACCGTTCTTAGGGCCTACACCTGCAGAGTACATGATGAACAGACCGGCTGTCGACTGCGTGTTTTGGACATTGTCCATTTCCTTGCTCTTTTATTCACGACGTTTCGGCAACTTGATCTTTTGTGCTCTTCAAAGGTAAGAGGGTACAGAAGGATCCCCCAAATTGTGGGTTGTTTTGAACAAAACAGTCTATTTCATAATTTTCTTTTCTCCTTTCTAAAAATGCAAATTTTGAACATAATAGCTGTAATATTACTTGCCATTTTTGTGGTTATGAAACTTGTCTTCGCACCTTAACCCTTATTCTGCTAACGTGGATAATATGGTAAGCTCCTAATAATGCCAGCAAATGGCAGATGGGATTTAATTCGGCGTTTAAAGGGTGAAGGGGGGAAAATACATTACCGGTTTTAATTGAGGAATTTTGTCGTTTTTTGGGCACCCCTTATATTAATGTAACAAATTTAAGGGGGATGTTATGCGCAGGGCAGGAAGTATTTTTAATAATAGAGATACATGAAATTAATTCCAAATTTATTTTGGGACAACTTGAAGGGAATTAATTGTGCAGTTGTGAGATCCAAAAATAGGTGAGTTGAAAATAAGATGGAAATTAATGAAATTTGGTATCGTCTGGCTTTGGATAGGGTACAAAGTGCGACTTTATTTCCTGGGGTTAATTGCGTAATATACACTTCAAATGGGATAAATTTAAAATAATAATATACAAGTCATATATCTAAGTGATTTTTGAATAATTATAATATTTTGTAAGTGGCGTCTTTTTTTTATTGCCTCGAATCCTTGGAAGTTTTTATTTAAACAGTGATGTCAGAACCGCTTTAAAACGGAGTTTAAGGGTTTGGTTGTACCCTATAATATCGCAGAAATCGTTGTATAAATACTTACCTTCTTACGAATCTTCAGGTAGACGATCATTTGTAATAGAACGTAAATCACGCACAGACGCACGTTTTAAAATATCTTTTGTCTGGAATCGATCCAATAGTGAAGGAGAACAAATAAACTTCGACTATTTCTATTTGCTGGACTAGAAAGCCTAACAAGTTCATTTTATATGGAATTTAAAATCAGTAATTTTTATTTGCTCTATTTGCTGAATTTGTGATTCTCATTATTTTTTCTCAAACTACTTCAAAACAGCCGAAAACTGGGCGTTTATCTGTCAGTGTAATTCTGTCTGCATGATTTCGAAATTATTCGATAGATACCCGCAAAATGTGGTACTGGATTTTATGTTCATAGTTTCGTGCATCATTGACCTAAATCAATAACTGTCCAACGAGATTCAACACAAAGCAGTCTATTTAATATTCTGCAAGTTCACTCTACATGTTTCGGGTGTCAACCACACCAATCATCAGGAGTACACAAAACTGTAACTACAGCCTCCGGTACTGTGCAGCTACCTCCCTCCAACGTGGCCAAGTTAACATGGCCACGTTGGAGGGAGGCTGTTGCACAAAAAATATGACCAGTACCGGAGGTTGTAGTTACAGTTTTGTGTACTCTTGATGATGGATGTGGTTGACAGCTGAAACATGTAGAGTAAACTCGCATAATAATAAATAGACTGCTTTGTGTTGCATCTAGCTTGGCCACATTGGAGGGAGGTAGCTGCACAAAAAAATATGACCAGTACTGGAGGCTGTAGTTACAGTTTTGTCTTCTCCTGATTATGAGTGTGGTTGACACCCGAAACATGTAGAGTGAACTTGCAGAATAATAAATAGAGCGATTTGTGTTGCATCTCGTTGGACAATTATTGATATAGTGGTACTGGATTTCTGTAATAAATTTTCTGAGAATTCCGCGTTTGCTTTTGAAATAGGCTGTAGCAGTCCTAAGACATCGAATGAAAAAATACCAGGACAAAAAGCCATACTGAAATCGGACTTCGGAATTATGATTTCAGTGCGCTGGTTTACCAAAATCTTTTTCACTTTATACTGCCTGCCCGACATTTTTTGAGTAAATTGTGTAATACTGATTCCTTGATAGTAATTAGACGTTAGATAGCTTTTTTTTCAGCAAATGCTCCAACATTTGTAATACTGCAGTGTCAACTGCAAATTTTCTCCCAGTTAATGCTTCATGCTGAAGAAGTTGACGCTGTTTATCTGTCACTCCGTTAATACGAGTTTGTTGCACTGAAGAGGGTGACACTGTCTCTGTGTTCCATTTTCGCTGTAATGCTGTGTGAGTCTATTGGAAATTATCCCACACACTCCGTTCTGTCTCACAGATGAGGATGTCTACATCTGGCTGAAGAAGGTGATTGCAGTCTGTCTATACGTAAGAAAGACCAACAAGATGCACAATTTTTTTTAATAAGTTATTTCAATTAATTTCCTCTACATGTTTCGAACAAATACCTGTTCATCATCAGGAGGAGTTCTGTACAAGCAGCTTACATTATTTTACGTTCTCTGAACCTTGCATCGTGAACCACATATGTGAGAAAGACCAACAAGATGCACAATTTTTGTTAATAATTCATTTCGATTGAATTCTGAAGTTTAAACAGGTTCTCTAATTGATCAGTTAGGTCGCTATACCAGAGTTTTAGATCACTTAGCCGTACAGAACGTTGCCCAGGGTGCACCACTAGGAGGTGGATCTACCCCAGAAACCACCTAGGACAATGTACCATACTACTTAATGGGACAGGGTGTGAGCGATACTGGGAGACCAGGACAAAAATGATGGAAAATTGGCTTTGTCTTTTTACTATTACTATTTTTGTGACTACTTCTTATCATTAGGACTTTCATATTTACTTTGAATACTTTTTGTATCTGTACTGTAATTTTAACATTTTACTTTTATTGGTCGCATAGGTCAATGATAAACAGTCAATGTAACTGCCATTAGGAAAATAAATTAATTCAATTACATTATCCTCTACATCATAAGGTTCGTCATCCCCGTTGTGTTTATAATAAAATAGATTGGAGTGTATATACTTGTCTAACACAACTGTA
>Ga0123353_10018583_pt1 | contig 10284 bp, 10 predicted proteins | sample TergutLab28metaG_3_FD_92763 | JGI IMG/M metagenome (GOLD analysis project Ga0123353, IMG submission 92763) | Labiotermes labralis P3 segment gut microbial communities from Petit-Saut dam, French Guiana - Lab288 P3 | ecosystem: Host-associated > Arthropoda: Insects > Digestive system > Gut ...
CGGTGCGTAAATCCAAAGGTTTTTTTATTGCTCAATCGTACTGATACAATATTGAATTTTTTTGTTTTCATCTGTTCGTAAAACTCCAACTGTCATTTTAATATTCTCAAAATACGGGATGAATGTTATTGTTTGTAAATTCATAATTATCATTTCTTTATATCTTCTTTGGTTTTCAATATTCTGTTTTGGTTTGTCTCTTTTAATCTCAATTGCATACTGTAAAATTTCATCAAACGCACACATAGCCATTGTATATTTAAAGTTTCTTGCCGCTTTTTGCACAGTTTCAGTAATACCTTCAAAACGAATAAAAATATCACTTTTCAGAGCAATGTTATACCTTTTCTTTGTTTTATGTATAGCTTGCCATTTTCCATAAATAGACCAAACTATTTGTTCGCGTAATTTGAAATTCTGTTTAGTGTTCGATTTAGGAATAATATAGTCAAGAATATAGATATTATCTGCATCTTCTTGTATTTTGAAAGGCAATATCTTATCTTTAAATACTACTGTTGATAATGTGATTTTATCCATTTTTTACTTTTATTATTTGAAGCGCAAAAGTACATATTTTTGTAAAATTGCAAAGTTTTTTATTCAGAATTTGTAGTATGAAATTTTTTTTTGATGAAATTGAAAAAGAAATATTGTTAAAATTATTTCAAACAACAAGATTCCTCCTCATTTACGCCTCATTTTCAGATAAATATGAGGGTTAATAGAGAGGGGATTGCGTATGTGTTTTTATTTCTTCAAATACATCCTTTGTCTTCTCATTATCCCTAAAACTTATATAGACATCTTTATCATTTACTCTCACAATTTTTATTGTAGGCGTTGAATTATACTGAACAAAAAGTAAAGTTTCCCCCGCGCGGTCAGATTTGAAATTCCCTTTCAAGGTTTCCCCAATACCGCCATATCCATTCGTCCTTTTACCAACTCCAATTTCTCTCATGCTTTTATCAATCAGGGATATTTCAGTTATATCTGAAAAATTGATAGTTACCCCGTACATTGCTTTGATTTGAATACTATTGTCATGCAGAATGATAACAGGATCTTTACTACCCTGTTGCATCATAATGCCAATGTTAATACCAATGCCAATTAATATTAACGCTGCAATAGTTACAACAGCAATAATAACCTTTTTGTTAGATGATGGTTTTGATTTCTCATTATCAGCAACAACCGACACTTCTGAAATATCTCTTTTACGGAATCGCTTGCTTTTATTCACATAAATCATACAAACCAAAACTTCTGCAAGACTAATAATTATGGCGCTATATATAAGCCAATTAATTTCAAGATAAACCCCTATCGGTGCAAACGCTAAAATAAATGAAAAAGCAATTATCATCCATCCTGTAAAACGACCTAACGCTTTTTTATCATACTTTTCTTTTTGGCTTTCGCTCATAGTGTTATATCCTGCGAGCAGATTTAAACCCTTTCCTTTCATAAGGAATATACTATAAATACACAGTGGAATTAATATAACTCCAAATATTATAAAAACATTTGCATTCATTGTGATACTTTTTTTAAGATAAATAATTATTAGAATAATGACCTTTTACGATGATGATAGGGAAAAGGTTTTGTGTTTTTGTGATTTATCCTGCATTATTAATGCACCTTAATAAAAAGAACCTTATTTATTATAGCAACCTTACTATTCATTATAGAAAGTATTGTTTCTTATTAAAATTAAACTTAATATTCTGTTACTGAAATTGTTTTATTAGAAAATTTCAGACAAAAAAGTGGTTTCTCTAAAAAAAATGACAAAAATTTTTTTTCTTTATTATAGTATTATCAAGAATAAAGTATATATTTGCAAAAAATTTTGCGCAATAAAAAGAGCATAAAAGTATTTAAAATGAGATATTTATTTGTTGGGTTATTTATAATTGCCCTTACTTCATGTACGCAATATCAGAAACTTTTAAAAAGTTCTGATTATGATTTGAAGTATTCAAAAGCAATGGAATATTATGAAAAAGAAGATTTTACACGCGCTTCAACACTATTATATGATTTAATAGGCATTTACAGAGGTACGGAAAAATCACAGGAAGCGCATTTTGTCTATGCAAATTGTCTTTTCAGGATGAAAGATTATATTTTGGCTGGTCATTATTATAAAACTTTTGTACAAAGTTATCCGACAAGCAGTTATATGGAAGAAAGTCAGTTTATGGTTGCATATTGTTTTTTTAAACAATCCCGAAATGCAAGACTTGACCAAACAGAGACTTATGAAGCTTTAGACGCATTTCAACTCTTTATTAATCTCTACCCAAACAGCCCAAGAGTTATTGAATCAACAAATTTGATGGATGAATTACGCGAAAAACTTGTGTATAAATCATACCTGAATGCAAAATTATACTTTGATTTAGGTACTTACATGGGAAATAATTACAAATCAGCAATAATCGCAGCACGCAATACTCTTGACGAATTTGCGGATACTCATTATCGGGAAGAATTATCTTTTTTAATACTTGAAGCAAAAAATATTCAGGCAATTAACAGTATTGAAGATCTTAAAAATGACAGGCTTAGAGATGCTGTAGATGAATATTATGCGTTTATTAATGAATTTCCAACAAGTCAATATCTCGGAAAAGCAAACCAATATTTTGAAACAATTTCTAAACTATTAAAATAAAAACAACAAAAACGAAAAAATAATAATATGGATTACAAGAAAATGAATGCTCCGCTAAATACCATTACATGGGATACGGAAAGTCTGACAACGCCAACCGGTAATATCTATGAATCAGTGATGATTATTGCTAAAAGAGCAAATCAAATCAGCAAAGAGATGAAAGAAGACCTTAACAAAAAATTACAGGAATTTTCATCATATACCGACAATCTCGAAGAAGTTTTTGAAAACAGAGAACAAATTGAAATTTCAAAATTTTATGAACGTCTCCCAAAAGCTTCATCAATTGCAGGTACCGAATTTACAGAAAACAAAATATATTTTAGAAATCCCGCAAAGGATATAAAAGAAGAAGAAAAATAATTTTTTTAATTACTATATCATGAATTTTAAACGAACAAAATATTTAATGTTAATTATTTGCATAATAATACTCTTTTCATCATGTATTAGGTTGAAAGACATAGTATATTTACAGGGAGATATTGCAAAAAAATTAGACGAGGTTGATAACCAGCGTAAAATAGACAATCTTAGTTATTTGGTAAAACCAAATGATTTGCTTTTTATTCGCGTTTCAAGTTTTGATGAACAATCCACAGCATTTTTAAACAGTGGATCAGGAACAAGCGTATCTAACGCATTATCAGCAAGTTTAATGGGATACAGAGTAGGACTTGATGGACAAATTGATTATCCATTTGTAGGAAAAGTACCTGCTGCCGGCTTAACTTTAAGTGAAATAGAAAGAAGAATAAAACTATCTGTAGAAAAATTTGTCGAAAATAGCAGCGTTACAGTGAAACTGTTAAACGATATTGTTACAATGTTAGGAGAAGTAAAAAATCCCGGCAGATTTCCGTTAAATAGCGAAGAAATAAATCTACTTCAAGCATTTGCATTAGCTGGTGATTTAACAGATATGGCAAACCGTAGAAAAATAAAACTTATTCGAAATGATGACGGTAACACTCCACAAATATTTATAATAGACGTAACAGATGAAAAAATAATGTATTCACCTTATTATCATTTGAAACCGGGTGACATTATTTACGTTGAACCAAAACGATTCAAACAAATGCAATACTCAACAAGTATTATTTCGCTTGCTACCGGTATAATTGGACTTGGATTTATGGTATATTCCATAACACAAATAACAAAACCAAAATAACAAACATAATGAATAATAATGAAGAACCTGAATTTGAAAAAAGTATAGATATCAAAAAAATATTTTACCGGGCATTAAGTTTTTGGTATATATTTCCTATCTGTATTATTCTTGCATCTGGATATGCATTATACGATTATAAGACCACAACCCCATTATATAAAGTTGGTACAAAAATGATTATCGGACGTGGTCAAAGCTTGGGAGAAGGTGTAGGAGGTTTTTCGAGTCAAAGTTCTTTACCTTCTGTTATGCTGAATTCAGCGCTTTATGAAAACCAATACGTTATCTTAAGATCTCGCCGTCAAATTGAAAGAACATTAAGACAACTTGATTTTTTCATATCTTATTATAAAAAAGACAGATATCGTGAAATAGAAATACATAAGAAAACTCCTTTCCTCGTTTTAATTGATTCAACCGAAGTAAGACCTTCCAATTTATACTTCAATATAAATTTTCTTAACAAGGAACAATTTCTTTTAACTTCGTTGAGCGATATTGAATTTTCTCAAGAAGTAAAGTTCTTTGAAAAAGTATATCATCCAAGATTTGTTTTTTCAATAGTACCTAATGAAGATCAAATCAATAATTATAATTACGTTGGAGAAAATTTTACTTTTAGATACAATACTATAGAACGGCTAATATCTCAATATCAGGGCAAAGTCAAAATTGAACCGGTTAGAGGTGGCTCGTCAATTGTTGAATTAACAATTACCGATAGAAATGTTGCTAAAGGTATAGAATTTCTTAATAAATTGGCACAAGCATCTGTAAATTACACTCTTGAAAAGAAAAATATGATTGCGTCAAATACCATTGATTTCATAGAAAGACAACTTGCCGGTGTTGCGGATTCATTAACAGCAGCCGAAAATGTGCTGAATGAATTTAAATCACGACATGAAATAATGGACTTTTCATTACAGGGACAACAACTTATGACTCAATCAAAAGACATAGAACAAAGGAGGACCCAATTAAATACAGCAATGGAATATTATAATTATTTAGAAGATAATCTGCAGAATAACAGGAATATCCAAACCCTTGCACCGCTATCAACACAAGGTATTGCCGACCCAAGCGTTACAAGTTATATTACTCAATTGTCTGGACTATATTCACAAAGGGCTGCCTATCTGTTTAATTCAAGCGTTGAAAATCCAAATGTAGTAAGGCTTGATTATTCTATTGCAAATATGACAAAAGCATTATTAGAAGCATTAAGAAATGCCAGATCAGCTACTCAATTTCAAATAGATGAGATGAATAAACAAATGTATGGTATTAGTACCAACATCAAAAAACTGCCAAAAACAGGACAAGCCCTTGTCAATATTGAAAGAACTTACAAGATGACAAATGAAATGTACACTTTCTTATTACAAAAACGTTCTGAAGCTCAAATGGCAAAAGCATCGAATCTTCCTGATAATGAAATTGTTGAAGAAGCTCTTTACAAAGGACAAGTAGCTCCGGATATTAAGAAAAACATCATGCTTGTTGTTGTTGGAGGACTTGTTTTTCCTGCTGTTATAATTTTCCTTATAATTTTCTTAAATGATAAGATTCAAGATATTGAAGAAATTAAAGATATTACATCTGCTCCAATTATCGGACAAATTCCTTTAGAGAAAGCAAAAAGCGGGAAAGAGAATAAATCTGTTTTAAGTAGCGACCAGCCAAATACTATTTTAGCAGAAGCATTTAGAAGCGTTCGCGTATCTCTTGGATTTTATGCTAATCAAAAAAGTACAAAAACAATACTCTTTACATCTACCCTGCCAGGCGAAGGAAAATCTTTCTGTACTATTAATGTCGCGCACAGTTTTGCCCAGTTAGGAAAGAAAACAATACTTGTTGAATATGACTTAAGACGTCCTTCTGTTGCGCGTCAATCAGGATTTAGTCGAGTATCAGTTGAAGCAGGAGGATTAAGTAATTATTATACAGGTGAAAAAGACCTTGATAAACTTATTTTTAAAGATACAGATGTTCCTAATTTCCATATAATTTTTTCCGGTCAGATACCGCCAAATCCGGCTGAATTAATAGCAAGCGAAGAAACGTCAGAATTAATCTCAAAATTACAAGAGATGTATGACATTGTTATAATTGACACACCTCCGTTAGGTTTGGTATCTGATGCGCATTTATTAGCAGGTTATGCTGACGTTAATTTATTAGTTGTCAGACATAATACAACGCCAAAACCGATACTTAGAATGAATCTGAGAGATGAAAAAACCAAAAACATGCATTCACTTGCAATTATGCTGAATGGTATTCCTTTCCAAAAGAGAGAATATAATTATCGGTACGGTTATAATATGAGAAATAAGTATATAACTAGGAAAGTTTAAAGTTTATTAACCCGAAACTTTAAACATTGAACTCATATTTTAAAGTTTCTGTTGTTTGCTCGCTAACTTCCGGCGGACCAAAATATTGAATAGGACCGGGATAAATATACATCGTATTCTTTGCCCACTTTTTACGCATTTCCTGAAGTTTTGCAAAAGGTTCTCCATTCAGATCAACTAATGCTTTCTGAATAACAGGTTTAAATTTTCCCTGCCTTTTTTCCATATTCATCATCATAGTAATTGGAGCGCCTCCCGGAATCCATTCGGAAACAGGTTTGACTAAATTTTTCACACACGCTATATATCCTGTTTTTCCTTCCGAAATCAGCAAAGAAGTAGTGAATCCCAGCGTATAACTGTAGTTCGCATCAAAGTTTGAAGGTGAAGCGCATCGCCCTTCATATCCGAAAAAGTGTGGTTGCCCTTTGAATTTACTTTGAAATTCGCCTGCTTTTCTCATTTTCTTAATTTTGGCTTTCACCATGTCTATCAACAGTTTTTCAGTTTCTATCAGTGAAACTTGAACGTTTCCATGCGGGTCTCTGTCAAGCAGTAATTCATTGGCAAAACTGTTGGGGAGGCTTGTAAAAATCTCTGCCGAATCGGGTGATAATTCTCCTGCAACAAGTTCGCGCCGTTCCCTGTTGCTTTCAATTGAATCAATTTTACTACCTAACTTTACCATACAATCATTCAAATCGGCAATAAGTTTTTTCATTGCAGGAATAAATTCGACTAATCCTTCAGGAATAAGCGCTGTACCAAAATTATAACCCTGCTCAGCACGCTGGATAACTATGTCAGATATATAATTTACCACATCCTCCAAAGTCATATTTTTCTTTTCTACTTCTTCGGAAATTATTGTAATATTAGGATGCGTTTGTAATGCACATTCCAAAGTAATATGCGATGCCGAGCGACCCATCAGTTTAATAAAATGGTAATATTTTTTTGATGAATTAGCATCCCGTTCTATATTTCCAATCAATCCGCTATAAACTTTACATGCGGTATCGAATCCGAAAGAAGCTTCAACTACTTCATTTTTAAGGTCTCCATCAATAGTTTTAGGAACGCCCAAAACTTGAATTTTTGATTTTTTCTGAATAAAATATTCTGCTAATATACATGCATTTGTATTTGAATCATCTCCACCAATAATAACTATTGCATTAATATCTAATTTTTTACAGTTTTCTATAACTTTGTTGTATTGTGCTTGCTCTTCAAGTTTGGTTCTTCCCGAACCGATAATATCAAAACCGCCCGTATTTCTGTAATTATCAACTAAATCTTCAGTTAATTCCTTATATTCATTATCAACCATTCCCAATGGACCGCCGAGAAAACCATATAAACGATTATTTTTATTGCATTTTTTTAAACCGTCAAATAAACCCGAAATCACATTATGTCCTCCCGGCGCTTGCCCCCCTGAAAGCACAACTCCTACATTTACAACCGGATATATTTTTTCTTCATTTATAGGTTCAAAAGTTAATACCGGCATACCATAAGTATTCGGAAATATCCGCTCAATATCTTCTCTGTCTGCTACAGACTGTGTTTTATTGCCTTCAACAATTTTTACAGAACCAGCCAGTGAATCAGGCATTTGAGGAATATATCTTCCTCTTACTATTTGAAAAGGGCTTTTTAGCATTATATCATTAATTTATTGATAGATAAATGATTTTTCTATTTTTTAAAAAATCGTGCAAAAATGCAATAATTTTTTTTATATAAAAAGTCTGATGAAAAAAAAATCACCCCAATTGAAACAAAATGGGTTTGAAAACTGTATTAATATCTTTATTTAAAATCAAATATTATGAAATTATTGAAATTATTAATCTCAGTTTGTGTGATTTTTGCTTTCACAAAAGTATCGTCTCAAAGTAAGACTTTTGGGGCAGGTGAAGAACTTAAATACTCACTGTCGTATGGTATAATAAAAGGTGGTGAAGGCCGTTTGACAGTGAAAGATACAGTTATGAAAGGGCAAAAACTTTACCATATTACAGCGACCGGTTACACAACGGGAGTTGTTGATGCAGTTTATAAAATACGCGATGTTTATGAAAGTTTTATCAACCCCGAAACTGTATATCCAGTAAAATCTATTCGCAATATCAAAGAAGGTAAATATCGCTGGTACAATGAAGTCCTATTTAAGCACGGACCTGATTCTACTCATGTTACAAGTCAGAGGAGTGGTGAAAAGTATGTACATGCTGATATATACGACATTGTTTCAGCGTTTTACATTGGACGTAAAAAATATTTCAACGATTCAATGGTTGTTGGGCAAGTGATTGAAATTCAGACTTATTTTGCTGATGAAGTTTTTACTTTAAGAATCAGATACAGAGGAATAGAAGTAATTAAAACCGCTTTCGGGAAAGTCGAATGTTATAAGTTTTCACCGGTTACCGAAGTTGGAAGAGCCTTCAAATCAGAAGATGATATGCATGTTTGGATAACTCGCGATAAAAACAGATTGCCAATAAGAGTTAAATTTAATTTGATTGTCGGTTCATTTGTTTGCGAACTTGAAACTTTTAAAGGATTACAAAATCAATTTTCAAGCATAAGATTTTAAAGGCTTTTCAACATATCTTTCAGTTTTTCCAATCCCGTTGTTGCTTTTTCGGTAATAAAAACCGTTTTATTATTAGAAACAATAGACGGTTTTGAAGGGTCAACTACAAAAATTGGCGTTTTAACAGGGGCATAATGAACAAGCCCAGCCGCAGGATAAACGTTCAGAGAAGTTCCAACTACCACAAGAATATCGGCAGTTTCAACTATTTGTTGCGCCTTGCCAATATTATCAACGCTTTCACCAAACCAAACAATATGAGGACGTAATTGTGAACCTTTTTCACATAAATCGCCCAATTTCAGTTCCCATCCGGATAATTCGTAAACTAAATGGGGATAAGATGTGCTTCTGACTTTTCGCAACTCGCCGTGAAGATGTAAAATATTTGAACTCCCTGCTCGTTCATGCAAATCATCAACATTCTGAGTTACAATAATAACGTTAAAATCTGCTTCCAACTCTGCAATTATTTCATGTCCTCTATTTGGAGATGATTCTAACAGTTTTTTTCTTCTTTGATTGTAAAAGTTTAGAACAAGTTGCGGATTTTTTGCCCACGCCTGCGGGGATGCTACTTCCATAACATCATACTGTTCCCATATTCCGCCCATATCCCTGAAAGTTGGAATACCACTCTCCTGACTCATTCCGGCTCCTGATAAAACTATAAGATTCTTTTTCATTGATTTATAATTTATTAGAAACATAAAGAAGCGACATGTTTGCCGCTTCTTTACTATATGTGGTTGAATGATTAATCTTATGCACAACGACTTTTTAAATAATTAATTGTAGATTTTACAGAAATAAATTGAGGCAGGGCTTCATTTTCAATATTGAGGTTGAATTTATCTTCCAAATAAAAAAGAAAACATGACATGTCATTTTCATCCATCATCATATCAGTACTGAAAGAAGCGTCTTCGGCAATTCTATCTCTTGGAATTCCTGTTTTTCTTAACACTTTATACAAGTCTCTGCGAATATTAATTGATTCCATTTTCTATCGTTTTAAAAATATTAATAAATTTGCACTCGCAAAATAGACAATTATATTTAACAATACACGTACTTAATTTTTTCAATTATACCTCAATATATAGTTTTTTAAGTTATGTGGTTTAAATTTTAACATTTCAAAATCATCTCTAAATATATATTACTATTGAGATTGAAAAAAAATATCGATTAGAAATTGGAAAATTGAAATATCAGAAAAATTTTAATTACTTTTGCAGGGCAATTTTTAATAATTATTGCAATGAAAATATGAAAAATAAATAATATGAATCGTATATTAAAACGTACAATACTAATTGTTTTAGTTGTGATAATTCTGGGAATTATCATTATTCCAAAAACCAATTTATTTTCCAAAAAAGAGATAAAAATAGCAGGAACGCCGGGTGGAAGGGGCAGTTTACCTGTTTCTGTC
>Ga0123353_10018584_pt1 | contig 10283 bp, 8 predicted proteins | sample TergutLab28metaG_3_FD_92763 | JGI IMG/M metagenome (GOLD analysis project Ga0123353, IMG submission 92763) | Labiotermes labralis P3 segment gut microbial communities from Petit-Saut dam, French Guiana - Lab288 P3 | ecosystem: Host-associated > Arthropoda: Insects > Digestive system > Gut ...
GTGTGTTTGTATGTATATTGCATGTGAGCGGATGTATGTGTGTATTTATGTATGTATGTATATATGTTTGTATTTATGTATGTGTGTATGTATGTATGTGTGTATTTATGTATGTACGTGTGTGTGTGTGTATTTATGTATTTGTGTATGTACGTGTGTATGTATGTATGTGTGTATGTATTATGTATGCGTGTATTTATGTATGTGTGTATGTATATATGTATGTGTGTGTATGTATGTATGTACGTGTGTGTGTGTATGTATGTATGTATGTATGTATGCATGTATGTTTGTATGTGTGTATGTATGCACGTATGTGTATTTATGTACGTGTATGTATGTTTGTATTTATGTATGTGTTTATGTATGTCTATGTATGTGTGTATGTATGTATGTATATACGTTCATGTATGCAGATATGTAAATGATCGTAAATGGACCAGAGTTAGTTAACTGACAAATCGTGTAGACTCCATGACAAACCACCTGGCTATTGCTGTCCAGATAGCAAAGAAACTTATTTATTTTCAACTTCAGAACCTGAAACTAACTCCCGTTTTTTATTTGAATTGTCGGTCAGTTTTCCCACTGGGGCACGTGAAATCGCTGGTGAGCGGTGAAGGTTCTTAGGCAACTTCTCCGACACCTGCGTAGTGCATACTGTCTAAGCTAATTACTGCAGGCTTTCACTAACACAAACATGTGATATTGACACGAACTAATTAACTAACTACCTCCATGGAGCAAAGTCCTTCCTGAGAAGCTAACCGGCCCTTAGCTAGTCAAGAAATTCTCCGCACTTTATGGAGCCCGAAGGCTCATTATCACATTCACAAGCGCCCGCCGGGTTCCTACCCTCAGTCAAATCCATCCAATCCATGCCTCCCGTTCCCACTTCTTGAAGTTCCAAGAGATACTTAGAAACTGCAACAGAACTGCGAATTTAAGCCACCATCTCTCTGTTCTCACCGGCTTCCGAAACAAATGTTACGTAGGATTCATATGATCCTAGTGCTATGCAGATGGTGGCAATCCAGCTACATGCTCTTTCAATCACCTGTAGTCGGTAACGATGGTACGTATACACGTAGTCGGCCACTGAAAGGTACTGGCGGGGTAGGTTCAGCATCGCATTAACAAAACCCCGCTCTTGAACCTTATCTTACATTTCAAACCCCCGATATATATCCCTCCAAAGCAGGGGCGAACAGAAGCCGGTCCGTCACTTTCAAAACGACCTGCAACTACCCTCGGTGCATTTAATATTGTTTAATAACAAACTTCTAATTATGTTTATTTCTATATGTACTGTATATATTTTGTTGATATATACATCCTACCCTGAAAAACTCATATTTAATAGTACAAAAACATACAGTTCTTTATCTCTTCACAACCAAAACCAATAATTAATATCTACATTATATCCCAACTGCAAGCCGGGAGGTCGCGGGTTTGACTGCCGATGGGGTCATTACACATTTTTCATTGACGTAATCCTTCCGGCCGCACAACAGCCCAGGCGTCGAATCAGTCTCTAACATAAATTAGTACCAGCAGTGTCTCCTGGGAGGGTGGGGGGGAGGTTCAAGCGGCCGGTGCGCAGGGATGACAACCATCCTGCCTTCACGTGCCGAATTTCTACAAATTGTGGGAGCCTCAGCCTCCTGGAACCATAAGAGTCTGTAATGGGATAGCTTGACTTTCGAAAGAGGAATAATATAATATCGAAGTTTCGCAATGGAGATTTCTGGGAAACCACATGCTTATCGCACAATAACGTAACGTGTAGTTTTCAGAACTAATCCATCTGGATAATTGTACGTCATTGCGTATCTTAACGGGGAAAGATTGCTTCATACTGAGTGCGTCACTTTCTGCGTCACCGAACAGCAGTGCGGTGCACCTGTAATACATTTTGGAGTGAGCCTGTACAAAATGAAGTGCAAAAACTAGTTCCGTGACCTAACCGTCACACAGCGTCAAAATGTGTAAAAATTACTGTTTACATTCAATTACGTGACATCCGATAACAAACGGAAGGGAGTAAAATTCTTTACCCCAAGATTACAACAGCCGTTGTGGAATCCCAGAAAAGAGCAAAGAATTTTAACTCCAAACTCCAAAGAAAGAACGCGAAGATAAAAAAGAATAAATAAATAAAAGCACTAAAAAGGAAGAAGGTTAATAGCGATTTAACTGCAACTCCATCTGTTTTATGAAGGTCAGAATGTAAGCAAAAATTCCTAACTAACTCTACAGTGCACAGTTCTTGTTGAGAGGCTAACAATTCCTCAGCCAATCAAGGAATTCCCCCATTTTAAAGAACCCGAACGTTCATTGCCGTAATCATAGCAGCCCGCTACTTGTCTCTTTCCTGCATCAGATCGATTCAGTCCAAGACCTCCCATGAATTTAAGCCAAGCCTACGTATTCACACAGTGGTTAAGGTGCAGTGATACAAATCGGAAGGTCGCTGGTTCGATTCCAGATGGTGTCATTGGAATTTTTCATTGACATAATCCTTCCGATCGCACCATGCCCCTGGGGTCGACTCAGCCTCTAACAGAAATGAGTACCAGGAGTATTTCCTGGGGGTAAGAGCGGCCGATGCGTAGGGCTGACAACCTTACCGCCATCCTGTGCCATTGTCACGTAATCTGGGAACCTTAACTTCCTGGAACCCTCTGGGCAACTCGGGCCTGTAATGGGACTCATCGACTTTTACCTATGTATTCACAGCCGTCTCTTTGCCTCAGATTTCCCCATGATGCTCTGAATGAATTTCCCTTTTCTCCTACACGTGTCACAATCCACTCCCATCTCATTCCCTTATATTCGATCACCCGAATAATAATTTTTGTTCGCTTTTGGCGCAACATCCCACAGTGGGCCAGGACCTCCTCATTCACGAGGCTCCTAGATCACACACAACGACTCACCACAGTCCGTAGGACTCCTCTGGATGAGTGATCAGCTCGTCGCAGAGACCTCTACTTCACAACACTCACAACAGAGAGACATCAATGCCCCTGGTGGGATTCGAACCCGCAATTCCTGCAAGCGAGCGACCGCACACGTACTCCTTAGATCGCGCGGCCACCTGGACCGGCTGAATAATATTTTTTGAAAATTACAAATCAGAACGAAATTTTGAAACGTCGCAACTTTCTTAAAAACAGGAAGTGCCTCACGTTCATTTCTCCAGGCACTTCCACGCAATTTATGTGGAACTCCCCTGGGTATTTGACGCAACAATCGATTATAATTAAAAATTGGAATACACTTTTTTTTAATCACATTGTTTTATCTCCATTTTAGGTGCGATAGCAGCCCTGCGGTCACCATTTCAAATTGCTCTGTCCTTCGGTCTCTATCACACAAACCGTTAGAGAACAGCTACATGGATTTATCACGAAATTCGGTATTCTGGGACACATATAAAATTAGTTAACACATTCCAATTTTTTGTTTCCCGGGCAAAATGAACGGACAGTTACATGAATACCTACACACATTTCGGTGCCTGTTTCTACCTTTTACTCGTCGCATGTTTATCGGTAAGCAAAAAATGTTTCGTACAAAATTTAATGAAAACTAAACAAGCATGCATTCAATTCTTTCCGCATTCCTGTCTTCGAGACACATTAAACAAAATGGAGTGACTGACGCACTACAACAGGTACGATATCCACACATTCCCTGATTTGTTTCTTCTTGTGCCATCCAACTTTATTCACTATTTGTGCTTACTTCCAGCACAGTCTGAGGACAAGCTCTAGACTTCAGCACCGACACTTAATCATAACCGCTTGCACAGATTAACAAATGACCAAAACTTGCAGAAGCTGATAATTGCCATCTCTAGCCGCGCCTTCCACAGCCCTACCCGGGAAGCTAACAGGGCAAAAAAATGCCCCCCCCCCCCCACCTTCTCCAACAACTACAAGTTAAAACGGATCGCTGCATGTATTAAAACAAAGAAAGGTTTACTGATTTACCAATAGTGGCGGAGACATTTTGTGCTACAGAAACACAACATCTTAAGTTGCACATCGGCCTCCAACTGACACTATTTCAATATACCACATACAGGGATGATCATTAAAACATTCAGGCTGTAATATCTGTTCAAACATTGTCTATGGGTCTCGAAACAGACAGACTCATATATAGTAGCCTGTCTTCCATTGCAGATATGCCAATAATATACACGAGGCATTTCTAATGACGAAAATTATGAGCATTTTAAGCCTGCAACTATTTCAGAACAATCAGATAACCATTCCCTTCTCTAATCGACAGTAAACGACTACTGGTAAAGTCAGAATAATGCAATGCGGTGAACTCACTGGCAAAATACATCTGTCTCACGATTGATAACGCACTCAACTTCAAAGAAGAAAGCCAATATTGGCATATGACTTAATTTGCCGCTTCCAGCAACTCAAGCTGATAAATACACTTGCCACCATGAGGAAAAATCTACTTAGAAATGTGCTGACATGAAAGTGTGCATCATAACTGACAGCAACACCTACAGCTAAGAAGGGAGAACTAGTGGGGGGTGCCTAGTAATATACTTTATGGTATAAATTATGCAGCTGAACCAATAATTAGTTTTCTTGATCTAGCAGAGCTTTCTTCTCTCTGCAACAGCTGTAAAATATGTTAGAGAGTTTATATGAACGTTCAAATTACCACACTTTTGATAAATAATATTTGTCAAGAAATGACACTATTTTGTTCTAATGATGCTGGCACCATACTGGGGAGTAAATAACGATTTTCCAAAATGCTCACTGAAACTGGCACTACTGAGCAATGAACAATGATCTCAGTGACATGAACCAAAGCACTTAAAAAATATATTTCAAGATATAACCATTTGTCATCTAATAAGAATGTGGCAGAAGTTAACTTGCAAATTTTTAATGATGAAATCATTCAAACTTGGCATATTTTATTCCTGCATTGGCAGCAGTTTAGAAGAAAAGCAGCTGCAGTCTGGTGAGCACATCCAGTACTATATGTGCACTTATAACAGGCACCAAATATTTTCAGGAATGACTGAAAAATGGGTAATCTAAAATTTCTTAAATTATATAGCTCTGCTGAATGACACTAAAAGAGATTTCCATGTTATCAAGCAAGCAGCTGTGCTCTACAGGTTTACAAAACCTACAGACAAAGAAGTGGAATAATACAATGTTATAACTAAAAGTACTGGTCAATACAAACAGAAAGTTTCCGTATTGGCCAAATCTAAATCTTCTGCTGGACAGAACTGAAATTTCAAGACAGCAAATCAAACCTTGCCTCTTCTGACACAGAGAGAGAGAGAGAACCATACATTTATAACTTGACATCTAGGATTTTATCATTAACTTTGACATCAACAAACAAGGAAACAATTCTGATAATTTAATCAAGAACTTTTAGCACTCCAAATACCTGCAGCCAACTGCATGGAATAATAATAACCAACTGCCAGAGAATGACGAGCAATTCACACGCCTGAAATCAGCTATTAAAACCTGAAACACGTCTTCATTACTTAAGCAATGCTATAGACTCAACCATGTAATAAAATCAACATACACGTCCCACCCAGCACTGCCAGCAAAACAAACACAGGTGAACCCAGTTAGAACAACATCAGTTTATGTGACATCTCGTCTGTAATGTCAAATGTTCTGTGGTACCAATTCCTCATTGTTAACTGTCAATATTATAGTCCTCATTTATAACAACACTCATTTAATTCAGTCCCTTTCATGCTGTATTAACACAGCCTGCATTTAAACACACTCACTGAACTACTGCAGTGGCAGAAAGGTGTCAGTGTGATACAAGATTTACTTGCAAACAAAAGATGTGAAATAAGTCGCACATTGCCGATGACCACAAACTAATGAACACACGAGATACAACCGAAAAGCATGACCTTTGAACACAAACCAGCACTGTCAACGCTCAGCAATAAATACTGGATTTCATGTAGAATAAAGAAACTCTGGACACCTACAATGTAGTAATGAACCACAAACTTTATACAAGTTTAAATACTTCAATAAAGAAATGTGCATTTATAAACACTGTCCCAATTAAAACAACTTAAAAGGCATAATAGAGCAAGACTGTCCACCTTTAATCTCACATGCAGCTGTCATTTCTCCCAGTCTATGGCTCACGATCCAAGCTCTTGTGCAAAACTTCTACACAGCCAAAAAGACAGATTACAGGAAGCAAATAACTGACATCACAAAACCAATGATTTGTATATGATTTGCAATAAACAAAATAGTGCATTTTGTCCAATGTCAGTCATATTCTGTGCTGTAGTCAAAGAATGGTTACTACTTATATCAGGCATTTACACCATTCTTTTGCTGCCAGCACAACTGTTATCACCAACCGTTGTTAACATAGCATGCAAGCAATAAATTTGTAACAAATAATGGCCCGTAATTTTTAAATTATTCACTGCACTCGATATTTATATGGCAATCTGATATCACCATCTGATACGGCTCAAAATGCATACAGAAACAGTATATTCAGTCATTTCAAAACAATTAGCTCTGCAAAAAAAACAGTCCCTTTTAACATTACAAGCTGTCACCCCTTAGCAATGATGCATTTTTCAGATTCATTTATTTTTGCACATGGTATCATACACCATCCCAGTTCTCATTAATGCACATTTACAGATGAGCATACACATTATTCACTTCAAGGTGATTAACTACACGCAGTGTTTTTAGGTCCCAAATGGCAACAAATAGTGAGCACCTCCTGTACTCACCACTGTTCACAATACTGGCACTTTGCTAAACCAGGCACATTACACCCAAATATTTCCACAAGTAAACATGAATTACCTGCCAACTTGCAATAATCTTACAAGCCCTAACACAGAGTTTTAAGCTTTAATCGCCAAACACAACAAATCTACATCCTTTTCACCTGAAAGGGAAAACACTGTCCCGCGGTGGTTCTTTAAACTGAACAGTACTCCGGCTCCAGCAAAAACCTGTGACTTAAAAGGCTGTATATGCTAAAGGTTAAATGATACCAACAATGAAGTAAAGTCCCTTCATTATCTGTTGTACTGATATGCATGACTGCATAGCCACAAATATACGCATTACATTTGTAATCGTGTACATAACTCCAATCTTACAAATGGCAAAATGAATCTTCAGTGTACCTCTATGTTCATGGTTCTCCATTAAATCTCATCATTCAGCAACTTGGCACAAAACAAACAGAAGTACTTGAACAAACTTGTGTCTTCAGCCAGAACATAAGAATCATGCCTACCAATGCTCTATGCAATGCTAATTAAATCCTGCAAAAAAACGACAAAATTGAACGCATGTGCAGAGGCACACAAACATGCGCGTGCGCACGTGAGCGCGCGCACACACACACACACACCTGCGCGCGTGGTCTTTACATACATACATAAACAACAATCTCACATTTGGTAAACTCTTCAGGATTGAAAGGAAAAGAAAACAACTGTAACTGGGCTTTGACTTTTATTTTGTAACAGAAGGTCTTATATCAAGCATTTCTCTTCAGACAGACTCTTGCACTGGAGGTTCATACCCTTCTGGACGTTCCACCTTCGCACCTGGCTCATCAGTTCCAGCCTTTCCATCACCATGAAGCTCGAGCAATTTTGACAATTCAAATCGAGGCTTCTTCAGCACCTTAACCTGAAAATGGAAGGACCTCATATCAAGAATCTTGAGCAAGCAGCAAGTCAAAACACAAGTCTTAAAAGCAGAATTAGGCTATGCGACTTACCGCACATAAACACAAAACACTGCAAATTACAGAATTTATTATTATGCAGGACAAATTACTTTGTAAAACAAATTTTTATATGTTTGGATATAATTTACAACCACAATCTGTCTGCACAATAGCACACGCATCTGAATGTGATGAAACTCCTATTTGACATGTCTGCAGAACAAGGGTTTTGTACCTGAAACTAGGGTTTTGGAAAACTCAGTCAGCTTGACTTCATTACCCTTTAAAGACAAAACATGCCTGACTTATATAAGGACTCGGTGCGTACCGCACAGTAAACACTCTCCACCTCACTTATACAAAACCAATCTGTTAAAGTTGTACAAGGCAAAAGTCACCGTTTGTTCTGAGATCCACAAACGACATACAAATGTAGCGTGAGCACCACACATAATTTTAAACACTGAACCTGGTGATACATGAAGTAACTGCTGGGCTTCAGACAGTTAAATCAAAAACCTTGTTTAACAAAATATATTAGCAGCAAAACTGATAAATATAAGTATAAACATAAGCTAAAGCAGTCCCGTTACAGGCCTGGAGTGGCTCAGAGGGTTCCAGGAAGTTGAGGTTCCCAGATTTCATGACAACGGCACAGGATTGTGGTAAGGTTGTCAGCCTTATGCACCGGCCGCCTTTACCCCCAGGAAATGCTCCTGGTATTCACTTCTGTTAGAGGCCGAGTCGACCCCAGGGCCGTAGTGCGATTGGAAGGATTTTGTGTCAATGAAAAATCCAGTAACACCAGCTGGGATCGAACCAGTGACCTTCCGATTTGTAGCACAGCACCTTAACCACTGTGCTACCGCGGTCCCCAAATATAAATATATATATATATATATAAGGAATATGAGTTTCACTACATAAAATACTAATTTCACAAACTACAATTGCAGACAGGGACTGTATTGAATAATTTGGATTTCCAAACACATTTTATGGGTACAATACAGAAAGCAGTCACAAAACAAATAAAAAATTACATAAGTGTGCAGTCAACCCTGGTAAAAGAAAGTGCAGTCATTTTTAAAAAATGGAAAACCAATGATCAAATCACATTAACAAAATTACAAGGAAGTTGCAACACAAGAATTTTTTATACCATCCTCATATCCGAAGCTTTTATTTATTCTCTCCTACATTTAAGTTGCAAGGCTCTACTTCAAGCACAACCACAAATGTGAATACAGCACAATTTTACAGTTTAAAAGTTAAGCCCCCATTAACCTTCAGAAGCTTCCACTTTGTTTCTGTAATGGCACGTTAAATTGGCTGGATTTACTGCAACTCTTTTGCAGTTCAGGTAGTTATATATGTACAGACAGAACAATTACAAAACGTGCTAAGGAATAACGTATGTACCTAAAAAAATACGAGAAACTGCAACATTAAAAGCATGCCAACTCAAGTATTACAAAATAATTTATTACCTTACGAATGTAGACATCATGCAGAGGGTAGATGCCCTGGCATGCCTTCTCAATATCTTTAGCAATGGAGTCTGGAAGCAACTTGTTTACAACCTCCTTCAGGTCACTAGATGCAACATCACGTGTGATGATCTCCACCATCTTCTTGCGGATTGCCCGCACCTATACATTCATTTGTGCAAATAATGTCCAGCAATTTTATATGACCTCTTAATGAGCAAAATTGCGCTGCTATATTTGGACAATCAGGCAGTTATCTAGCAATACAGGTAGGCCTCATTTTACACCAGGGTTACATTCCTGAAAAAAGTCGTGCATATCGAACACAAAATTCCCATTTTAAGCAGTGTATTTCCTGGGGGTAGGGGAATAACAACCTCCTCCTTTATAGTGCATGACTGTACCACTAGTGGACACATAGACTTGTACAGTATATATCTACTGTCAATACAGTATGTGTGTGTGTGTGTATATATTATTTATTTATTTATAAAGCTATAAATATGGAAGAGACTCACATCCTGTTTTTGAAACAGTTCATTCTGATAGCACAGTGGTAGTCTTGGCACATAACACTATAGTTCCTGACCTAGCACTTTCTTTAATTCCATCAGCATCATGATGAAATTTATGTACACGACTATGAGGAAGTCTAACATTACGGCATAAGTCCCCAATCTGTTCATCTTTTTCAAGTCAGCTTATTGTGTCTTTCACTACAGATTGTCTTTTGCTGAATTTTTACTTGGATTGCACTAGGTGATGTAGATTTATGTTCCTCACTAATGCTGATCAGAAAAACCAATGGTGTAGAAGAGGAAATTACATAGCCACATAATTACATCACCAGCATAATCCATAAACGTAAATTATGTGACAGTGACGTCCATCACTTTCTGCTAGTCTCCTACACAAGTTAAGTGAGGCCACAGATCGTCTATGCCAAATCACGTTAAACCAAAAACTACTGCATAAACTTGAAAAGTGGTGTAAATTTTCAAGTCACATTCAAGGAATACTGTGCAA
>Ga0123353_10018587_pt1 | contig 10283 bp, 10 predicted proteins | sample TergutLab28metaG_3_FD_92763 | JGI IMG/M metagenome (GOLD analysis project Ga0123353, IMG submission 92763) | Labiotermes labralis P3 segment gut microbial communities from Petit-Saut dam, French Guiana - Lab288 P3 | ecosystem: Host-associated > Arthropoda: Insects > Digestive system > Gut ...
GATACCTTTCATCGAAAACGAAACGGTATATGTTTATATTGATTACATCGTTGAAGGATTGGGGTTGCAAATGAGATGGGAACTTAGCACAAGGACGTTTTTTGTCAATTCGCGGTAAGTAAATACAAACTAATCAAGAAAGAGGTGCTTTAAGTGAGGTTAAAACAGGTTGTAACAATGATGTTGGCAGTAGTGATGGTTTCTGCGCTTATGATAGTAAGCGTTGGATGTAGGAGTGATAGTTATATAATTATGGAAGGAAGACAATACAGCACATCGCTGACAAGAATTGTTCTTAGGTATAGTCGTATCACCGACATTAGCCCGCTTGCAGAAATGACACGTTTAGAGGAATTGTGGCTGAGTAGAAACCACATCACCGACATTAGCCCGTTAGCTGAGCTGACAAGGATGAAGATTTTGCGGTTGGATGGCAACCAAATCACCGACATTAGCCCGCTTGCAAGGATGACAAGGTTGACTGAGTTGCGGTTGGATGGCAACCAAATCACCGACATTAGCCCGCTTGCAAGGATGACAAGGTTGACTGAGTTGCGGTTGGATGACAACCAAATCACCGACATTAGCCCGCTTGCAAGGATGACAAGGTTGACGTCGTTGCCGTTGTTTAACAACCAAATCACCGACATTAGCCCGCTTGCGGGGATGACAGGGTTGACGTCGTTGGAGCTGCGTAACAACCAAATCACCGACATTAGTCCGCTTGCGGGGCTGACGCGTTTAGAGGAATTGTGGCTGGGTATCAACCAAATCACCGACATTAGCCCGCTGGCAGGGCTGACAGGGTTGACTAGGTTGGTATTGTTTAACAACCAAATCACCGACATTAGTCCGCTGGCAGGGCTGACAGGGTTGACTACGTTGGCGTTGTTTAACAACCAAATCAACGACATAACCGCACTGGCAGGGCTGACGCGTTTAGAGTTGTTATTTTTAGACAACAACCAAATCAACGACATAACCGCACTGGCAGGGCTGACGCGTTTAGAGTCGTTATTTTTAGACAATAACCAAATCAACGACATAACCGCACTGGCAGGGCTGACAGGGTTGACGTCGTTGTCGCTACATAGCAACCAAATCACCGACATTAGTTCGCTTGCAGGGCTGACGCGTTTAGAGGAATTGTGGCTGGGTATGAACCAAATCACCGACATTAGCCCGCTGGCAGGGCTGACAGGGTTGATTAGGTTGATATTGTTTAACAACCAAATAAACGATATAAGCCCATTGGCGGGGTTGACGAATTTAATGGAATTAAATCTGAACGGCAACCAAATCACCGACATTAGCGCGCTAATGGGGTTGACAAATTTAGCGCGATTAAATCTGAACGGCAACCCAATCACTGATGAGCAAATAAAAAAACTTAGAGAGGCGCTGCCTTATACCAGGATAGAATTTACAAGCACCCCTGCCGCGGACGCCGATGAGCATGTTTTTTTCGATATTGCGGAATCGCCCCATCCTTCGCCGCCTGACCCAATACCCTCCGGCGAAATAAGGCCCATGCCCGAAGGGTTTATCTTTGAAATTAGGTTATATTTAAACGATGGCACCGACCGTGTCAATGTCAGACGATATGACCGCCATCAAGAGATTACTCCCGAAGATTTATTTATGGTCGTTGATGAAAACGGCGAAGTGATTCCGGATACGTCGCGTTTAAGCCGTTTTTGCACAGACCGTATTAATCGGGTTTATTTTAAAGGATGGACGCCTGTTCAACAGGAAGAAATAACGCGCCACTATCAGGGAAGCGACCAATACGGCCGCCGGCTCGAAGTGGGAGATACGTTATATGAATTGTGGCATGACATTGATTTCCATCATTTCTTTGTACGCGGCGCAGGATTTGATTATATCCTCAAGGCTTATGCGTACTGGTCTTGGGATTGATGCATGTATTCACGTAAATTTATCGGGATAGCCTTGTTGTTGCCGTTAAGCGCAGCAAGGCTGTCTTTTTATTTCGATTGGGTAAACGATTCCGTCGTACTCAGTAAGAATGATTAAAACCTTGGGCTCTGCCCAAACCCTCCACTTTTTGATAAAAGTTCGTGTAAAATAGTGACAATCAGTATATTGACGGCATGAGGCTTGTGGATGGGCTGATGGGGCGCGGTGTGATAATAAATATTTTGAATATCGGAGTTTTAAGCGACAGCACGGCGGGAAAGCTGATTCGCAATATTTTCTTTGCTTTTGCCGAGTTTGAGCGGGATTTGATAATCGAGCGGACACAGGCGGGGAAAGCCATTGCCCGCACAAAAGACGGATTTAAAGACGGCCGCCCAAAAAAATACACGACGGAGCAGTTGTGCCATGCGGTTAATTTGCTAGAATCCCATACATACAAAGAAGTTGAAAAAATGATGAAAATGTCAAAAAGCACGTTGCAAAGAGCAAAGAAAGCCGCCGCCGCGCAAAATTTAAGTCAATAAAAAACTGTTGCATTTGAATGAAATATTGGGTATAATAATAATGACCGATGGCGAACACCTTGGTGGGCGCTGGGACACGTTGCATTGCTCTTTCGGAGGGTGACCGTGGATGGTTCAGTAGTGGTTCGTGATAAGCCATTTCCGAATAGGGCTTTGCCCGAAGCGTAAAAATCACATTTAAAATGGAATTGTACGCCCCGTCACGGGGCGTATTTTCTATTAAGGGAAAAGGAAGTGCGCCCAATGGATCAGTTGCGGGAAGACGCTATGGAATTTTCAAAGCTTTTTAACAAGGACTTCATTTACAAACTGGATGGCAATCAGGAAATTAAGCTGATATTTGTCCCGGGTCATTTTCACCATTTAATGGGCTTGAAAAAGTTGACGGATATAGACAAGGTGATTAAAAGCCCTAAAAATAGCGTAAATTACATATTTGAAAACATTTATAAGGGATTTATAACGCTTGACGAGATAAAAAAGAGCAGTTTTTTTGATGAAATTGAGCCCAGATTAAGACATTTCAAACAGATAAACAGGATAGTCGAATCGGCGGATATTATTTATGAGTTTGACCCTGCGCTGATAAAGTCCGAAAAATTAAAGGCCGGCAGTATTTTGTTCAGGATGAGTAACGACAACATGTATTTGAACCTTCTTATAAAGATTGACGATGCAAGGGGCAATTTTCACGTTCCGTATACGTTTCTACCGCGTGTTTCGGAAGACTATACCCGCGGGCAAAAATCTACGAATATACAATCAATAACCGTGGAAGGAAGGCCTGTAAAGAAAAAGTAAATTTTAATTTAGTCTGTCGTCTGTCAATGACGGTGATAAAATGAATAAAAATGGCGGTAAAAAAATGTAGGAAAGTGGCGAATATGAAATCCATCTGATACACTCAAAGGAAAACAAACAAGGAGTGTGTCGGTAACAATGGAAGGAGAAAAATGGATGGAAATTCGCTCTGATTATAAGAAAAGACTACCTTACACGAAGATAGGGCAAAAACATAACATAGACTGGCGGACAGCAAAAAAATACTGTCATAGCGACCAGAAGCCAGAATATGAATTAACCGACCCGAAAGGCTCAAAACTTGATAAATACAAGCCTCAGATGGATACGTGGCTAGAAGAAGCGCCATACAGCGCGGTGAGGATACATGAAAAGCTCCAAGAACATGGGGCGGATTGCCGGTATACAATAGTCCGTAACTATGTAGCGACAAAGGCAACAAGGTTTTCCTTGATGCGTTCGTATGTGATTTCGCTCACGCGCGTATTCGAATACGTACAGGTAATATCCGCAAACCAAAACACCGGAGCCGAAGTGGAGTTTGACAACGTCGTAAGGCTTACCGTTGACGACGAAGAAGTCGGCAGCGGCAGAACAAGAGCAAGGCAGCGCCGCGCACTAACGCCCGACGAACCCAAGGTGTTCGCACCCGTCGTACACAAACTAGTGCGCGTAGCGGCCGAATTTGACGCCGCGGGCGTCCGCCACGACATTGCCGTCGACCAGCGTGGCCCGTTCGCACCCTCCGTGGTGCTGGGTCCGTTCGGCGGATGGGTTGAGTACCGGATATTCGTCACAAACGACGGCGACGGATCAGGCGTTGTGTTCCTTGAAGACGACCTCTTCGACCTCTCAATCCTCTTGGAAGACATCGCAGACGGAATCTATATCGCGGCAGGAGAAACGTTCCGCGTCGAAGATTACACCCTTGAACTGCGGTCTGCGGCGGTAAACACCGTAACGCTGACAAGGGAAGACGAAGAACCGGGCAACAACGCCTCCGCCACGGTAACCCTCCGTCCAAGACCGCCGGTTGTCATACCGCCGACAGATGGTGACGATGATGACGACGACGAAGATTATGACGGCGACGACGTTCCCCCGCCGCCGGTCAACAATAACCCGCCGATTACCGACGACAACACCGTTGTCAACTTCAACGACGACAATGTACCCGAAACGATAACCAACACCGATACGGACGAGGAGTACATCGTTGTACAAAACGAAGACGGCGAATTCTTGGTATTCGATTTTGACGGAGTACCGCTCGGCGTACTGATTCCGCCGAACACGGAAGTAAACCCGACGGAAGACTGGGTCTTTGACTACCAGGTTCCGCTGAGTACGCTGCCGCAGACGGGTGAAATGTCCGTCTCAATCGGTCTCGGCCTCATGGGCTTCCTGCTCATAGGTTCCGGCCTGATTATGAAAAAGCGCAGCAAGTTCACGGTAAAAATGTAAGGTTATAAATAATCAAGGGAGCCTTAGCCGGCTCCCTTTTTTATGTTGATGATAGCATGTATCCGTGACAGATTTCATGGCGAGTGGAATTATCGGATATTTCCACATACGCAAGGAAAATAAATCCGTTTTATCTGGCGGAGCGATGAACGAATTTAACCTCTAAATTTAAGGCGTTAAGAACCTTTGTAATGGTTGATAGGGACGGGTTGCATTCATGCCCCAGTTCCAAACGGGAAAGCTGCTGTTGTGTTAGGCGGGCTTTTTCCGCCAGCTCCTTTTGGGTTAAATTTTGATTTTTGCGCTCTTTTATAACCGTGCGACGCAGTTCCCGCTCCAAGCAACGAACCGACCAATGATCTGCGAATTCCGGGTCTTGGCAGCTTTCCCCTGCCATACCCTTTACGTCCATAGGAGCAAAATATCCATCTGCAGAGTAATATTCTTCCTCGGTCATATCGTCCATATCGGCAATCATTTCTCTCATTTTATCGCTGACGCCTTCTATCTGTCCTTTATTTATCGTTGTCGGCATAATGCAACCCCTTAAATCAATTTTTTGTTAAGTTGTTTTTCTAATATTTTTGTGCGATTGATAACAACTTCCTTGTCGGCTTTTTCTGTTTTATTCTTTTGCTTTTTGCAACCGTGCAGCAGATATATGTCGCTGTCGTTTTGGGCTACGCAAAAAATGCGGTTATGCTTCGGGAAATATATTTCCCACACCTTCCCCTGCCAACGCTTTACAACGCTTTACGTCAAGCCCTTCAAGACCGCCTTCTTCAAGGTGCAGGATGATATCCTCGCCGAAAGACCTTTCCTCAGCCGAAAGCGCATCAAGGAATTTTCGGATGTAACTCTTCCCACCGGCACTCCTGAATTCGTATACAATCATATGTTATCCCCTTATGCAGTCATCATACATAAATAATGGTGTATTTGTCAAATGTTTTATTATCTGCTGCCGAGAATAATATTTGCATCGACACCCCCGCCGATTTATGATATAATCCCGATACAGCGTATTAATACCGGGAGATGATGCAATGGATTTTGCCGCGGAGCTACAAAAACTGATTGATACGGAACATCCCCCGTTGATGGAACCTTTAGCCGAACTGGCGGCGATGCAGGCGAGGTTGTTGGAAGGGATAAAGGAAAGCGGCGGCAATCTTTCTTTACAGGTTGAGGAAATATATGATATCGTAAAAGAATCGGATGAAAACGTCAGGGAAATAAAGGTCGCGGCAAAGCGGGAAGGCTTGCTGTTAAGCGGCTTGATTAATATGACCGACCTGCTGGACGATTTGCTGCCGTATATAGGAGAACACGCCGGAATCGCCGATATGAAAAAGGACGAAATTATCAATGCCTGCGGCTTGGAATTATTGGGATACACGGGCGAGCGGCTGAACCCGCGCCTGCATACGGCGGCATCCGCCGAACACAGCGAAGCACCGCCGGAAACCATCATCCGCGTATTGAAAAACGGGTTTGCCTATAATGGGAAAATCATCAGGAAAGCAGCCGTTATTTTAAGCAAGGGGGCGGAAAACGCGTGATAGTGGGCATTGATTTAGGGACAAGCACTTCCGAGGTCGCATACGTAAAAAACGGGCAGATTGTCGTCATACCCAACGATGAGGGCGAGTTGATAACCCCTTCGGTGGTACATATAAAACGCGGCGGACAGGCTTTGGTCGGAAACCGCGCCAAGGAGTACCTGTTTACCCGGCCGGACTGCACCTTTATGGAGGTCAAACGCAAATTCGGAACCGAGGACAGGCTGACGGCGCACGGTAAAGACTACTCGCCCGAAGAAATCCAATCCCGTATCATAAAGTATTTGATAGATTGCGCCGAAAATTATACCGGCGAAGACGTAACCGGCGCGGTAATTACCGTGCCTGCTTATTTTACCGACATACAGCGCAGACAGACCATCCGCGCGGGCGCGCTTGCCGGCGTAAAGGTAGAACGCGTCATCAACGAGCCTACCGCCGCCGCGCTGGATTACGGGCTTAAAAACTTGACGGAGTGCGAATATATCCTGGTCTATGACTTCGGGGGCGGCACGCTGGACGTTACCGTCCTTGAACTGTTTGAAGGTGTTATAGACGTAAAATCCAGTTGCGGCAACAACCGTCTGGGGGGCAAGGATTTTGACGGGGTTTTGATGAAACATATCGCGGGCAGACACTACGGAACGGTTATGGCCGACCCCAAGGCCGAAATGAAGTTAAAGCAGGCGGCGGCGGATGCCAAAATTACGTTATCGGAATCGGATTCGGTAAACATACACCTTCCGTTGATTGCCGAAAACATTTCCATCGGCAAAGCCGTCACCCGCGGGGAATTTGAAGACTTAATCCGTCAAATGGTTTCGTCAACCGGCGAACAGATTGATACCGCGCTGAAAGATGCCGGCCTGACCCCTTCCGATTTGCATAGGGTAATCCCGGTCGGGGGCACCACATACATCCCTTTGGTAAGAAAATTTGTCGAGGATACATTAGGAGCCGAAGTTGCCGTAAAAATCGGGCACAGCCCCGTTTTGGCGGTCGTACGCGGTGCCGCCGTGCAGGCGGCTGTCATTGAGGGTGTCATCGAAGATGAAAGCGGCGTGGTTCTCACCGACATCTGCCCGTTCACATTAGGGATTAAAGCCGTAACCGGCGAAGGGTTTAAGGTAGACCCGCTGATACGCAGAAATGTTACAATCCCCTACGTATACAGCAAGGTTTATTCGGCAATGTATGAATATCAACGCAGAATCCTTTTTGAGATATACCAAGGGGAATCCAAATACCCTCAAGAAAATACGCGGATAGGCCGGCTTATGCTGGACAAGCTGCCTCAGCGTCAAAACGACCTCGCCAAGGCCGAAGTTACTTTTTCATATGACATTAACGGAGTGCTGAACGTAACGGCGCGCTCCTTGGGCAACGACAACACGGCCGCGACGGTTATCGACATCAACAACAACGATTTGCCTGTACGGCCGCCCGTGAAGCTCAGCGAATGGGAGCAGGCAAAAGACGCTTCCAAATACCGCCCCCTCCTGAGAAAAGCGCGCAAGGTGATTGATGAGTTTGTCGGAACCCCTGTTTTTTTGGATGAGGAGCTGTTCAATGTCCTCGACCAATGCGACGAATTGAAGGCTGATTTGATCCTGGGCAGCGGGGAAGAGGCCGCGAAGAATGCGGAAAAAATCAAAAAGTTCCTTTCTTCATGGGATGAAAAGGTTAAGGAGTGGACGGATTGAGTTATTACCGCGCCGCTTTGGCATCAGCAGCCGCGGGGGATTTGACGGGCGCCGCCCGGTTAGTGAATTGCTCGGTTCTGTTGGGGGAGGACGCGCCGTCAAACATATACCTTTCCGAGCTGCTGAAGCGACAAAACCGCATTGATTCGGATTCTTTAAACCGTTTGCGGACGCTTAGCGATGCCCGCCGGTACAGAAGGGCGTTGAGGGTCAATCTGCCGCAATCGTCAAGGGCGCATACCATACGCGGGCTATTGTACGCGCAAACAGGCCGCCTCCGAAAAGCAAGGAAAGAGTTTACCCTGGCCTTAACGCTTGATACGGGAAACGGTTTGGCAAAACAGGCACTTCCGTACTGCAAGAAAAGGGGGTTCTTTTCGTGAACCTGTATCAACGGCTGGATATTTTGCCGGAAGCCTCAGGGCAGGATGTCAAACGGGCATACTTCCGTTTGGTAAAGCGGTTTACACCCGAAAAAGACCCTGACGCGTTTATGCGGCTTCGCGAAGCGTACGAAACGCTTTCCGACGAAGTTAAGCGGCGCGCCTACGATAACGGTTTGTCGCGTTTTGAAGGTACGCCCGGCGAAGTGACGGCCGCCATTATGAAAGCTGAAGGTTACGGAGATAAAGGCATGTGGGACGATGCCGTCAATACGCTTGAGAAATCGGGTTATTTTGAGCATAATGCCGTTCAGTGCGCCCTTTGCAGGCTGTACATAGATATGGACAAAAGCGGAAAAGCCGTAAAAACCGCGGAAAAGCTCGTGAAGGAAAACCCCGGCAATACGGATTATCTGCGTTTGCGGGCTGAGGCATATTTCGCCCGCGGCTGGGCAAACAAGGCTTATGATGTCCGCGGCGAATTGGAACGGATTGAGCCGGGTAACGAGGATAACACGGCGGCTTTATTGTTCGGCGAAACCGAGCAGGCCCCGTTTTTTTTCGGACAGAGTATCGAGGCAATCGAAGCGAAAAGCGGAAAAGCCCCTTTGCTGTGCGCGTATGCCGTATGCGGCTGCTTGCGGGATAAATATGATATCCAAATACCAAACCCGTGGAACGACCCGTTGTTTGCCGCGAATAAGCTGGCGGAGCATACAGCGGGCATTTCGGGCGTTAAGCGGGAACAGGTACGCGTTATACTGATAACCAAAATTCTCAAAGGCATATACAACAAAGACTGTTACGAAATACTGCCCCGCATTGACCAAACAATAAAAAATATCGGGGCGGAAGAACTTTTTCAACGCCGGGAATATGAAATAGTGTCGCTGGGGCATTCGGCTAAAAAAGCCGTGCAAGCGGGAATCCCAAAATCGCTGGTGGCGCTCCCGCTGATGCGGCGCTGGTCGCAAATAATCGTTATCGGCGGGCAAACCCGGGAGGATTTCGCTAATGAATCCCTCGCTCTGGAAATGGACATACTGACAGACGTCCGGCGTTTTATTCCCTATATCAAGCGGTTTCAAAATAAGTTTAGTGAGTATTTCAGCCACGCGGCGGACTTTTTGGACATGGTTTCGCAATCGGGCGAACATAAAATACACAACGAAATAAGCAAGAGAATCCATAGGTCAATGAGAGTAACTCACCGGCTCACGCTGGAATGGCTGGGTGAATGGGATTTTAATGACGACGCCGTCCCCGAAGAACGGATAGAACCCGTGCGCGTGGTCAAGGTCGGGCGGAATGAGCCATGCCCCTGCGGAAGCGGTAAAAAGCACAAGAAATGCTGCGGGAATCACTGATTGAAAAGTATCACATAACGTTCGTTTTTGAAACAGTCATCTTATATACGATATAATCAGTTCTTCGGGCATTTGAAAATATTTCAGATATTGTGTCATAATCTATTTACTTTTCGACACGTTTATGATACAATAAATACAGTAAATCCGAAAGGCTGATGTAAAATGCTGGTGGGATATGCCCGCGTAAGCAGTGAGGAACAATCCTTAAACCGCCAGATTGATAGTTTGGTATTGGTCGGCGTTGACGAGAGGAATATTTATCAAGAAAAAATAACCGGAACTAAGCGGGAACGGCCGGAGCTTGCGCGGCTTATCGCGGGGCTGAAGCCGGGCGACACCGTTCTCGTGGCCGAACTCACCCGCCTGTCGCGCTCAACGAAGGATTTATTTGATATTGCGGAACAGATACAAATCAAAGGGGCAAACATAAAGAGCCTGAAAGAGAGCTGGCTGGATACCACAACCCCCCACGGTAAACTTATGTTTACGATTTTTGCGGGGCTGTCTCAATTTGAGCGGGATTTAATTTCCGAGA
>Ga0123353_10018588_pt1 | contig 10282 bp, 10 predicted proteins | sample TergutLab28metaG_3_FD_92763 | JGI IMG/M metagenome (GOLD analysis project Ga0123353, IMG submission 92763) | Labiotermes labralis P3 segment gut microbial communities from Petit-Saut dam, French Guiana - Lab288 P3 | ecosystem: Host-associated > Arthropoda: Insects > Digestive system > Gut ...
CTATGAGAGTTTGAAAAACTTTGAATATATTCCCTACGGAGATGGTAAAAAATTTGAAATTCAATTAGGCAAAATATCCAGCAAAACTTATGAGATTTCTGTCTATAGAATAGATGTAAACCTGGATGATATTTTAGCCAATCTAGATAGAACCATAACACCAAAAGAATCTAGTTGGACGGATAGGATTTTTAACAGAGTGTTTTATGGTGGATTGGCTGATGAAACACAGTTTAAGGCAAAATATCGCCCTTTGTGGTTAGGCTCTCTTACCGATGCCGGCACCTCTGGTAGCTGGGAATAAAACCCCCTTTGCTAAAATGCTTACAGTTGTTCGCAAAGCTCCTTTTTGCTTAATTCCAAAAGAATTATTTATAGAAGAAAAGATTCAAGCGCATTGGCACGTTTTATATCCTGATTTTCATTGTGGTAATATTGTAAAGGATGAATTAGACAGTTTCTACTTGCTTTATCCAAATAGCAAAAATATAGAGCATATACATGAAAAAACATTTCTTTACAATAATTTGCGAAAGGATTTTCCACAACAATCAGATGCTATTGGTGTAAATATTTATGAAGAGATTTTTTTTCTACTAATATTGAAAGAGCGTCAAATTGTTCATAGTGCCTATTATCATTTCTCTGTAAAAGAAGATATACTTTATCATATTGCAAATCTTTTTCAACATTTTTTTGAAGATAAAACTCAAATACCAATTTTTTACAATCAAATATCTTATAAAATTCTGCGTTTTTTAAAAGAATATTTTGAGATGAAACAATTATGAAACTATGAGTAAAAAGTATACTATATCAATTCTTCTTTTTTTTGTTGCACTGTCAACACTCTTCTCGCAAGAATACTATAAGCGTGATACTTATTATGTAGATACAGCAACCTTTATGGTTTGGGCAAGCCCTAAATTTGTTGTACAATTTCCGTTTGGAAAAGGATATTTAGCTACGACTTTCGATTTTAACTATGATATTGGATTTGACTTTACTATTAAAACAAAATCAAATTGGACTATTGATGTTAATTTTGACTATATGTTCGGGAGTAAAATAACTAAATCGCCCACAGATATTATGGGAGATATGTTTTTTTTTGTTGAAAAGTTTTATGTAAAAGATGGAAAACAAATGATAGATACTGTTAAAGTAGTATTTAACGGCGCAGGAAAAAACAATCTTAAACTAGAATACGAAGGAAGATATTGGTTTTTTGGTGTTGCTGTGGGGAAAATTATTCCGTTAGACAGGTGGAAAAATTCCGGACTTTGGCTTAAATTCAGTGCAGGGTATTTCGGGCATAAAATCCATTTTACAGACCCTAATCATTATTTTCCTCAAATTGACCAAAAAACATATCGTTTAGGGTACGACCAACGCTCATCTGCGATAGCGTTGAATCAGTTTTTCGGCTATCTGTTTATGCAAAAAAGAAGAGTGTTAAGTTTTTACATAGGAGTTGAAGTGTGGCAAATATTTTCAAAACCCGATAGAAGCTATATTTTTGCAGGAGACCTCAAAGGACCGACAGACCAGTTGAAAAGAAAATTTAGTGGTTTGGCAGGAATTAAAGCCGGATGGATTCTGCCTTTTTATGAACAAAAGCGCGTAACTACATATTATTATTATTAGTTTTATGCGACTTTTATACTCGCTCTTTATTTCAATTTATGTATGTTTGACTAAATTTATTTCGCTTTTTTCAAATAAAGCAAAATTGTGGAGTTCCGGAAGAAAAAATATTTTTAATTTTCTTGAAGAAAATTGTACAGAAAAAAATAATATTGTTTGGTTTCATTGCGCTTCATTAGGAGAATTTGAACAGGGAAAGCCATTAATGGAAAAAATTAAACAAGAGAGAAATATTACACTTTTGCTCACTTTTTTTTCGCCTTCAGGCTTTGAAGTAAAAAAAAATGACTCTGTTGCAGATATTATTACCTATTTGCCGGCTGACACACCAAAAAATGCAAAAAAATTCATCCGTATTGTAAAACCTCAAAAAGTTTTTTTTGTAAAATATGAATTTTGGTATAACTATATACACGAACTTTATAAAGAAAATATCCCGCTTTATTATGTTTCAGCAATTTTTAGAGAAAATCAGTACTTCTTTAAAAGCTATGGAATTTGGTTTTTAAAACAGTTGAAAAAATGCAACTATTTTTTTGTGCAAAATGAAGACTCAAAAAAACTCCTAAATCAATATGGAATTTCTAATGTAAGCGTTACAGGAGATACGCGCTTTGACAGAGTAGATACTATTGCAAAACAAGATTATACATTAGATTTTATTACTTCATTTAAAAATGATAAGAAACTCTTAGTTGCAGGAAGCACATGGAGGCAGGATGAAAAACTGTTAGATAAATTATTCCAAAAAGCTAAACCGGATTATAAACTTATCATTGCTCCTCATCTTGTTGATAATAAGCGCATTGAACAAATAAAAAAAACATTTTCTTCATTTTCAACTATCTGTTTTTCTGAAAAAGAAAGGAAAGAACTTGCAAACTATCAAATACTAATTATTGACACCATCGGCTTATTAAGCAAAATTTATAGGTATGCTGATATTTCTTACATTGGAGGTGCGTTTAAGACAGGATTACATAATGTTTTAGAAGCTGCTGTATTTGAAAGGCCAATCTTTTTCGGACCCCGATATCAAAAATTTAACGAAGCAGTGGAATTAGTGAAAAATGGTGTTGCATTTCCTGTTTCCCATGCCGGCGAAATGGAGGAGAAAATAACATTTTTTGAAAATAACCCTTCATCTTATTTTGCTACATGCCAACGTTGTAAAATTTACATTACTCAAAATCTCGGCACCACAGAAAAAATCTTTAATGTTATTTTTAATTCATAAAAATTCTATTTTTGCAAATCGATAATCTCCAATGCCTCTCATCTCCCCTCAAGATATCCTGCTCCAATCAAATAAACTTAGAAGATATGTTTCTAAAGTGATGATGAATGTATTGGGACTTAACAGATTAAATGATGCTTACGCTGCCACGGCAGAGTATTTAGGGAATGATGTTACCGCACATTACCTTTTTCAACATAATATTAAATATGTGGTAGATGAAACAAATCTGAAGAATATTCCCGAAAAAGGGAGCTGTATTTTTATTTGCAACCATCCTACCGGAATAATAGATGGAGTTGTACTCATTGATTTAATTTCGCGAATTCGCCCTGACGTAAAATTTCTAGGCAACTTCCTTTTGGGTAGAATGGATGTTCTGAGCCAATTTTTTATTGAAGTTGACCCTTTTGATGCCACCAATGCTCAAAATCTTAAAGGAATAAAAGCAGCCTTGCAACATATAAAAGAGGGGCATTGTTTAGCTATATTTCCGGCAGGTGAAGTTTCTACTATTCATGGATTTAGGATACAGGATAAAAAATGGCCCAAATCCATGATGAAGTTTATTCGCAAAGTAAACGTGCCAATTGTTCCCATGTTTATGTCAGGGAAAAACTCTCTCTCTTTTCACTTTTTTGGGTTTCTTCATCCGTTTTTGAGAACCATGCAATTGGTTCGCCAATTGAATAAAAAAGATAATGCTACTATAAAAGTGGCGATTGGCGCACCCATTTTACCTATCAGAACCGCCTCCCTAAACAAAAAAGAATATGCCGATTTTGTGAGAATGAACGTGGATATACTCCGCAAAACGCTTACCAAAAAAACAGATACCCCTAAGACAACCAATATAGTTGCTACCCCTATTGCTCCGTCAATTAATAAATATCTAATTGTTAATGAAATAAACAGCTTAGCGGAAAGCCATACCCTGTTTAGGCAAGGCCCGTTTACTCTAATGTTTGCGCATCCGAATGAACTTAAATATATATTGGAAGAGATTGGAAGGCTGCGCGAAATAACATTTAGAGAAGTGGGCGAAGGCACGAATAAAGCACTTGACGTTGACAAATATGATACATACTACCGGCAATTGTTTATTTGGGATCACGAGCAGGAAACTATTGTAGGTGCTTACCGCATTGGAATTGGAGAAGATATTATTACAAAGTACGGCAGAAAAGGATTCTATACCGATTATATGTTTCAGTTTGAAAAACCGCTCAATCCTATTCTGCATAAGTGCGTTGAGTTAGGACGCTCGTTCATTATTAAACCTTATCAAGGGAACTCCATAACACTTATGTTGTTGTGGAAAGGTATTTTGCAGATACTCATAAAAAATGAAACCTGCCGCTACCTGATAGGCCCCGTTTCAATCTCTAATGATTATTCAGACGTTTCTAAAACATTGATAGAAAGATATATCAGAAAACACCATTTCGATCATTATTATTGTAGGTATGTTACACCCATCCATCCGCTACCCAAAGAAAAGTTTGGTTTTGTTAAGAATTACCTGAAAGATGTTAATAGCATAGAACTCTTAGATAAACTGATTATAGATTTAGAAAATAAACAACGTGGACTTCCCGTATTAGTGAAACGCTATTTGCAATTGGGAGCTAAAATATTAGACTTTAACATTGACGTGGATTTTAATAATTGCTTGGATGGTTTGATTTTATTAGATATGAAAAATGTTCCCGAAAAAACCTTGAAAATGCTATCAAGAGATATGAATATTAATGTAATAGAAAGATTTAAGAAAATGGAATAGAGATGAACGATTACTTTTATTTGGGTATTGTAACGAAAACCTTCGGGTATAAAGGGCAGGTGGTAATCTATTTAGATACAGATGAACCTGAAAAATACAAAACTTTAGAGGCTGTGTTTGTTAAAGAAGGTGATGAGATTTTACCTTTCATGATAGAGGATTTTATTTACAAAGGAGCCAATCAAGCCACTGTACAATTTGCAGATGTGGATGGAGAAACCGCTAATAAATTAGTAAAAGCCGAACTCTATTTGCCGTTGAGTTTCTTGCCTCCTTTAACGGGAAATAAGTTTTATTTTCACGAAGTGATTGGTTTCGAGGTTATTGACAAAGAAAAGGGAAATATCGGCAAATGCGTTGGCTTCATAGAGGCAACCCATCAACCCATTATGCAAATAGATTACAATGGCAAAGAGATTTTGATACCCGCAGTAGAAGATATTTTTGATAGTGTGGATAGAGAGCATAAAACGATTACAATAGTTGCTCCTTCCGGCCTGATTGATATTTATTTAAACATGTAATAAAAGTAAATTTTTATGAGATGCTTAACTTTTAGTAACTGTAACAACCGGAATCATTAATTTTTATGCATTTGTTAAATCTAAAGCATTAAGCCTTAAAATGCCTCCCATCAATAAAACACGCATTGTAAAGAACACAGCACTTTTGTATTTTAGGATGCTGCTGATAATGTTGATCACACTTTATACTACCCGCGTAGTGTTGAAGGTGTTGGGTGAAGTGGACTATGGCACCTATAACGTAATTGCAGGGGTTGTGCTCATGTTTGCTTTTTTGAGCGGGACTATGGCAACTGCAGCGCAACGGTTTTTTGCCGTAGAACTCGGCGCGGGAAATCATACAAAGTTAAAACAGGTTTTTGGTATTAACATCTTGGTTTTTATTGGACTTGCTGTGGCAATTTTTATTTTGGCGGAAACTATAGGACTCTGGTATTTTAAAACAAAAATGATTATTCCTGCCGACCGGTTGAACGCTGCCGCCTGGGTATATCAGTTTTCCATATTTACATTTATGGCAAGCATTGTTACTATCCCTTATTTAGCAATTATTACTGCCAGAGAGAATATGCAAGCCTATGCATATATTAGTATCTTGGAAGTGATTTTCAAGTTGGCAATAGTCTTTGTACTTATTTATTTGCCGATAGATAAACTGAAATTGTACGCCATTTTATTGTTTGTGGTGCAAATATTAATATCTGCTTCCTATATTTTGTATGCAATATTAAGGTTTCCGGAGTGCAGAAACAAGGGAATTGATTTCTTTACCTGTTGGAATAAAACTATGTTTAAAGAGGTACTGGGATTTGCGGGGTGGAGTGTAATAGGGGCGTTGGCAATGACTGTAAGAAGTCAGGGGATAAACCAACTGCTCAACCTTTTTTTCGGAGTGTTGGTAAATGCTGCACGAGGAGTAGCCTTTCAGGTTTATTCCGCACTGAATTTGTTTGTACACAACTTCTTCACTGCCATACGTCCGCAAATCATAAAATCATATTCCGCTGATAATGAAGATAAATCTGGAGAGATGATGAAATTGGTGTTTCAAAGTTCCAAGTTTTGCTACTATTTAATTTTAGTTCTTTCTATACCTATTCTCATTGAAACAGAAGCAATTTTAAGCATTTGGCTAACAAAAGTGCCTGAATATACGATTATTTTCACCCGCTTAGTCATCATCAATGCAATTATTGAATCATTAGCAAATCCGTTTATCGCTTCCATTCAAGCCACAGGAAAAATAAAACGGTATCAATTGGTTACCGGCTCTATTATTCTGATGAATTTGCCCATATCGTATCTCTTTCTAAAAATGGGATTTCCACCGGAGAGTACTATGATCGTTGTTATTGTTATTACTGTGATTGCTCATGTGTGTCGAATATATTTTATGAAAACCATGCTGAAGATGAACATCTTTCATTATTTAAAACAGGTAATCCTACCTGTTTCGGCAGTAACGGTTTTGACATTCGCGCTGCCGTTGCTTTGTTATTACAGTTTTAGTGTTTCTTTTTGGAGAATTGCAGGAGTAACTGCTGTAACTCTGATTGCTTCCGCAGCTATTATATATTATGTAGGGTTAACGAACCCGGAAAGAAAAAGTTTGAGAGGATTTGTAGTTTCAAAATTTAGGCAATAATTCTCTTTCCGACAAGCGATATAATGTCCAATCATCTAAGGAGATAGCACCGAGATATTCCTTATAGAATTTTATAGCCGGCGTGTTCCAGTCTAAGCAGATCCACTCCATTCTTCCGCAATTGCGCGCTTGGGCAATCTTCACCAGTTCTGAGAAAAACTGCTTTCCAAATCCTAAATGACGATATTCGGGCAACACATACAGGTCTTCCAAATAGAGTCCGCGCTTGCCGGTAAATGTAGAAAAATTGTGAAAAAAAAGCGCAAAACCGATGATTTTTCCGTTTTTTTCTCCCAATAATACTTCTGCAGCTTTCTTCACAAAAAGAGAATCGTGCAATATCTCTTCAGTGGCAGTTACTTCGTGCAGCAATTTTTCGTACTCGGCAATACCTTTAATAAGGGTGAGTATGGAGGGGATATCCTCTTCTGTGGCAAATCGTATTTTCATATCACTTGTACTTCGCATTCTAATTGTATTTTAAAATTTTTAAAAACAGATTGTTGTATTTTTTTTGCCAAAAGCAAAATCTCTTCTCCGGTTGCATTTCCGTAATTCACTAAAACCAATGGCTGGTGTGGATAAACGCCTGCATCGCCTTCGCGGAAACCCTTCCAACCGGAAATTTCAATAAGTTGCGCAGCCGCTAACTTTACATGATTTTCATCTTCCTCAAAATAGATTAATTGAGGATACTTTTTTTGTAATTCCTCAAATTTTTCTTTTAGTATAACAGGATTTTTAAAGAAACTACCCGCTGAACCAATCTGTTCCAAGTCAGGTAATTTTCGGTTACGTATCTCAAGAATCTTTTCATGAATAAGCCTCAAAGAAATGATGGGATATCTTTGCAATTCATCTTTCAACGCCTTATATTTAAGATTATATTTTTCTTTTTTTGAAAGATGAAAAACTACCGAAGTGATGATAGTTTTGTTTTTCAATTCTTTTTTGAAAATTGAATCTCTATATCCGAACTTACAATCCTCATTTGAAAGCACAAGTTTTTTTCCGGTAGTGATTTCCAATGCGTGTACTTCTTTAATTACATCTTTAACTTCAACACCGTAAGCGCCGATGTTTTGCACAGGGCAACTGCCTACTTTTCCCGGAATGCCCGACAGGTTTTCTATGCCAAAAAAGCAGTTTTTTACACAAAAATTAATAAAATCTTCCCAATTTTCCCCGGCATTTACCTCAAGGGTAACAAAATCATCGGTTTGGTCAATAACATTAATCCCTTTTGTGTTGATGTGAATAACTGTACCCTGAAAGTTTTTCGTAAATAAGATATTGCAACCTCCGCCAAGGATTAAGAATTTGTTTTTCAATATTTGTTTTTCAAACAGATATTCAAATTCTTCCGTTTTATTAATACAAATAAAATCATCACAATTCACATTCAGATTAAAGGAGTTAAAAGACTTTAAGGAAAATGGTTTTAAAGCGCACTGTTTAAACATTTTGCCGCGCTCTTCAAAATTGGTATAATGGTCGTAGCTTGCGGCGGCAGGGGAGAGCAAACAAATTTTCCCTTTTTGCGTTTTTTTTATTGCAAAACGAATGATTTCCTGCATATCGTTTTCTGTTGTAGAGACGTTGCGCGCAACGCCCTTACATTTGGTTTCCCATTCGGTTTTCATTCGTTTTCCTGCGGGTCCCATAAAAACGATATTTTCAACCGGATTTTCTTCCAAATAATCATACAAAATATCATAATCAATTCCTCTGTCGAAGCCACCGAGCAGCAGCGTATTCACATCTGCTAAAGTTTGCAACGCATAGATGGTAGCCTCAGGAACGGTTGAAATAGAATCGTTGTAGAACTGGATACCATGTTTCTCTCCCACAAATTCTTGCCGATGCTCTAAGGGAATAAATGTGGCGATAGCCTCCTCAATAGTGTTATCGGAAATCTCAAATAATTTACAAATGGTACGAGCAGCGTTGTATTTGATTCGGTTTGTGTATGGATAAAGGTTACGAATAAAATTATGTTGGGTTAATAGTTTTTTAATCCATTCATCATCTTCATTATATACCAAAATATCGGTTTCGTTTTGATATTTTGTGATATTCAGTTTTGCCTGCATATAGCTTGCGAACGAATTAAAATGGTCTAAATGTTCTTGATACAAATTGAGTAGAACGGCAATGTGGGGCGAGTGATGCACAAACTCTAACTGGTGCGCCGAAAGTTCAGCGACAACAATAGTTTGATTATCAATATTTTCAATAATATCAAAAAAAGGAATTCCAATATTTCCGGCTAAAACAGGTTTTTTATGATTTTGTTGAAGAATATGCCTAATTAAGGACACTGTTGTGCTTTTCCCTTTGGTTCCTGTAACTCCAATAGTTTGGGTGCCAAAATATTGTAAAAACAGCGAGGTTTGCGAACAGATTTTTTCAGGGTCAATGAAATAGTTGATATTGGCACAGCTAATTCCGGGTGTTTTTAGAACAATATCGTAATTATTAAGGTTTTGCAGATAATTTTCGCCGGAAACAACAGTAACATTTGTGTCAAGAACCTCAATACTATTTTGGTCGTGAATGGCTACATGTTTATCGGGCAAATAGTTTCTAATGAACTTAAAAGAGGAGTTTCCTTCACTGCCAAAGCCGAGAATTGCGATTTTTTTATTTTTCAGAAACTCAATTATATATTTTATCATAAAATTCATTTTTTTAGTCCAATATAACCTTGCAACACTTCCACATAATCTTCAAAAGCCAAAATTCCTTTTTGCGTAATTTTGCAAATTGTGCGCGGTATCTTTCCTCTAAACGTTTTGAGGATGTTAATATATTCGGCTTCTTTAAGTTTTTCGATTTGCACGCTCAAGTTTCCCGAAGTAGCTCCGGTTTGTTCTTTAAGAAAAACAAAGTCTGCTTCTTCTACACTGATAAGTATAGAAATTACCGCCAATCGTAATTGTGAATGTAATAACGGATCGAGTTCTTTAAGCATGGCTTTTCTTTGCTTTACAATTTAAAGTATGTCCGGGAACAACAAACCCCAGTATCATACAGGCGGCAAAAATAATAAATTGTATATCCACACCTAAAAAAGCGCAAGCGATTGCCCCCGACCAAGTTACTGCAGCAATTCCATACCACATTTTTTGACGATAAATGCAAGCTGAAATAAATTCTCCCATCGTGATTGAAAATTTTGCTATGTTTCTTTTTTGATGAATAGTTAATGATAATAAATCGGCTGCAAAAATAAACTAATTTATTAAATAAACCATACTGGTAAGTTTTTTTTTAAAGTGTTCATATAACTAATTAAGAATTAAGAGAATTTAAGAATTAAGAATCACTCGTGTTGCGTTTAATCTAATTGAATAACAATAACATACAATCACGTTCTTTGACATTTTGGTAATTAGATTTATTAAGCAGTTGATTTATAGGCGTTTTGTGTAGCATGGATTTGC
>Ga0123353_10018591_pt1 | contig 10282 bp, 9 predicted proteins | sample TergutLab28metaG_3_FD_92763 | JGI IMG/M metagenome (GOLD analysis project Ga0123353, IMG submission 92763) | Labiotermes labralis P3 segment gut microbial communities from Petit-Saut dam, French Guiana - Lab288 P3 | ecosystem: Host-associated > Arthropoda: Insects > Digestive system > Gut ...
GGCGGCCATTCCTCCCACAGCTACATCAACGGCACCAACATCTATTTCCTCTATTACTACAACGTGGTGGATATAAAGCCCGAAGAAGAGATCTCCAAGTATCACCTCAAAATCAAGCGGATCATCGTCGAGGAGACCCTCAAGCGCGGGGGCTCCATGTGCCACCACCACGGCGTGGGCAAATACCGGGCACTGTGGATCAGGGAGGAATATGAATCCTCCTACCATATCCTGGAAACCCTGAAAAAAGCCTTTGACCCCAACGGGGTCATGAACATGGGGGACATAATCCCCCTATCGAAATAAGACTCCTCGCCCCCTTCAAAGTCGGACCCGACCTGGAAGCCCTGGCCGAAAGCGATTGGCGCCCGGGTCCGGACCTCAAGATCGAAACCCACTTTGTCCGGAGCATCCTGAACCCCCTGGATGAAAGCGCCCTGGAACTGGCGCTGAGGTTCCGGGACCAGGCTGGGGCCCTGGGCCAGACCGTCGAACTTCTGGCCGTCTCCATCGGTGACGGGCGCTTGGAAGCCCTGGCCAAAACTCTCCTGGCCCTGAAGTTCGACAGAGTCCGCCGCCTGGACCTGGCCGAAGCCCCCCTCTTTCACCCGGAACTGGTCGCCGCGCTCCTGGCTGCCGAGGCCCGGGCCCTGGGCGCTGACCTAGTGGTCATGGGCGGCCAGAGCGCTGATGGCGACAATGCTCAGACGCCCCTGATGCTGGCCGAATTTCTTAAGTGGCCGATCCTGACCCAGGTGACGGCCTTTGAACCCCTGGCCCCGGCGGGCTTGGTCGTCACCAGCCTGGAAGACGACGGCCAGGCCCGGAGAATCCTGGCCCCGCCCCTATGCCTGGCCATAGGCAATGCCGCGTCTTGGCTTCGGGTACCCACCCTCAAGGACCGCCTGGAATACGGCCACCGCGGAATCGAGGTCCTTCCGGCTATCGCTCCGGCCCCGGCCCCCGGGGCCTCTCTGGCCTCTCTGAAGCCGGTGGAGACTCGCCGGGCCGGCCTGGTCCTTCAAGGCGAGGGCGGCCCGGCCCTGGCGGCCCGGCTTTACGCGGAATTCCTCCAGGAGCGCCTGGCCCCGTGACCGCCGCCCTGGTTCTCAACGCCGGACTCAAGGTTTTCCCCGGCCAGATCCGGACCCTGGGGGCCTTCATGAAAACCCGGCTTCAGGGCCTGACCGCCGATTTGACCATCGTCCTGAGCGATAGTACCAGGGATCTGGCGGAAATCCGGGCCCTGACCTCGACCCCCCGGGGCCTCCTCATCCATCTGCCCTCAACCGAACCCGAAACCGCCCTGGCTGCCCTGGCCAGGGCGCCCCTGGACCAACGCCTTCTCTTGTTTCCGGCCGGCCCCTTCGGGGCCGAGGTGGCGGTGCGCCTGGCCACCCGCCTGGGCGGGGCGGCCCTGATCGGCGTCACCTCGGCCAGGCTGGCCGAGGGCCGGCTCCAGGCGGAAAAACGGGTCTATTCCCAGCACCTGGAAGCTATCTTCACCCTGAACCGGACCCCGGCCTGCCTGAGCCTGGCCCCGGGACTGGACCCGGCGGAGCCGCCGCCGCCGGGAGAGGAGACTGCCTGGGCCGAGCTGGATTTCCGGTCCCTGCCGGTCTCGCCCGGGGCCAGGCAGCTGACCCCCCTGGCGGAACGGGGCGGGCTGAGCCAGGCCCGGCGGCTGGTGGTGGGCGGACTGGGCCTGGGCGGGGCCGAGGGAGTCGAGGCTTTAACCCGCCTAGCCGAGGCCCTGGGCGCGGAATGGGGCGGCAGCCGGGCGGCGGCCCTCCGAGCCTGGCTGCCGATGTCCCGGCTGGTGGGCGTTTCCGGAGCCATGACCCGTCCGGAACTCTGCCTGACCCTGGGCGCCTCCGGAGCGGCGGCCTTTTTCGCCGGCATTGAAAAAAGCCGCTTCATTGTTTCCATAAACCAAGACCCCCGGGCCCCCGTGATCAGCCGCTCGGACGTGGCCGTGATCGCGGACTGGCGGTCCATTGTTCCCCAACTTCTTAAACTGGTCACCGGAGAAAAAAAATGATCACCACCAGAAGCCGGGCCTTCGGCTCCCCCTTTCGCTATATTCAAGGACCGGATGAACTGGACCATCTGGCCGCCCACGCCGCGCCTTACGGCCGGCGGATCTTCCTCCTCCTGGATCCCGTCCTTCTGGATGATCCGGACCTGAAACTGGAAGCCCGACTGGCGGGACTGGACCCGACCCTGGCCCGGTTCAGCGGCGAATGCACCGAGGCTGAGGTGGCCCGGGTGGAGGCTTTGGCCAAAGACCACCGGGCCGATATAATCGCCGGCCTGGGCGGGGGCAAAACCCTGGATACAGCTAAAATGGCCGCGGCCCGATTGGGGACGGCCCTCTTTATCATCCCCTCCTCCGCCTCGACCGATGCCCCCACCAGCGCCATGTCCGTCCTCTATACCGAAGAGGGGGCCCACCTGCGCAGCGTCCTGCACCAACGCGGGGCCGACCTGGTGCTGGTCGATTCCCGGCTCATCGCCCGGGCCCCGCTCCGTCTCTTCGTGGCCGGCCTGGGCGATGCCCTGTCCACCTGGTTTGAGGCCCGGGCCAATGCCCGCTCGGATACGGCCAATTATATCGGCTCTGGCTACCGGCGCTGCCAGGCCGGCCTGGCCCTGGCCCGCCACTGCTACGAAATTCTCCTAGCCGACGGCCTGAGAGCCAAGCTGGCCCTGGCCAGCGGGGCGGTCACCGAGGCGGTAGAAAACGTCATTGAGGCCAACATACTTCTGAGTGGCCTGGGTTTTGAGAACGCCGGCTGCGCCGCGGCCCACGCCCTTCCCACAGGCCTCCACGAGATACCCGCCTTAAACCGCTTTTATCATGGTGAGCTGGTGGCCTTCGGGGTGGTCTTTCAACTGGTGCTGGAAAACGCCCCCCAGGCCGAGTTGACGGAAGTGCTGGACTTTTTGACCGAGGTGGACCTGCCGGTCAGCCTGGGCCAGCTGGGTCTGGAACCGACCCCGGCCAACTTTCAGGTCATCACCCGCCGGGTTCTGGATGGCCGATCTGGAATGGAGGCCGAGCCTTTCCTGGTGACCGAAGATTTGGTCATCGCCGCCCTCCTGGCCGCTGACGCCCTGGGCCGCCGTCACCTGGAAATTCAAGCCAGGTAATCTCCCCCGGCCGTTGATTTTGGCCCGTTTATTGCTTTCTCCCCTTTACACACTCTCCCCATCCAGGTATAATAAATCCGAAAAAACCGGATCACTTGGCCAAGGTTTCTGTTGCGGCGCTTTATGGATTTCCTAATCTTTTACCTCCGGCCAGCCCCCGCGGCCATCCGAGGAGGATACCTTGGCTGAAAAAGTCCGAGCCGGCCCCGGCCGACGGCTGCCGGGTGAAGGGCAGGGTCTCCAGGGGGCCAGGTTTATTCTGCTCTGTGCTCTTTTGGCCCTCCTGGCCGGCTCCGGGGCCTTGTTCCTGAGCGCCAACTATTGGCGGCAGCAGATAGGCGGCCTGAAAAACCTTTTACCGGCCAATGTGGATATGCGGCTGGGCCACCTGACCCTGAACGAGACCAACGACCGAGGCCAAACCATGGTCATTATGGCTGAAACGGCCCTGTATAACCAAAATGATGACTCCTTTCTGCTGTCAGAGGTCCGGGCCAAAGTCGACCGGGGACAGGAACTTTACGATATCACCGCCGATACAGGCCGCTATGACCAAGCCCGGAAAATCATAACCCTGATCGGCCGGGCCAAGGTGGTGGAAAACAGCGGCGGCCTTCTGCTTTCTGAGCGGCTGATCCTGAAGCTCGAAGCCGGGCTCCTGATCAGCGAAAGCCATTTCTGCTACGCCGATCCGGAGACCGAACTGGAAGGTTCCACCTTTGTCTATCAAACCCGCGACCGGCGCCTGACGGCGGAAGGGCCGGTGGAGCTGGTATTCTGAACGGCCGGCGCCCCTTGGGAGCCGGCCACTGACCCGGAGGAACGGTGAAAATATCAGCCTTAGGGGTGCTTGGGGCAGTTCTGGTCCTGGCGGCTTCGGCCTCAGCCCAGGTTAAACAGGGTGGGTCCGGAGAGTCCCGGGGACCCATCGCCATTACCTCCGATCACCTGGAAAGCGATGACGTGGTCGGCGAGGTCCTGTTCACAGGCTCAGTGGTGGCCCGGCAGGGCAGCATGACCTTGACCTGTGACCGGTTGAAAGTTTTTTACACCCTGCCTCCCCCCGGCGAGGGCGAGACCGGCTCTTCGCCCCTGGTTGCTGGCGCCGGCAGCCGGGAGATCTACCGGGTGGAGGGCTTCGGCCACGTCAAGATGGTGGATGGCGACCATCTGGCCGTGGGTGACCACGCCCTCTACCTGGCCAAAGAAGCCCCCCGCCGCCTCATCCTCACCGGTGATGCCCGAGCCTGGCAGGGGCGGGACTCGGTGACCGGCCACCGGATAACCTATTTCCTGGACGAAAAGCGCAGCGTGGCCGAGAGCGCGCCCGGGCAACGGGTCAAAACCGTGGTCCACGAAGGGGGGAGCAACTCTCAATGACCCTGGCCGCCCCGACCCCGGAGGGACAGCGGCTGGTGGGCAGCGGCCTGGTCAAGGCCTACGGCCACCGCAAGGTGGTCAACCAGGTCAACCTGGCCCTGACCACTGGTGAAATCTGCGGCCTTCTGGGCCCCAACGGCGCAGGCAAGACCACCACCTTTTACATACTGGTGGGTCTCATCGCCCCCGACGATGGGACGGTGCTGTTCAACGACCACGACCTGACCGGCGCCCCCATGTATAAGAGGGCCCGCATGGGCCTGACCTACCTGCCCCAGGAACCTTCGGTCTTCCGCCGCTTGTCGGTGGAAGACAATGTCATGGCCATCCTGGAAACCTTGAACCTGACCTCCGAAGAGCGGCAAAGCCGACTTTCATCTCTCCTGGCGGAACTCAACCTGAGCCACTTGGCCAAAAACCAGGCTCTGTCTCTCTCCGGCGGCGAACGCCGGCGCCTGGAAATAACCCGGGCCCTGGCCCTGACCCCGGTTTTCCTTTTGTTCGACGAACCCTTCGCCGGTATCGACCCCATCGCCGTCGGTGACATCCAGAACCTCATCCGCCTCTTGAGGGCCCGGGGTCTGGGTATCCTCATCTCCGATCACAATGTTAGGGAAACCTTGAACGTCTGTGACCGGGCTTATATCATCAACGATGGCCAGGTGCTCCGGGAGGGCTTACCCCAGGAACTGGCCGAAGACGAAACCGTGCGCCGCATCTATCTGGGCCGCGATTTTACTCTGTAGAACCTTTAAGCGCGGTTTAATTAAAAGGCTTTAGGTAGGAACGCCCGTGGCCCTGGATCTTAGACTGGCTCAAAAACAAACCCAGGTCATGGTCATGACCCCCCAGCTGCAGCTGGCCATCCGCCTGTTGCAACTGGGGCAGATGGAACTGGTCGAGGAAATCAACCAGGAAATGATGGCCAACCCCATGCTGGAGCTGGCCCCGCCGCCGGACAGCGCCGAGGCCGCCGCCCGCGAATCCCTGGCCGACCCGGTTTACGATCAGACCCCGGAATCCGAACGCCGGACCGAAGATGAATTCGCCGGTTCGGCCGGGGCTACTGAAACCAGCGTGCGCGAGGAATTTGACTGGGAAAGCTACCTGGGCGAATATTCCAGCGCCCCATCCACTCAGCTCAATGTCGGCAGCCACGAGAGCCCCGAGGAAACCCCCGGTTTTGAAAGCTTCGTGGCCGCCAAGACCACCCTGGCCGACCACCTGAGCTGGCAATGGCGGTTTGCGGCCAGAGACGAGCAGGACCTGGACCTGGGGGCCCGGATCATCGGCAACCTCAACGATGACGGCTACCTGGAGGCCACGGTGGCCGAGCTGGCCGTGAGCGCCGGGGTATCCGAGGCGGACCTGGCCGAGGTCTTGGCCATGATCCAGCAGCTCGATCCCCCGGGCGTGGCCGCCCGCAACCTGGCCGAATGCCTGCTCCTGCAACTGGACAACCTGGGCCAGGGCGACAGCCTGGCGGCCGAAATCTGCCGCCGCCACCTCGGACTCCTGGAAAAAAAGGACCTCGCCGGCCTCTGCCGGGCGCTTAAAGTGACCAAGGAAGAGGCGACCGCGGCCATCGAGGCCATCCGGGCCCTGGAACCCCGGCCGGGCCGGGCCTACCACAGCACCGACCCCATCTACATCTCGCCCGATGTTTACATTAACAAGGTCGGCGACGAATACGTCATTTCCCTCAACGAGGACGGCCTGCCTAAGCTGCGCCTGTCCCGCGAATACCGCCAAATGCTGACCAACAAGGAAGCGGAGGGGGAGACGAAAAAATACCTGAACGAAAAACTCCGGGGGGCAGCCTTCCTCATACGCAGCCTCCACCAGCGCCAGCGCACCATCTACCGGGTGACCGAGGCCATTTTCAAGGCCCAGCGCGATTTTCTGGACCACGGGGTGGAACATCTAAGGCCCCTGGTTCTGCGGGACATCGCATCGGCACTGGGCTTTCACGAATCCACCATCAGCCGGGTCACCACCAACAAGTATGTTTACACCCCCCAGGGGCTCTTTGAACTCAAATACTTTTTCGACAACCCTATCAGCCGCTTCCAGGGCGAGGCCCTGGCTTCCGAGAGCGTCAAGAACCGCATCCGGCAGATCATCGCAGCCGAAGACCCCCAAAAGCCCCTGAGCGACCAGCGCATCGTGGAAATCCTGCGCGGTTCCAACATCGACATCGCCCGCCGCACCGTGGCCAAGTACCGGGAAATGCTGGGCCTGGGCTCTTCCAGCGAACGCCGGCGGATGTATTGATACCAAGCCCGCCTTTATTCACGATGGCCGCCGGCCCGGCACTAATGTTATGAAGTTTATTTCGTTTTGCGTGCCCAGGCGCATCCGAGGCAGGAAGGTGCCCGCCCCCTGAGAGACATATATGGCCGTGCCTTTATATTCAGACAGACCCTGGTTGTAAGGAAACCTTATTTTGGCCAGGAGGCTGACTGGGAATATTTGTCCGGCATGGGTATGCCCTGCCAGGACCAAGGCTACGCCCTGTTCATTCAGGTATTCGAGGCCCCAGGGGCCGTGCTGCAAAACCACTTTAGGTTCAGCCCCGCTTAAATCCAGGGTCGGCAGAATGTCTTTTATGGTTTCCCTCGTCACCTGGTGCGGATCGTAAACGCTATCATCGGCCTTCATGTAGTTCAGCCCGACCAGTTTCAGCTCCCCTTGAGTTAAAACTTCATTCCGCATTACGGTCACGTTGTTTTCCCTCATTTTTTTTATTATTTCCTCAAGCCCCACATAGACATCGTGATTGCCGTAAACAAAATAGGCCGGCGCCCGCAGATCTTTAAGAGGAACGAACATGTCTCCGCGCAGGGCCGCTTTACTGTCGGCCATATCGCCGGTGATGACGACCAAGTCAGGCTTTAATTCATTCGTCTTTTCCACTATCCCGGCCAAATAGCCCCGGCCCCTGGCCGCGCCCAGATGGACATCCGAAATCTGCACGATCTTCACCTCATCTTTCAAGCCTTCAAGCGGAATGGTCGCGGGGGTGACTTTGAACGAAGCGGCGTTCGCCAGAGCGTAGGCGGCCAGGGCCGCTGAAAGGACAACCATCGCCCGCCCGGCCGACCGGGGCGGCAATTTATAGATCAAGTTCACAATTTCAAAAATCAGCATCAGGCCGCTGAGGAATATTAGCGTTCCCAGCCAGGTCCAGGTTAAATTATAGTAGGCGCTAACCAGAACGTTATCGTACTTGGTCAGGAGAAACATGGACAAGAACCCGGAACCGAGTCCCGCGGCGAACAAGATCTGCGGCCAGACCTTGTTCTTCAGGGCCAGGAGCCGGCCCAGCCGCCACGGCAAGTAGATGTTCAGCCCAAGAATTATCCCTAAGGTTATAATAAACATCATCCACCATCCCGGCACCTAAATCTTATCGTCCCAGGCGCCCACGTAAAAGTTCAGGTCCACCCATGCTACCATAAAACAGGTGGTAAGATATTGACAACTGTCGTGGGCGCAGCCAAACTTAGGCCAAAGCTTAGGGGAGGGGCGGGGCGACGAAGAAGTTCGGTAATCCCTTGACCTCTAATGTAATCGGCTGTAAGTTAGATAAAATGATAAAACGTCTCGCGATTTGGAGGGCCTTCCATGAAAATGCTAAATGCCTGGACGCTTGAAGTGGACGACCCGGCGGTGGCCATAGCTGAGATAATGGAACAACTGGACTTGGAAAACCAGTTGCTGGCTTATTCCATCGGGATTATCACCTGCAGTTACGACTACGTGGAAACCGGGATGGTAAAAGCTGTCTGCGAGGCCCTGCCTTTTGAGGTGGTGGGCTGTACCACCCTGACCAATGCCATTGACCAGGAAGCTGGGACCCTACTGCTCGGCCTGTCGGTGCTGACCGCGGACGACTGCCGGTTCGCCACCGCCCTCACCTCGGCGTTGAGGGACGATCCCCGCGCCGCCATCAGCAAGACCTTCCAGCGGGCCGCAGGCCAATTGGAGGCCCCCCCTGGACTGCTCCTGGCTTTTTTGCCGATGCTCGACACCGTCAGCGGTGAATTTATGCTGCAAACTCTTAATGACACGGCCGCCGGCACGCCGGTTTTCGGAACCATCGCCTGCGCTTTCGATACCCCGAATCCCGGCCACTCGTTCACTATCCATAACGGCACCTGCTCCAGCGATGGCCTGTCGATATTACTCATCAGCGGCAATGTTAAGCCTCATTTCGTGGTCACCTCGGCCACGGAGCATAGCCTTTACAAACAGGAAGCCATCATCACGTCCGCTGAAGGCAACGTGCTCAAAGAAATCAACGGCCTGAGCGCCCGGGAATACCTGGCCTCCCTTGGGCTGTCGCCGGGGGGGGGCCTGGAAGGCGTAAGTTCCATGCCTTTTATGATCAACTACAATGATGGTAGCCAGCCGGTGGCCAGGGTCATCTTCTCCCTAAATGAGGAAGGGGCGGCTTTATGCGGCGGCATGATGCCTGAAGGCGGAACGCTTTCCATCGGGCACCTGGACATAAACGGCGTGCTGCTGACCGTGGAGCAGGCCCTGGGCAAGCTGCCCCAAGACAAAAACGCCAACGGCATCATCATTTTCTCCTGTATTGCCCGGAACATGGTGCTGGGCGTAACGCCTTTAATCGAGATTGAAAAGGTTCGGGAAGTTTTGGGAGGCGCTCTGCCCTGGCATCTGGCCTATTCCAGCGGTGAGCTATGTCCGGTTTGCGGTGGAGACGGCCGCCTGGTGAACCGCTTTCACAACTATACGTTTATAGCTTGCGTCATATAAACCGCACCCCTGGGTTTTTATAAGAATATTTTCCCCCCGAGCAAACGGCATCAGAGGGCGACAGCATGGCCAACGAGACAGGACCAGAGAGCTTGGCGGAAAACGCTGAGCTGCTCCGGGAAAACCGTAATCTTAAGAGACAGCTGCGCAGCCTGGAGGCCCTGATGCAGCGTAACAGGACCATGCTGGCCGCCCGGGAAAACTTAAATGCCATGCTGACCTCCCAGAAAGAGGTCATGGGGAAAAATTTAGGTTTGCTCCTGGAGAACAGCCCGGATATTATCCTGCTGTTCGACCAGAGGAACCGGTTGACCTACTGCACCAAAAAGTTCCTGGCCGCCGCGGGCGCCACGAATTTCGGTTTTCTCGGCGGGCGCTCGTTGACAGACATTTTCGAGCCTTTTTTAACACCTTCCAAGTTAAACGACCTGCAAAGCGCCTACCAACAGGCCACGCTGGGACATAAAACCGTGGCGATGGACCACGAATTGTTATTCCCCGGCCTTGGGGAAGCAAAAGTCTATAGCCTCCGCATCGCCGCCATGGTGGGAGAAAATGGCTCCTCGGAGGGGGCCATGATGCTGTTTCACGACCAGACAGACATTGTCAAGGCCAAGGAAGCCGCCGAAAGCGCCAACTCTGCCAAGAGCGAATTCCTGGCCAACATGAGCCACGAAATCCGCACGCCCATGAACGCCGTCCTGGGCCTGATCCACCTGGCCCTGGAAACAGAGCTGAACGAGCAGCAGCATGAATACCTTTACCGAACCAAGGTGGCGGCTATGGCCTTGTTGCGGATAATCAACGATATCCTGGATTTTTCCAAGATAGAAGCCGGCAAGCTGGAAATGGAGGAGATCGGGTTCCACCTGGGCGACCTCCTGCGCGGAATCATGGAAATGCATGCTGAAAAGGCCCACGCCAAGGGCCTGGAATTCGCCCTGGACCTGCCGGCCGCAACCCC
>Ga0123353_10018594_pt1 | contig 10281 bp, 6 predicted proteins | sample TergutLab28metaG_3_FD_92763 | JGI IMG/M metagenome (GOLD analysis project Ga0123353, IMG submission 92763) | Labiotermes labralis P3 segment gut microbial communities from Petit-Saut dam, French Guiana - Lab288 P3 | ecosystem: Host-associated > Arthropoda: Insects > Digestive system > Gut ...
AAAACTGATTGAAAAACTGGGCTTTGAATTGATAGCAGTTTTGCCTGAATCGAATTTTTACGGCAGAATTGCAGACGTGGCATATTATTCACGCACATTATAAGCATTAGACCGTCTGCATGAAGTAAAGCAACATCGACGCAGAAAAGAAAAATACACAAACACAAAAGCGCACAAACTAACCTCAATGATGGTAGGCTAATACCCTACCGTGGGTTCGAATCCCTCTCTCCGTCGCCAGAAACAAATCCGAACCCCAAGCCAATCTTCATTGGTGAGGCGTTCGGATTTGTCATTTACTTCGGATGAGCGAGGGTAGGTAAGGGCCCGCACAGCGTGAAGGGCGAGGCCGGCATGTCCTCGCCATAGGCCACGCGCATCGCCGCTCGGGCCAGCCTGTCGCCCACGGCCTGTTTGTTTTGCGGGTGCAGGTCGTTGTACTCCCCCACATCGCCGGAAAAGATGAGGGCGGTGCCCGGCTCCGCGAGCGACGCCAGCTGCTCCTGCCGCAGCGCATCCCAGTCCATGCCGCCGGTGTCCGCATAGTGAGAGAGCTGCACAAACAAAAACGGAAGGTCCGCCTTCCATCCCTTTCGCCAGCCTTGGATCAGGCTGGTGAATTTTATGCGGTATCCTGTGGGGGCGGCGGCGTCGGATTCGCCTTGGTACCAAAGGACGCCCTTCACCGGCCACCGGTGCAGCGGCGCGATCATGCCGTTGTACAGGCCGGTGGGCTTGTAGGCGAAGTTGGTTTCGCGTGGCATGGGCGGCCGGATGGTTCCGCGCCTGTACTTCCACATGCCGTTGAGGTCAAAGCCCCGGCCGCCGCACACCAGCATGCGGGGCTTGCCCGGCGTAAAGCCGCCCTGGCCGTACTGGCTGAGCACCCGCAGGGCCAGAACACACCGGCCTTCCGGGAGGGCGGGGATCGCATAGCCCCGGGGCGGATAGCGATACGCGGTGCTTCCCACGACGGCGCCGTTTGCGTACGCCGTGTCCGCGTCCACGATGGTGCCCAAGAAGAGGGTGGCCTGCTTTCCGGCCAGTTCCGGCGGAATGACCAGGGTGTTGCGAAACCACACCGAGCCGGTGGCGCGCAGATCGCCGTCCCAGGCCGCGCACAGCGGGCGCTCCGCCCAGCCGCTGTCGTCGTAGGCGGGGTCATACCAGCGCCGTTGGAGCCCGGCGTCATCCCGGTCCAGGGCCTCCATGTAGGCCGCGGTGCGAGCGCTCTCCTCGCGCTGAACGCTTTGGATGTACCCGGGCCGCGCGCATGCGTCGGCTTCGGCCAGCACATCGGGGAAGCCCCGCAGCATCGCCCGCGACATCCAGGCGTGGATCGGCGTGCCGCCCACCGCCGCGGCCAGCAGCCCGATGGGCACGCGATACTTTTCGTAGAGCCGCTTGGCAAAAAAGTAGCCCGCGGCGGAGAAATCCGCGACGGTTTCCGGGGAGGCTTCCCGCCACCGCCCGCTCTCGAGGGAGGTTTGCGGCCCGTTCAACCGCGGGGTCTGTGGCACGTCAAATTGCCGTATGTGGGGGTTGCGGGGGTTTTCAAACTCCTCGGGGAACATGTGCCGCACCCGGTCCATCTTCATTTCCATGTTGGATTGCCCGCCGCATACCCACACCTCGCCCACCAGGATGTCGCCGACGGTCACCGCCTCCCCGCCGCAGGCAACGGCCATCGCATAAGGCCCGCCGAACGAAAGCGGGGGCAAAAAAACCGACCAGCGGCCTGTATCGTCGGCGCGGCACGCGCGGCGTATTCCTTGGAACGTCACGGACACGGCTTTGCCCGGCGCCGCGGCGCCCCATACCTCGATTTCGCGATCCCGTTGCAGCACCATGCCGTCGCCGAACGGGGGGAACAATGCGAGCTTCATCCTGCCCACCCTGCCTTTTCTATCGACAAGTCGCGTTATGTCGTTTGCTGGCGCTGGCGGGTTTCGCCCTTTTCCGGCTGCCGCTTCTTTGTGTGCAGCATCCGCGAGGGCGCCACGCCCCGGTGCTCTTTGAACACCCGGCTAAAGTAAAACACATCGGAGAATCCGCAGGCCGCCGCCACCTCGTTTACGTTGTATTCGCCGCTGCCCAGCATGTCTTCGGCGTGGTTGAGGCGGATGGAGGTTAGGTATTGCCGGAAGGAGAGGCCGGTTTCGCGCTTGAAGAAGCTGCCGAAGTACAGCCCGCTCAAGCCCAGCATCCCGGCGATGCCCTGGGCGGTGAGGGGTTCGGCATAGTGGTCGATCATGTACCGCAGCGCCTTTTTGATCCGCGTATCGTAGCTCAGGCCCACGTCTTTGTACAAAATCAGCTGGAGGTAGCGCTGCAAGATCATCATGTACAGGGCGCGGACGCGCAGGCTGGTGCCCGGGTCGCGCAGCAGCCAAGCCGCGTTCAGGTCCCGGTAGAGGGCGATGATGTCTTGCCGCAGGCCGATGTGGCTCACCAGCGGCAGGGGCGGCGCGATGTCGCCGGCCTCGGGATCAAACACTTGCCCGTTGACGCAATAGCACTCCATCAGCCGGCCGGGGAAGCTTACCGCGGAGCGGTGACTCCACTTGGGGATGCAGAGCAGGTCGCCGGCGGATACCCGGTAGCGCACGTCGTCCACGGTGTACTCGGCTTCGCCGGCCACCACGTAGGTGATGTCCACAAAGTCGATGTCCATCTCCGCGATCTCCCACTGCGGGGTACAGAACCGATGGATGAAGTACTCCAGGGTGACGCAAAGCCGGTCGATGCCTGCCTCATTCACGTGGTTTCTCCTCCATGCCGGGGCGCTATGATGCCTTTATCATAGCGCATCGGAAGGGATCGCGCAAGGGATTTGCCGAGGTTGCACCCATGATAATCACAAAGAATCCTTGCTTTTTATATGGAAACCGACCATGCGGTCTTTTACAATGATTGTATGAAAAGGCGCTGTGTAGGGCGCAAACCGACCGGAAGCGGGGCGGGGTGTTTGCTATGGTAGGCCTGTCGCGGTACAGTGAGTATTTCGCCTGGCTGCAGCCCGGCGCTTTCCCCGAGCGCCAGCCGCTGCGGCTGGAGGCGAGCCCCGGCGTGTCCCAAACCGCGCGGGAGGAATGCGTGGCCGGCATGGAGCGCCTGTTTGGAAAGGGCGTGTGGGCAGCCGATGCCCCGGTGACCGTGGCCTTGGCCCGGGACGCCGCCCTGCCCGCCGAAGGCTACGCGCTGTGTTTTGACGCGCAGGCGCGCAGGCTGTCGGTGAGGGGCAACGGAAACGGCCTGCTGTACGGGGTATTCGCGCTGCTGCGCGCGCTGGCGACGGGTGTCCCGCTGGCCCAAGTGGCGGCACAGAGCGCCCCCGCCGTGCCCCGCAGGGTGATCGACCACTGGGACCGGCCCGACGGCTCCATCGAGCGCGGGTACGCGGGCCGTTCCATCTTCTTTCGCAACGGCGCATTGGCCTACGACGCGGCCCGGATCCGCGACTATGCGCGCCTGCTGGCCTCGGTGGGCGTCAATGTGCTGAACGTGAACAACGTCAACGTGGACGCGGCCGGCGCGCGGCTCCTCGGCCCCGAGGCGCTGCCCGATCTGCGGAGGCTGGCCGATCTGCTGCGGCCTTACGGCATCCGCCTCGCGCTGTCGGTGCGCTTCGATAGCCCGGTGCTGTTGGGTGAGCTGCCCACCGCCGATCCCCTGGACCCGCGGGTGGCCGGCTGGTGGCGGGAGCGCACCGAGCGGGTCTACGCTGCCGTCCCGGATCTGGACGGGTACCTGATCAAGGCCGACTCCGAGTTCCAAAGCGGGCCCGCGGCCCTGGGCCGCACCCAAGCCGACGGGGCCAACCTGCTGGCCCGGGCGCTGGCCCCCCACGGCGGGATTGTGTATTGGCGCTGTTTCGTTTATAATTGTGAACAAGACTGGCGCGATGCCTCGGTGGACCGCCCCATGGCGGCCTACGACGAGTTCATGCCCTTGGACGGATTGTTCGAGCCCAACGTGATCCTCCAAGTGAAAAACGGCCCCAGCGACTTTCAGGTGCGGGAGCCCAACTCGCCGCTGCTTGGCGCGATGGAGCGCACCCCCCAGGCGCTGGAGGTGCAAATCACCCAGGAGTACACCGGCCAGCAGATCGACCTGTACAACCTGGCGGTGCAGTGGGAGGAAGTGTTTGCCTTCCCGGCGGGGGAAGGAGAGGCGCTGCGCGGCCTGATGGGCGGCAAGATCCGCGCCATGGCCGGGGTGGCCAACGTGGGCGACGACGAGAACTGGACGGGCCATACCCTCGCTCAGCTCAACCTATACGCGTTCGGGCGCATGGCCTGGGATCCCGGCCTTACGGCGCAGGCCGTGACCGGCGAGTGGGTGCGGCAGACCTTCGGCGCCGATCCGGCCCTCGCCGGGCCGCTGACCGGCCTGCTGCTCGAGTCCAGAGCCGTGTACGAAAAGTACAGCACGCCCCTGGGCCTGGGCTGGATGGTGAACGTGAGCCATCATTACGGCCCCAGTCCGGAAGGTTACGAATACACGCGGTGGGGGACCTACCACCGCGCCAACCGAGACGCCGTCGGCGTGGACCGCACGGGTGCGGGCACCGGCTTTGCCCGGCAATACGGCGCCGCGCTGGCCGCGCGGTTTGAAGACCCCGCCACCTGCCCCGAGGAGTTGCTGCTGTTTTTTCATCGGCTGCCCTACGGCCACCGCCTCCAAAACGGAAAGACGCTGCTCCAGTATTTGTACGACGCCCACTTCGAGGGCGCGGCGGAGGCGGAGGGTTTTGTCGGGCGGTGGGACGCTTTGCGGCCGCTGCTGCCCGAGGCCGCATACGCTTCGGTGCGGGCGCGCCTGCTCCGGCAGGCCGGGAATGCCCGGGAGTGGCGCGACGTGGTCAACACCTACTTCTATCGCTTAACCGGCGTGGCCGACGAAAAGGGACGCAAAATCTACGCCTGATCAAAGGGCTCGGCATCACGTGAAGGGGGGGGAGCGCATGCTGTTCTCGAAGGGCGCGGCGAACCGGCGAGCGCAGGCGCGGCGGCACGTCCGGTATTTGAAGCGGACATGGATGCTGTACGCCATGCTGATCCTGCCCATGGCCTTTTTTGTGGTGTTTCGGTACGTGCCCATGACCTACATCGTGATGGCCTTTCAGGACTTCAATATGTTCAGGGGGATACAGGGTTCCTCGTGGGCCGATCCGCTGCTTAAGTGGTTCATCCGGGCTTTCAACTCGCGGGATTTCGGCCTGGCGGTGCGCAACACGCTGATGCTCAACGTGCTGGATCTGCTCATCTGCTTCCCCGCGCCCATCCTGCTGGCGCTGTTGCTCAACGAGCTGCCGTTCCGGCGGTACCGGCGCATCACCCAAACCGTGGTATACATGCCCCACTTCCTGTCTTGGATCATCATCAGCGGCATCGCGATGCAGCTGCTGGCGCCGCGCACGGGCATCGTCAACGTGTTCTTGGGTTCCCTTGGCGTGACGCCGCTCAACTTTTTATCGGACAACACGCTGTGGGTGGGTACCTACGTAACGCTGGGGCTGTGGAAGGACGTGGGCTGGAACACCATCATCTACCTGGCGGCCATCACCGGCATCAACGGCGAGCTCTACGAGGCCGCCGAGGTGGACGGCGCGGCCCGGCTGCGCAAGATATGGCACATCACCCTGCCCGGCATCCGCCCCACCATCGTGGTGCTGCTGATCATGAACCTGGGGCGCATCTTGGGCAGCGAGTTCGATCGCCCTTACGCCATGCAAAACCGCCTCGTCATGCAGGTGGGCGATGTGCTGAGCACCTATGTGTACCGCCAGGGCATCCGCGGCATGCAGTTCTCGCTGGCGGCGGCGGTGGGCATCTTCCAATCGGTGGTGTGCGTCATCTTCTTGCTGAGCGCCAACGCCGCCGCAAAGCGCTTCGGCGAGCGCGGCATCTGGTAGCGCCGATCAGCGCAGGAAAGGGGGAAAAGGCATGAACGTAACGACGACCACGCTGGGGCCGCAAAAAAGCGAACAGCGCCGGCGCAGGCGGGTTACGGCCGGCGATTGGGTGGTGGCCGCCATTTGCTTCGCTTGCATCTTGGTGGCCATACTGCCCCTGGTGAACATACTGGCCCGTTCGCTGAGCTCGCCCCAGGCGCTGATCAACAACCGGGTCTCGCTGCTGCCGGTGGAGTGGACGCTGGACTCGTATGTGTACGTGTTCATGGATCCCTCCTTCTCCCAATCCATGCTATTCACCGCCGGGCTCACGGCGATCTGCACCGTGTGGTCGATGATCATGACCATCCTGTGCGCCTTCCCGCTCACCTACGCCAACCTCAAGGGCCGCCGGTTCTTCAACACGGCCATCATCCTTACCATGTACTTCAGCGCCGGCACCATCCCCAACTACATCCTCCTCAAGGATTTGGGGCTCCTCGACAACCCGCTGGCCTTGGTGCTGCCCAACTGCCTGAGCGTGTTTAACATGATCATCCTGCGCAGCTTCTTCTGGAGCATACCGGAGAGCCTGCACGAATCGGCGGAGTTGGACGGCGCCAATCCCCTCACCGTGCTGGTGCGCATCTACCTGCCTCTGTCCACCTCGGTATTGGCGACCCTGTCGCTCTTTTACGCCGTGGGCCGCTGGAACGGATTTTCCGACGCGCTGATGTACATCACCAAGCGGGACTACTTCCCCATCCAGCTCAAACTGTGGCAGATCATCAACAACACCTCCTCCATCGAGACCGCCACCCAGGAGGGCTTTTCCTCCCCCGCGGCCGGCGAGGGCCTGAAGGCGGCCTCGGTGATGTTTGCCACCATTCCCATCCTGCTGGTGTATCCCTGGCTCCAGCGCTACTTCATTTCCGGCGTCACCATAGGCGCGGTGAAAGGTTAAGCTTAGTTACAAGTTCCAAGTTACAAGTTACGAGAGGAACGAAAAGGTTGCCGTCAGGTGCATTCTTGTAACTTGTAACTCCAAACTTGTAACTGTCCAATCGTACCCCGGGCATTGCGATGCCATAACGATAAGGAGGTATACACGGATGAAAAGGATCCTATCTCTCGCCTTGGTTGCGCTGATGGCGCTGTCCGCGTCGATCATGGCCGCCCCCGCGATGGCGGAGGAAAAGCCCCCCTACGTCGAGATCACCGTGGAGGTATTCGACCGCGGCACCGACGGCGGCAGGACCGACCCCACCAACAACTATTGGACCGACTGGATCAAGGCCAAAGTGCTGGAAGACGAGAACATCGGCGTGACCTTTGTGGCGGTTTCCCGTTGGGAAGAGACCCCGCAGCTCAACAACATGATGGCTGCCGGCAACGCGCCGGACGTGTGCTTCACCTACGACATCAGCCTGCTCACCAACTACCGCGACCTGGGCGGCATCATTGACTTGGCCCCCTACATCGGCGCCCTGCTGCCCGACCTGGACGCGCTGCTGGGCCCGGACGCCTCCATCCCCGGCCGCAACCTGATCCAGCGCAACATGGATCCGGACACCGGCGCCATCTTCTACATCCCGGCGCGCCGCATGAACCCGGCGGGCGCCAATACCTTTATCCGCAAGGACTGGCTGGATACGCTGGGCCTGCCGCTGCCCGCCACCCGCCAAGAGTTCCACGACGCGCTCGTGGCCTTCAAGGAGCAGGATCCCGGCGGAATCGGCTCGGAGAACGTGGTCCCCTTCACCATGACCCCCGACGTGCGCTGGCGCGCCGGCATCTTGATCGACTCCTTCCTCGATCCCTCGCTCAGCGACAAGGAGCGTTGGGTCAACACCATCATCGGCACCAACCAAAACTTCTTGCTGCCCGACATCAAGGAAGGCTACCGCTTCCTCAACCAGATGTTCCACGAGGGCCTGATCGATCCCGACTTCTTCCTGCATACCGACGACGTGCACTCCGACAACCTCATCAAGAGCGGCGCGGCGGGCGCGTTCATCCACAACTGGGATCAGGCGTACCGCGACTCGCCCGGCCTGCTGCGCGACCTGCAGGAGAACGTGCCGGGCGCGGACATCGTGGTGATCGACACCTTTGAGAATTCCGCCGGCGAATACACCAAGTTCAACTACGACGCGGCGGGGCTCAACTTCTTTATTCCCGTAACCAGCGAGGCCCGCGTGGAGGCGGCGCTGCGCTACGTGAACTGGCTTGCCCGGTTCGAGAACTTTCACTTCCTGCAATTCGGCGAGGAGGGCTTGAACCACGTGATCGAAAACGGCGTGCCCAAGCTGCTGGCGGTGGACGGCCCCAGCATCCAAAACTCGCCGCAGAACATCGACTACACCATCTCCATGAACGGCGTCTACCTGGGCGATCCCGACCTCACCGCCAGGGCGCTGGCCAACTCGTATTCGGTGGACGCGGCGTACATCACCAACGCCTTCGCGATCGCGTTGAACGGCGGCAGGGCGCTGCCCGTGGTGCCGGTGACCCTATCGGCGGCCGGCCCCTACGCCGAGGACCTGCGCGTGAAGGGTGAAGTGCTGATGACCACGGTGGTCACTGCGGCCCCGGACCAGTTTGACGCCGTGTGGGACAGCCTCATCGCCGACTGGCTGGCCTCCGGCGCGCAAGAGATCATCGACGAGCGCGCGGAGAAGTTCTTCGAGCCGTAATCGATGCGGTCAACGATTCAGCCAATCATTTCAGGTGAAACACGGGAGGGCTTTTGCGGACGCCGCGGAAGCCCTCCGCTTTCTTAAAACAACAGGAGGTGCACCCATGATCCATCGGACATCCGCGCGCAAACGCGCCCAAGCGCTGGTGGCGCGCATGACGCTGGAAGAGAAGGCGTCGCAATTGCGCTACGACGCGCCGGCCATCGAGCGGCTGGATATCCCGGCCTACAACTGGTGGAACGAGGCGCTCCACGGCGTGGCCCGGGCGGGCACCGCCACGGTGTTTCCGCAGGCCATCGGCCTTGCCGCCATGTTTGACGAGGACTTTCAGCGGGAGGTTGCCGACGCCATCGCCACCGAGGGCCGGGCCAAGTACAACGCCCATTCGGCCCATGGCGACCGGGACATCTACAAGGGGCTCACCTTCTGGTCGCCCAACATCAATATATTCCGCGATCCCCGCTGGGGGCGCGGGCACGAGACCTATGGCGAGGATCCATTCCTTACCGCGCGCTTGGGCGTGGCCTTTGTGCACGGCCTCCAAGGCGAGGGTGATTATTTGAAGTCCGCCGCCTGTGCCAAGCATTACGCCGTGCATTCCGGCCCGGAGGCGCTGCGCCACGAGTTTGACGCCATCGCCAGCCCAAAGGATCTGTGGGAGACCTACCTCCCGGCCTTCGAGGCGCTGGTGCGGGAGGGCCAGGTGGAATCGGTGATGGGGGCGTACAACCGCGTCAACGGCGAGCCGGCCTGCGGCTCAAAGACGCTGCTGCACGATATCCTGCGCCGGCGGTGGGGATTCGCCGGCCACGTGGTGAGTGACTGTTGGGCGATTGCCGACTTCCACAATCATCACAAGGTGACCGCCACCGCGCCGGAGTCGGCGGCGCTGGCGCTGCAAAACGGCTGCGACCTAAACTGCGGAAACATGTACCTGCACTTGATGCAAGCGTACAACGACGGCCTGATCACCGAGGAGCAGATCACCGAATCCGCGATCCGCCTATTCACCACCCGCTTTCTGCTGGGTTTGTTTGACGGGGGCTGCGCCTATCACGCCATCCCCTACACCGCCAACGACACCGCCGCCCACGCCGCCCTGGCCCTGCGCGCGGCGGAGCGCAGCATGGTGCTGCTCAAAAACGACGGCGTGCTCCCGCTGGACTTGAGCGCGCTGCGCACCGTGGCGGTCGTCGGCCCCAACGCCAACAGCATCCCCGCCCTCGAGGGCAACTACAACGGCACCTCCTCGCGGTACGTGACTTTTTTAGAGGGGATCCGCGCCGCCTGCGAAAGCGCCGGCGTCCGCATGCTCTACTCCGCCGGTTCCCATCTGTACAAGGATCGGGAAAGCAACCTCAGCCAACCCGATGACCGCCTGAGCGAGGCGGTGATCTGTGCCAAACAGGCCGATGCGATCATCCTTTGCGTGGGCCTGGACGCCACCCTCGAGGGCGAGGAGGGGGACACCGGCAACCAATACTTCTCCGGCGACAAGAACGATTTGGAGCTGCCCGAATCGCAGCGCAGGCTGATCCGCGCGCTGCAGGCCACCGGCAAGCCGTTGATTACCGTGCTGGCGGCCGGCAGCTCCATTCGCGTGGAAGAGGGCAACGCCATCCTGATGGCTTGGTATCCGGGGCAGGCCGGGGGCGCCGCCCTGGCCAACATACTGTTCGGCAAGGT
>Ga0123353_10018595_pt1 | contig 10281 bp, 6 predicted proteins | sample TergutLab28metaG_3_FD_92763 | JGI IMG/M metagenome (GOLD analysis project Ga0123353, IMG submission 92763) | Labiotermes labralis P3 segment gut microbial communities from Petit-Saut dam, French Guiana - Lab288 P3 | ecosystem: Host-associated > Arthropoda: Insects > Digestive system > Gut ...
CACCTCTCTTTGTATCTGCGCGATGTTTCCCCTAGAAACCCTCCCCCCCCTGGGAGATGCAAGTTGTGGAGTAGTTTACCTTCTGATTGTTTTGTCTCCAGAGCTAGCATCCCGCACATCTGTAATGGCATGACATATTTCGTATACGTTGCTTTTATCGTAGGCCCGAAGGCAGTAGTTTCGTGCTGCAAGGTCAGGCGAGCGGGAGGTCCAGTTGATGTCCGCAAGTCGAGAGATGAGTCTGCCTGGAAACATTGTCTCCAGAACTTGCATGGAAGTCTGTAGTGCGTGAACAGTTGCTTCGTGCATCACTGTGCATGGTGACGGACAGTATGGAAGCGCAACTTAACGGTCAAGCTGGTTTTTAAATTTCGAATACAATCAGGTGTTCCTGGCGCACCTGGCCCTCCCGACCACCTGATCTTGCAGCACGAGACTACTGCCTTTGGGGCTACATCAAACGCAAGGTATGCGGAACACGTCCTGCTAACATTGATGACTTAAAACCAGGAATTTATTCAAGGGACCTGTAAGGAAATGTTACAACGTGTTTGATATCCCCCCCGCCCCCTTCTCGCAAATGCACGATTGTATTGAAAGAGATGGTGGTCACTTACAAAGTGTCATATTCTAACAGTAATGATTAACATTAATTCTCTTGAGCGTAGAATGTGTCTACCAATGTTATGAACAATTTTCTACTTTGCCTTAAAATATTATTTCATGTCAGCAACCGTAAGGTGTTTCTGGCGCACCCTGTGCATTCAACGCCCATTGCATGCTGGATGTAAAGTACATAGCTATATCAAACTATTATTTTTTTTTGCCCTTACTTCAATGGAAAAGTATAAGAAAGTGGCCTGCACCGATGGATTCGGCGCCATGCCCAGAAGTTAACCGAGAACGTTATAACGAGGCTTTGACTTCGCATGTCCAGTAACCTTGTTTCTCGTTTATGTGGCAGTTACATTGAATAAATTCAAGCTCTCTAAGTAAATCATAAATATTGATATGTTACACAACATTATTCTAGTTATTATCCTTCGTATTTCCATATATCCTTGCTAGCAAGTCAACGTTCTTATATCATAACACGGTGGTTTGTGTCGCGTTCGCAGCTGGTAGCTGATGAAATGCTTCCTTTGGCCTTGCTGTATATGTCAGTCTTTGCTTCGCTTGTAATGATTGGAGAACCGATTAATGGATTTTCATGAAACTGACATCGGGGATTTGTTCTAAAATGTGTCAATGGATTCTAGTTTTGGTTAAAGCCGGACAACAATAACGAACACTTTGTATGAAGACCTACACGCATTCCTGAAGCACGTGTCTGTTATTAAGTACATGTGATAAAAGCACGAAATGTTTCGATTGAGGCTAATCACCCAGTTTTTGCAAAATAAATCCTTTCCCTATGCGCGAGTGGTTTTCAACTTATTTAAGCGCAAAATATTTTTTTATGTTGTGAAATTTATTAATTCGAGAACCTGTGGATTGATATGGGCCAAAGTGTGTACTGGGGATTCTTGCATAAATGTTTATGTTTAAGCTGTAATACCGATTGACGCAGTGCTACATAGTAACTTTAAAAAGTTCCTGGAATTCGCTGGTATGATTTACAGGAATTGCTACTATGAATAAAGAAATGTACATTGATATCCGCCGTCTTGGGGATGCGGTCCGAAGGCAACGCCCCGAAATAGGGAGAACCAGCAGTTGGTTTCTCCTTCACGGCAATGCTGCAGCACCCCGATCGGTTTTGCTCAAGGATTTCTTATGAAAGAACAATGTGACAACACTGAAGCATCCTCCATACTCTCCCGACCTAGCTCCAGATGATTTTTACTTGCTCCCGCCACTGAAATCGGGGTTGAAGAGACTGCGCTTTTAAGGTGTTACTGACATCATTAAGAATGCGACGGAAGAGCTGAAAAGATTTCACATAGTGGCTTTCAGGAATGTTTCCAACGCCGTTACAGTCGCTGGCAGAACTGTATATTTGCGCAAGGAGCCTGTTTTGAAGTAAATGTAGCTTAAATGATTTTACTGTTTTGTGTTTTTCAGAAGTAAATTGATTCCGGGAACATTTTGAAGCTACCATGTAGTTGCGATCTGTATACATTCCCTTGCATGGTAACGACGGCATTAGATGTTGCTGCTGGATTCTCATTCGAATTTCAGATTGTCTGCAGCTAACGATTATGCGAAATTTTTGGTACAGTAGGTTACATAATGCGCTATAGAACCGTTCCGAAAAGCGACTGGGCTTTGGGCTGGACAACCAAGTATTCGTGTTGAGATTTCCTGCAGAGGCAAGAGATTTTTCTCTTCTCCGAAACGTCCTGACCGGCTGTGGGGCCTAGTAAGTGTCCTATTCATTGGCTAACAGGGACGGTTTTCATGGTGGTAAAGAGTCTAAATATTGGTGGAGCTGTACATCCATACCGCAGGTGCCTTCATGGCGGGTACAGGGACATCTACTTTTACTTTACAATGTAACCTCTTTTCATGAAGAGACCTTGTGGACATGTAGATGCGAAATATACAGGATGTATTTCTACACGTGTCGTTGGAAGGTCCGAATAATTTGTGTTCAGTCGGTCAGTCACTAGCGTTATGTGTGTTCTGTAATATTGCCATCACTACTTACCCACGTATTCCAAGCTGCAGAGTCCTTCTCGAGAAGCTAAACGGTTCTCAGCTGGTCAAGAAATTCCCCGCATTTTATGGAACCCGAAGGTTCATTATCACATTTACACGTGCCTCTAACTTGTCCCTGTCCTGAGCCAGATTAATCCAGTCCATCCCCCCATCCCATTTCCTGAAGATCCATCTTAACATTATCCTCCCATCTGCGCCTGGGATCGTATCATACCAGTCGTGTTCGGACTCGAGGAAATAATACCATTTCCGATATTACCCACCCACCTTATGTAACACACTTCGTGGAAGTAGGATATATTTCAGAAGACAGGATCCTTGCATCAACTAGCATGCGAGGAATTTATTTCCAGTGTTATTTAGTGACGTAGAGTCAACAGCTGAGGTAATACGGCGGTTATTATGAGATGTAAGAAGTACTGTGAGTTATGGGATGACTGAAGGGAAAAGTTGTAGTTTATTGTGATTTAGCAAGCCTACTGTTGGGGTCACATGCTGAGGGAATCTGGTCAACAGTGGCCACGATAAATGGCCGTGAGCGCCTTTCTTGCCTGGAACAAGTCAAATGCGGTAGCTTATAGTTTAAGTTTTATATACGTGTCTGCACTACCCGTTAATAAGAACTGAAGATTACTGTCGTCTGAGATGTGACTCCGTATAGTCTGGTAGATGTGGGCTGACTTTTCAGAGGAACCTAATGCCTCTGTCATTAACGTAGAAACTAAAAATCTCACATATTTTAAAATTTCGAGTTCAGATACTGTTTAATAATGATGTTAGGCAAACTGCAATACATGCAGATGAACTGTCAGTGCGCAGACCTAGTGCCTGGTAAGAAGAAGAAGAAGGAGAAGAAGAAGGAGAATAATAATAATAATAATAATAATAATAATAATGTATAACATGCTGCACTGAGCAAATTTCGGCAGAATAGATCCGAGCGTGAGACGAAACTTTCCGTTCCGATTCACACACGTGTATGCTTATCAGAGTGTAATTGCCTTAGCAGTATAAATACCGCACCTATTTATAAGAAGAATTATAAATGTATAATAATTCTCGTGGCGTATGTACCGTTATAAACTGCAAAAAGGTTTAATTATATCGAATGTTATTCCCTCAAGACTAACTCCACATGGAAAAGAAATTGTGTAATGCAGCGTAATAGATTAACATCTCATCAGATCCTCCTTCGTCAAGTAATTGAGAAACATGCAGGAACACATTGCAGCAGTACGTCAGCTGTTTACAGACCAGCAGACGGCCTGTTGTTTAGTTAGATGGGAAATTTCATAAACTATTTTTAACCAGTTTTTTTTATATCCGTGAAACTAGTTGCATTCAGTAAAGTGTATTGACTTGAAACTTATAGTAAATTCCATTTAAATAAACATTTGAGGGACATATTTCCTTTCCAGAATGGTCTGAAAACAGGAGATGATTTATCGCCATGTCTTCTCAACTTTTCTGCGTGATATTACATTGGGAAGGTCCAAGAACAGGAAAAATTGTGATTGAAGGGGACACATCAGCTTCAGGTCTCTGCTGATATTAATTTGGTGGGCGAAACATAATACTACACAGAGAGACACAAAAATTCTATCAGTCGCTAGTAAGAGGATGGTCTATAAATAAAGGCTGAGAAACTAAGTGTATTTTCGTATCATGTCAGCAGAATACAGGACAAAATTGCAGCATACGGCTAGCCAGTAAATCCATTGCAGACATGGCAGAGTTCGGGTATTTGGGAACGACAATGACAAAAAGAAATTGCATGCACGACAGAGCAGATTCATATTGATGAATACCAGTTACAATTCGGTCCAGGACCTTTCACCTTCCCATGTGCTGTCTAAGAACGTAAACATCAGGGTATATGCTGCCTGTGTTTTACTCCTGTATGGTTGGAAACTTGGTCTGTCATACGAAGGGAAGAACGTAGGCTGAGGGTGTTGGAGAATAGGGCGTCAAGGAAGATAATGTGCCTGAGGGGAAAGAAGTAACAAGAGAAGAGAATTAATAAAGGTCAGTTTTAGTGCCCCACTACTTCTGTAACCCCGCTACTATTTACAAACTCTTGCCAGTTACAAAATGAGTCGGATCTGCTTTGATGTTGATATGTTTGTTAATTAAAATTGGTTTGACACCCAGTGGCAGTATAAGCTCCAAGTACAGTGTAACTATATCGGTACTGTACATTGAGCGGATGCGACGTTTAAAAGGAAAAAAATGCCTTTTCAAAAGTCCATTGAAAAATATCAGATGCTTTTCAAATTACAAATTTGTATACTATATAGATGTAGCCCATAGTGCTCTTGTTACAAGGTTTCATCTGGGGATATATTCCCGTTAAAAATACCACATGTGAAATATCAGTTGCGTTGGCAGTTAAAGCCACTGGATCTGTACCAACTGCGCGCGTGCATATGTGTCATGTTGAGAACGTATTGACATGTTCCTATATATACGTAACACGACAACAGGGATAGTATGAGCATGGAATGTTACAGGCCTTGAGCTTTAGTGAATGTAAATCAGATTCAAAGGTGTTTCGTTTTTATAGGTTAAAATTCCTGATGCCTTAGTAAGATCTGTGCCTTATGTCGTGTTCTTATTTTAAGTACGGCGAAGCGTCTTTGAAATATATGTTGTCGTTCGATTCGAGCTTCCCTTAAAATTGGGACAGTCATGTAGGTTTACTTATGTAGACCAAATTTAATATGTCTGAGAAATATTAATGGAGATTACTGAACTAAATTTAATCTAAATCTGTTTATTGTTTTTGGAAGTGCAACATGCAGATTGGCATAAGCTGTCCGCGCAACTCAGTCTAATCATGTTATAAATTTCTTTTACAGCCATTGTGTGGTAGTAAGTGTGACACATGGGGTGTATGTGTTTTATTGTGAAAACCCCGAGGAGAATGTGTGGAGCTAGGGGAGAGAGAAAGCAAAGGAAGACTGAAGAAAATTGCTTAACGGAAAGCACCATTATTTGCATTGTGTAGCATTTACTGTTTGGGGTGGTAGAGTAAAGGAAGATAAGAGGGGTGGGTTCCGTACGACACACATGAAGTTGTGAAATGGATACAAGATTTTGCTGGGAAAATCTGAAGGGCATAACTCTGTGAAAGACAGATAAACTAAGAGGATACTATTAAAATAAATTTCAGATTCGGAATGTGAGTATATGACCTGAATTCAACTGACTCATGCCAGGGTCCACTGGAGGACTGCTGTGAACACTGTAATAAGCCTTGGGGTCCTAACAAGATGGAGCTTTTTTTTTTTATTAGCAGAGTGATTCTGTGGAAACGCCCTCCTCCGTGAAGTTACAATTGTTAACTCATAATGAACAGGGCTGTAAGTGGCGTCAGTCGCTGTCTGTGGTACAGTGTCAAGAGTTACGAACCGAAGTTGGTTCGTGACCTGACCCCAAAAATTTCAATCCACTCTGTCATCCTGTTACTTTAAGATCCATTTTAATATTATTTCCCACATACGCCTACGTCTCTCAAGTACTGATTCTTTGCTTCAGGTTTTTCAGTAAAAGTTGTGTATGCGTTTTATTTTCCCCATGCGTGCTACATGTCCCGTCTGTCTTATCCTCAATAACTGAATAATAATGAGAATCATAATGTATGATGAAACGCACAAATTATGAAAGTGCTCATCATGCGATTTTTCTAACCTGGTTACTTCCTGCCATTTATATAGAAATTTTCCCTCAGCACCGTATTCTGAATCAAGGTTTACATATTAATTCACTTTGAAATACTGAGTAGCTTTCGGTTAATGCTCGATTCATGCCGTCGATTGGTCACTTACGGAAATAACGTCCTATAATAACTTTGCTGCTAGTACTTTCCTGTCACAAAAGCCGTGAGATTTATCTGTACCTCGCTTGCGGTGGAAAGTGGTGGCAGAACACATCGCTAAGTTCATAATACGGGTAGCAAATATATCTGCTTCAATAGGTCACTGCCGTCGTAACAGTGGACCGTTTAACACAGTAATGCAGCATGTCGTAATTTGGAATGCTGTCTAGAAGCGAGCGAACTGCTTTATACTACACGAGCTTCCGACGGCACGTGACCGCCATCGTGAGCCAAGAACAACCGTTCGAAGCGAGAGATGAACTCGACTGGTCGGCAAAGAGCTCATGCAGTACATTTTTGGAACTCCTGCTTTTGTGTTTTTAGAAGGAATAAGATTTTCCTAGATGATACATTTCTTTTATATAATTCTATTGAGATATATTTTTCATGTATTTCCCTTCTTTTGTACTTATTATTTAACTTGCTTGTACGTTGTGGGCTAGAACTGTTGGCAGAGCCTCTTATAAACAAATGGAATTGCAGTGAATTATTGCATTATGAAGCAACTATATCGTGTCGTCAAGGACAATACCTTCCCTATTCCCCCGGTCTTAAATTCAGCTCCATGCGGGTGGACCTCCTACATTATTGGCGGGAACTGATCAGAGCATGCATAGTCTGTTTTACTCTGGTTAAGGTCCTCTGAAATACTTCAATTCGGAATTAATTCTGAAACAGTTTCATAATACTCTTTGGACGTGTGACCTGCCCATCCCAAGACGACGTGGAGAAACATATGGCCATGCCGTGAACTTATTAAACTAACTGGTTTTTAACGTTAATAATTTTTATGGCTAATCCAGAATTATTTATTTTGAAAGCAGTGGCTAGAAGCAGATTAGTTTGGGACAGTAACGCAACTCGAACACAATCTTTTAAATGTAAAATTTGTAAATATGACCTGTGTGTAACACACTAATGTTTACATAAGTGTATTGCCACAATGACAGTTCCACTTATTTGGCAGTAAGAAGAAAATAAACAAGGAGTGGGCTTGATAATGTATTGACACGTAATGGTCTTTGATAGACAAGACAATACTGTTATCAAACATGCACACATTTTGGTAAACCGAAGGTTGTAAGGTGATAAGATTATAAGCGAATGGAAGGAATGTTACAGATATGTCTGGTATGATATTTACCTCACCTACAAAGATAACGTGGCTGCCGTGCTGACGAATGTTGACGTTGAGCAAGACCTTACAGAGTATGTGTTGTTATGTTTTATAAATTAAAGTGCTTAGTAATATCGCGGGTGACGCTGTTCAGGTGTGTTGGGGCATGTGATGTTCCCCTCCATGCATGTCTTGATTGCTGATATGTTGTCAGCGATTCTGCTTTGCTGACATCTGTTCTCACGAAAGATATTATTTGAGACTGTAATTTTTCTTGCACACCGACTTATAATATCCTTCCCCGGAATTTTTTATTTAGTAGCCTATACAGATTATTTGCTTTTACATGGATCTGAACGTGAGATGACGAAGACATTTGCCTCTTGACGTAGTTTCTACTTGCCGTTGACGTGTTCTTAGCCCGAGAAATTTAATACGTAGCTGTTGGCACATTTCTGATTAAAACGGAGGTCTACTTGTTTGTACACCACGAAGATTAAAAAAAAGTCTGTAGCTTCTCCATCCGTGGGCCGGAATAGCTCAGTCGGTATAGCGATTCGCTGCGGGCTGGACGGTCCGGGAATCGAATCCCGGTGAGGGGGTCGAGATTTTCCGCGCCCGTCCTGACCGGTCCTGGTGCCTACCCAGCTTCCTATACAATGGGTACTGAGTCTTTCCTGGCGGTAAATTTGCCGGCGCGTGGCGTTCACCACCCAACCCTCCTAGCGCCGAGGTTAAAGGAAGAGTAGAGCTATACATCTAATCGCCTTCTGGGCCTTCGTGGCCTGTTCTATGGTGAACTTTACCACCTCCATCCACAAATTTTTATGAGGCAGTGGGCCTTTCGTATCGTTTCGATTGCCACGTTACGTTGATAATGAGTGGATACCGTCTAAAGAATGTTTGGGAACCTCTTCTGCGACATATTTAAATTGTGCTAAATTGGAGAACTTCCTAAGGACAAAATATATAGTTTAACATTTATTCAAGTATTTTTTCTGTCTCTCTGTCTTATGTCAGAATCGGTGCAGTTTGTAATGTCTGTAGCACATAATAATCTCTGTAGTTGATGTGTTGTTGCGCTATGTGATGTAGCCCCAACGTGCTGTACTGTGCCTGTAGCAACCATGAGAAGCCAGCATCTCCACACTGGACTGTATTTGTGATATTCGTACTCCTTTGGGTCGTATCCGTGTTTTACATTGTGGCAAACGTAACAAATGACGTACACTGACGGAACGGCACGTGCAAGTGTGCTCAAGGCAGTGCGAACTAGGTTTACTGGATTAACTTACGAGAACGATCGATAAGGCGTTTCTTAGAACTGCGATGATAAACTAAGACTGCTATGAAACTTCCCTACGTTGTTTTCCTTAAATAATATGATTTGGAATTTTTTGTGATTGTGAAATGCATGAAGGACTTACAGTATTTCCGTATGGAAGCAGTGTGCAGCCATTGTAAAGGTAAAGTTCACTGTACATCCTGTCATGAAGGCGCACAGGCGGAGTAAGTATATAGCTCTACACTTTCTTTAACCTCGATGCTAGACGGAGTGGGTGGTTAATGCCACACCCCGGCTGCTTTGCCCTTTGGAATGACCCTATACCCATCGTACAGGAGCGTGAGTGAGCCCCAGGGCCGATCTGGACGGGTGCGGAAAATCTTGCTTCCACCGGGATTCGATCCCCGGACCGCCCAGCCCATAGCGAGTCGCTATACCGAATGAGACATCCCGACCCACGCGCAGCCATTATGCGATATAAAAAGCGTCTTGTGGAAGTTCTGGTTCTCAGTCTGTGTTGTGGTTACAGCTTTTTTTGTGTTTAACTTTTTATTGAACTGAATTAATTGAGTTAGTTGAGATCCTTAAACTTTAGGGCAGTTTTGAAGTAGTCCCTAATAATACCACATCTGGCGCAGTTTGTGTTTCATGAGTTTACAGTGAACACTTTGAAGTAGGGGACGGCAATTTGTGAGTAGTGTTGGTTGCTGTGTTTACTCCTCAGTTTCAGTTTAGAATGCTCTGTTTTTTTTTTTTAACATTTGCTCACAAACATCAGTAGGTAGGTCATTTACAAATAATTATGTAAATGTAATTGCGTTTTCCTGAACTGAGGGAAGTTGTTTTTGAGAGGAAAATTTCTGGTTCCATCAAACGTATACTAGAAATGTTTGCTTAACTTTCTAAAATGGATACAGTTTGTTTTTCCAGAACGTTGGTACACACCTAGCACACTACACGGGGGGGTCATAACCCCGCACCCCTCGCCACAACAGAGGAGAACATTCGCTGTTCCGAGTGCCTCAATGTGGGCTACATTGTGCTGGTTTAGTTTGAACTTATCCATGGTGCTAGTGACCCGTTCACACATTTACGCCCCCTCACTGTTTCTTTCACAGTTAACAGATCCACAAAAATCCTGTTACACAGCTGTTGCACTAATCGGTAATATAATCTTTATTACTGACATGACACGCCCAGTTCAGCCGTTTGTTCGATTACGTTAAAGGTGTTTTTTTTTTGCCTTGGCTCGACAGCCCCTAGTTGGCCGGGCCTGTTCATTGTTGAGGCTTCACTATCACACTCGGGCACATCACATTCGGTAGGCCTCCTCTTGATGAG
>Ga0123353_10018596_pt1 | contig 10281 bp, 10 predicted proteins | sample TergutLab28metaG_3_FD_92763 | JGI IMG/M metagenome (GOLD analysis project Ga0123353, IMG submission 92763) | Labiotermes labralis P3 segment gut microbial communities from Petit-Saut dam, French Guiana - Lab288 P3 | ecosystem: Host-associated > Arthropoda: Insects > Digestive system > Gut ...
ACATTCCTCTTCTCTTTTCCTGAAGAGGAGGCACAGCAGATATAATCTCTGGAGACATATGGGGCTACATGAATAAAGTCATGAGATTTATGGGAGGAATAATCAATAATCTCAAAATAGCTCCGCCCTGGACAGCCAATAGAGGGGAACTCTCACCATGGCACTTATCAATACGTCGTTGCAAGGGCCATTACAAACCCCTGCCCACCTGTGGCGGACATTCCCTCTCAAAGGAGGGCAATAATAGGACGTTCCTGATCAAGGAAGGGCTACAAAAGTAATAAAGCATTCTGTTGTCTTAGAATTGGAACCGCGGACGGGAAAAGGTATCAGAATAAACTTCCCTGTTTTAATTCCGCCTCTGACGGCCTGAGGTAAGCGGGAATAAGAGTAAAGGGATCATGGCTCCCTGTTTTTTGAAATATTTCCTTACCGATTTGCCCTACAACAGACGGTCGGCAAATATTGACGCCTCCGGAAAGAAAGCGGGCTTTTCCGGGCAATAAGCCCGTCAATTCATCCCGTTTAGTAATCGCGCCCTCACCAACGAATAAAACAGGCTCCTGAATATGAACGGCCAAAGATTGCGGTTTCATGATCTGATCGGGAAGGAGGCAAGAAAACCCCGACCCAACCCGATATCGGTATAAAGCGGTATAAATATCTCCCATGGGCCCATTCAAAATGGGACAGATCAGCCCATCTTCCCCGCAGACATTATGGGCCAGAGCCTCCAGAACAGAAACACCGATTAATGGTTTCGCGTGGCAGAGGACAAATCCTTTCACGGTACTCAAACCAATACGGACTCCCGTAAACGATCCCGGGCCTGTGGTCACAACAAAAAGATCAATGCGCTCCATGTCCCATGCCAGCGATTGAAGCGCCCTGTCCAGCTCGGGTAATAAAACAGACGAATGCTCCTTACCTGAGTTAAGATGGATTTCGTATAAAACCGTCTCTTCCGTCATAATAGCCAATCCGATTGTTTTACTTGATGTGTCCAGCGCTAAAATATTCATAGTGTTTTCTCAAGTCCATTTCTTTAAATTTTAAACAAGAATCCCGGGAAGATTCTGTCGATATCATTCCAGAACACAAAAATCATCAGCACAACAATGAACGCCAGACCTGCCTTGTAGGCATATTCTTGCCCTTTGGCAGAAACAGGACTACCCTTGCAAAGTTCAATCAAAAAGAAGACGAGGTGCCCCCCGTCGAGAATGGGAACAGGAAAGAGGTTGATAATGGCCAAACTGATGCTGATAAGAGCCATCAGGTGCAGGAAGGGAATCACTCCTACTTCCGCCACCTGACCTGCCATACGGAAAATGGAAATAGGCCCGCTCAGATTCTCCCGTGCGGAAATTGCTCCAATGATCATTTTACCGATTCCCACCACCGTCACATAGGAAAAGTAAGCCGTATCTTTCGTCGCCTTCCATATGGCCATAAAGGGATTGAACCTTATCATCACCCGATCAAAATCTTTAGAAGCCTCTACGCCAATCACATATCTATCGATTTTTTCACCAAAGTGGTTTTGACCCTTTGTAACGGCAGGGGCAATCATGGCGAAATAAAGGACATCGTCCCTCTTGAATTCAAATCTTAACGGGGCGCCGCCGCTGCCTTCAATAGACTTAGCCATATTGTCCCATGTTTTAACAGGTTGTCCGTTGATACTGGTAATAACATCGTTTTCCATAAGACCGGCTTTATAAGCGGGAGATTTTTCTATCACCTTCCCAATTTTTGCCGATAATGCGGGAAATCCGTACATATAAACAACGGCCAAAACAATTATCGCCCAGAAAAGATTGAATAAGGGGCCGGCGGCTACAATAGCCATGCGGCGCAGAACAGATTGCTCAGAAAAAGATCGGGGCTTGTCTTCTTCTGGAATCTCTTCCTCATCGGACTGACCCAAAAGATTGACATATCCTCCCAGAGGAATGAGGGAAAGACGATATTCCGTTTCTCCCCAGGTTCTTCCGATCAGGCGGGGACCGAAACCCAGGGAAAATTTTAAAACCTTTACGTTAAAATATTTTGCCACGAGAAAATGCCCCAATTCATGCACAAAAATCAGGACACCTAAAAGGATGATGATGGATACAAGGCTTATCCCGAACACTGATTAATCCTTTCTGCTATTAATGTTCCCATACGCTCCCTTGCCCAGCAATCGGCCTGAATAATATCGTGCAGAGTGGGTTCCGGCAGAACGGTATGCGCGTGCATTACCTCCTCTACCAAGGGTATAATATCGCCAAAAAAGATGCGCTTGCTCAAAAAAGCCTCAACCGCCCTTTCGTTGGCCCCATTCATCACAACAGGCAATGTGCCCCCTGTTCTTCCCGCATGATACGCTAACGCAATTGCGGGAAAGCGGTTATGATCAACGGGAAAAAATTCAAGTCTGGCCTCGCGCGTCAGATCAAGATTGGTATTTGCAGGCACGCTCATCCGCTGAGGATAGGAAAGAGCGTAGGCAATAGAAATTTTCATATCGGGTACACCCAATTGCGCCATGACAGAACCATCACGATATTCGACCAATGAATGAACAATACTCTGGGGATGAATATGAACAGCAATCTTATCGAAATCAAGCTGAAATAACCATTTTGCTTCGATAATTTCCAACCCTTTATTCATCATTGTTGCCGAGTCGATGGTCACTTTCTTGCCCATTTTCCAGCGAGGATGCTTAAGGGCCTCTTTCGGCGTCATGCGCCTCATCGCTTCCTGGCTTGTGGTACGAAAAGGTCCGCCCGATGCGGTCAGGATAATGCGCCGCACATCCTTTTTCCTGTTTCCCTTGAGGCATTGGTAAATGGCGCTGTGTTCACTATCTATGGGAAGGAGCCTGACCTTTTTCTCCCGGCAGAGCTTTGTTACCGTATCACCTGCCATGACAAGAATTTCCTTGTTGGCCAAAGCAATGTTCTTACCGTCTTCAATGGCCTTTATGGTAGGCAGAAGACCTAAAGATCCCGCCATGGCTGACACGACAAGATTAACTCCCGACAAAGTCGCAACACGAACCGCCCCTTCCTGGCCGTAAACAATTTCAACATTCATTGCAAAATCAAGGAGCTGCGCCAGTTCCTCTGCCCGTTCTGCAGTGGCCACGGAAACCACGGCGGGACAAAATTCGGCAATCTGAGCTTTAAGCAAGGCCATATTCCCCCCGGCGCTTAAACCCAAAACACGAAACTTATCACGGTGGTGACGTATCACCGCCAGAGTATTGGTACCAATGGAACCCGTCGCTCCAAGGATAGAAACATTCTTCATTCTAAAAAATCATACCCAGAAATTGATAATAATAATAAATAAAAGGGGCGATGAACAGAAGGCAGTCGATTCGATCCAAAATCCCCCCGTGACCGGGAAGCAATCCCCCGGAATACTTTCTGCTCGCCTCCCGCTTAATTGCGGATTCAAAAAGATCGCCTAACTGGCCGATAATGCTTCCCAGAAAGGCCATGCAAAAGATATGAACCATGGAAACATGGGGCAGGAAAAAATAACCATAAAGGCCGCAGCCTATCATACTGCCTGCAATCAGTCCTATAAATCCTTCCGACGTTTTATGGGGGCTTATGGCGGGAAGTAATTTGTTCTTGCCCAACAGTTTCCCCGTATAAAAAGCGGCCACATCTCCGGAAAAGGCCAGGACGACAATAAAAATAATCCAGTATGACCCATGATCCAGGGCGCGGAGCAAAATAAAATATGACATAAAGACGGGAATGTATATTAATCCCAAAACGATCTTCGCAATCGAACCCATCTCAGGATCACGCTGATGCGATGCCTGGCGCAATAAATCACAGAGGATCAAAATCATAATAAAAAGAGGCAGGGAAAGAAAAACATGATTCAGATCGCGGAAATAAACAAAACAGGGAATGACCGGAGCAAGAAAAATGAACTCCCAGCGACGATGGGTCATCCAGGCCGGAGCAACCATTTTTTCATACTCCAGGGAAGCCCAAAACACCACAAGGACAATAAAACAACCAAAAAAAAGAATCGGCCCCTTAATTATCAGTAAAAGTAATAGCGGCCCGGCAATGATGCCTGTCAACCAGCGTTGTACATGTGATGTCAAAAAAGGGCTCAATTCGCTTCTACCAACTGATCGCTTGTCTTGCCGAATCGTCTTTCCCGCTTCTGAAAATCTTCGACGGCCTTTAATAAATCGTCCTTACCAAAATCAGGCCAAAGAACATCGGTAAAATAGAGTTCCGTATAGGCGGCCTGCCAGAGGAGAAAATTGCTCAGCCGGTATTCACCGCTTGTCCGAATGAGGAGATCGGGATCAGGAATACTGGCCGTAAAAAGGTATTGTCCTATCACTTCTTTATTCAGATCCTGTTGCGGTAACAATCCCATATCACGGGCATTTAAAAGCTTCTGCACGGCCTGAACAATGTCTTCGCGCCCTCCGTAGTTTAAGGCCAGAGTCAGAACCAAAGTCTTGTTTTGCTCTGTTTCCCGTAAGACTTTGCTGATTTCGGTCTGAACGGCTCCTGTCAACCGGGAAATATCACCAATCACGTTGAGGCGGATACCACCCTTCATCATTGCTGGTAATTCCGTTGTCAGATGACGTATCAAAAGTCCCATCAGAGCGTTGACTTCTTTTACAGGACGATTCCAGTTGTCCACGGAAAAGGCATACAGAGTCAGATAGGAAATTCCCAGCTCAAGACACACATTGATTACGGAGCGCACCGCATCCGCACCTTTTCGGTGTCCGGAAATCCGATTAAGGGCATGCTTCTTTGCCCAACGGCCATTTCCATCCATGATAATGGCAATGTGCCGTGGTATTGCTTTCAGCCTGTCATTCATACTCACGAATAGTATAGTTTCAAAGTTAGGCCGTTTATTAGCACGTTCTCTAATAAATCACCACAGGAACGGACGAATAAAAAAATAGGGGAAGTAACACACCCCCCCTATTCCCCACGTCCATAATTTTAAAATCAAATAACCGTGATTTCTTTTTCTTTTGCCTCAAACAAGGCGTCCAGTCGCTCGATATATTGATCCGTTATTTTTTGCACCTCGCCCTGATGGGTAAAAAGTTCATCTTCGGAGATGGTACTATCTTTCTTCAAGTCTTTAAGCTGCTCATTTGCGTCACGGCGAATGTTACGGACCTTGACTTTACTCTCCTCGGTCATTTTCTTGACCTGCTTAACCAATTCCTTGCGGCGCTCTTCCGTCAATGCGGGAATAGCTAAACGAATCACCTTACCGTCATTACTGGGCGTCAAACCAAGATCAGATTTCTGAATCGCCTTTTCTATCAGGGGAATCACCGAACTGTCCCAAGGGGAAATAACAATCAGCCTGCTCTCAGGTACCGACAATGTCGCCACCTGATTAAGGGGAGTTGCAGACCCGTAATAATCCACTTTTATCCCATCCAGAAGGGCTATGGACGCACGTCCCGTGCGAACTCTTCCAAAAGATTTTCCCAAGGCATCCAAAGCCTTTTCCATATTTTCTTTAAGCTCTTCAAAAACTAATTCCGTCATCGTCAACCTCCGGCTTCGACTATTGTTCCGACTGATTCGCCGGAAACAACTCGTTTGATATTTCCTTTTTCCAGCAGATTAAATACCAATACCCTGAGATTGTTTTCACGGCAAAGGGAGACGGCTGTCGCATCCATGACTTTCAGGTTCTTTACCAGTATCTCTGTAAAGCTGATACGGGCAAAGAGAACCGCATCACTATTGGTCACAGGATCTTTATCATAGATCCCTTCCACCTTGGTCGCCTTCATAAGGATATCGGCGTTGATTTCCAAGGCCCGCAATGCTGCTGCCGTATCCGTAGTGAAGTAGGGATTACCTGTTCCTCCTCCGAAGATGACAACGCGGCCTTTTTCCAGATGGTCCAGCACATTTTGCCGGATGTAGGGCTCCGTGATACCCTTCATTTCAACCGCCGACTGAACGCGAGCGGCAACTCCCAGGTTAGCCAAAGCGTTTTGCAGGGCAAGGCTGTTGATCATGGTAGCCAACATCCCCATATGGTCGGCGCTGGTACGGTCCATACCTTGCGCGGCGGCGCCAACGCCACGGAAAATATTCCCTCCACCGATAACAATCCCGATCTGAACTCCCAGCTCTAAAGATTCCCTGATTTCACCGGCAATCTCCTGAATTACTTCCGGATCAATACCAAACAAACGTTTCCCCATCAGGGCTTCACCGCTCAGTTTCAGGAGAATGCGTCTGTAGGGAAGAAAACTCATTTTTCTTTCAGCTCTTCACCAAGCTGGAACCGTGCAAAGCGCCGCAAGATAATATTTTCACCCGTCTTGGCAATCATGTTATTAATCAGGGCTTCCACGGTAATACTGTCATCGCGGATGAATTTTTGATTCATCAAACAGACTTCTTCGTAAAATTTGGTCAGTTTACCCTCAATAATTTTATCCCAGATCTTCTCCGGTTTCTTCTCCGTAAGAAGCTGACTTTTGTAAATTTCCTTTTCCCTTTCCATAATTTCCACAGGAATCTCCTGAGGGCCTATATAAGTTGGGTTCGTTGCCGCAACCTGCATGGCAATATCTTTCGCCAGCACCTGAAACTGCTCCGTCTTGGCGACGAAATCCGTTTCACAATTCAATTCCACCATTACCCCAATTTTTCCGCCCATATGGACATACGTGGTGATAGTCCCATCTTTCGCTGCCTTGGAGGACCGCTTTGTTGCTGCGGACATCCCTTTCTTTCTAAGAAAATCAATAGCCTGGTCAAAATCACCACCGGATGCGGTTAATGCCGCCTTACAGTCCATCATACCGGCACCCGTTTTATCTCGCAACTCTTTTACCATTCCTGATGTAATTTCCACCCCAACTTACCTCCTCATGCGACAATTCACGACATGCGACTATTCTGTTCTTCCCGGTTATTCTGGTTTCCCACCGTCACTGACGGATAAACACGGCAAGACTAATCGCTATTTTGTTTCCACGCTCTCCGGCACATCGGTCTCAGCATCGTTCACGGTGTATTCTGCTTCCGTTGATGTATCAAACTCTTCCGCCGTAATTTCTTTATTACTCTCCGCCTGTAACCGCTCTTCAAATTTTCTTTTCCCTTCGGCAACGGCTTCTGCAAACTTGGAAGAAAAAAGTTTGATGGCCCGGATAGCATCATCATTTCCGGGAATCACATAGTCAATCTCATCAGGATCACAATTGGTGTCCACAATTGCCACAATGGGAATCCTCAACTTGCGCGCCTCGTTTACGGCGATACTCTCACGTTTGGGATCCACAATAAAAGCAACTTTGGGAAGACTCCTCATACCCCGGATACCACCCAGAATTTTTTCCAGTTTTTCCTTTTCCTTCTGGAGCAGCAGTATCTCTTTTTTCGGAAAGGCTTTAATTGAATCATCAGAAAATATCTTGTCCAAATAATTCAAGCGATCAATGCTTTTCTTAATGGTGCCGAAATTTGTCAGCATCCCTCCCAGCCAGCGCTGACAGACGTAAGGCATATCACATTTCGTCGCCTCTTCACGGATGGATTCCTGAGCCTGCTTTTTCGTACCGACAAAAAGAACCTCACCGCCGTCGGTCACAGCGTCCACAATAAAATTGTAAGCCGCTTGAAACAGGCCAACCGTCTGCTGAAGATCAATAATGTAGATGTTGTTTCGCGCCCCGAAAATATAGGGCTTCATTTTGGGATTCCATTTGTTGGTCTGGTGGCCGAAATGCACACCTGCTTCCAACAGCAACTTCATTGAAATGTTTGCCATGCTTTTATTCCTCTTTTCGTGTGTTTTTCCTCCATTCCAGACTACTACGGACCAATTTTCTTACCATAAAGAAAACAACACGCCGTATTCACTGAGAATGTGTGAAGTTGGAGAGCTATTAACACATCCCCTATTTATGATCAAGTAAAAAGGTATCAAGACAGATCGTTATTCCATTTCTGAATCGAATGCAGAAGGAAAGAACTTTACGCATTTATGGAAGCATTGATTAAATTATGGCTGTCCTTATTCCAGAAGATAGAAAACCCACCGCAAACAGGCTTCTCATCTGTAGCAAATAACAACGAGAACCTGTTTGTTACCGGCTTGTTATAGGAAAACGCTACTTAAATGTCTCTGCGAGCAAATTGGTGTGTTGCGCGGCCCTCGTAACCTCGACTATCCTGCCAATACGTCTCGGTTACTGCGCTCTGTGTGCAATGCCAGACAACTCGCGCCAGAGCGGTGATACTTCTTCTTTCAATCAGAAAGAGTTGCTCACTTAAAGCGGTGAACTATCTGGAAAGGCAATTTAGAGAAAGTTTCCACTAAAAGCAAAACTCCGTTTGGTGGTGTGTACGAAGCGGAATTATTTTATTCTATTACCCGTCACTATGGTGAATATTATTCCCCAGAGATCGAAGAAATGTGAGAGCTTTATTGCTGATTTAAGGACGCCTAAAGAAGAGCCGAAACCAGCTTCTCATTTTCTACGGGAGTATAATGAGAAGTTTAACGTTAAAGGAAAGACTCTTTATCTTATGGCCCGACATGAGCGAGGTAAAAACGCAAACAGAAAAACTAGGACTGACTTTTAAAAGCATTTCCGAAGGTCCGAGACAGCAAGCCCAGGAAGCCTTCGATCTTGCCACCAAATACCGTAGTATCCTCATCCTCTTGCATGATGACCTTCTCTTCCATAAGGAGATGGCCACAACGGGCACAGAAATGGGCACAGATGATATTGGTATTGGTAGGCTTGTTTGTCATTTCCTGTTCGGTGACAGTTTTAATGATTTGGTCGCCACACTGTGGGCAATGAAGCATGACATCAATCATGGCAATACTCCTTTACTTGATAAACTATCAAAATGACAATTTATACAGACATATGCAAAAGGGATGCCTTGATAGAAGAAATACGCCACAGGATTTGAGGCCGAAGGATGTTCTACGGTCAAACAGGCATAATTACAGCATTTGACAGCGCAGTTTGGAGGGAGGAACTTCGTAACCGCGTCCCAAAGGGGGCACACCAGAAGGCGGCAGATTTGTCCACTCTATAAACATAAAGGGCAATGAGCCAGGCAGTTATTGCAGCATTAAAGAACTGAAAGAAAAGGCTATAAATTACTATCGAAAGTGCTGCCAGAAAGAATCGTCTACGAATACTTTGCCTTCTGCTGCCGGTGCTTATAGATAAGGATATGGGTGTGATTCGATTCAGCCGTGCGGGGATTGATGAGACAAAGCTTTTTCGTGCTGATCCCGACAAGCTCTTGTCGATTGCCTCAGGCTGGATATGCCAGTGTATTTATGGAAATTATCTTTGTGATTCGATCGACATCCTAAATTATAAACAAAATTTACAACCTGTTCACTGATTGTTACGGGTGATTCCCGTTTTCAGGTGCGGTAGTGGGCGTTAATGGTGATATACTCATGTGTCAAATCCGAGGCGAGAACGCGGAAACGTTTTACCCCCATTCCCATACGAATCCGCACAGAAACCCGGGGAGAAGCCATAATCTCACGAAGATTTTTCTCCACTCCCAAAACTCCTTTACCGTCCGTAAAAATGGGAACATCGTCAAAGTCAACTTTCACCGCATGGACGGGAATATCCTCACGAACACTTCCTATGGCGGCAATAATCCTCCCCCAGTTCGGATCACCCCCATAAAACGCGGTCTTGACCAGATTAGAATTGGCCACGGCATAAGCTATTTTACGGGCATCAGCCTGGCTTTTCGCTTCTTCCACAAGAAATTCGATGACCTTTGTCGCGCCTTCGCCATCCTGAACCATCATAAAAGCAAGATCGGACAAAACCTGATGAAGCATGTCCTTAAATATCTGCAAATCACGTCCCTGGCGCACAGGTTTTATACCGCTGCGGCCATTGGCCAGGATAAGGGCCGTATCGTTGGTACTCATGCATCCATCAACTGTCACCGCGTTGAATGTTTTATCAATGGCACCGCGGAAAACTTTATCCAGAATCTCCCTTTCCACGGCTACATCCGTGGCCAGAAAGGACAGCATCGTCGCCATATGAGGCTCAATCATCCCCGCCCCTTTGGCGATCCCGCAAAGGGTAACTTCCTGACCGCCAATCGTCTTACGGATAAAGCTTATTTTGGGTATTTTATCGGTCGTCATAATGGCCTGTTCAGCGTCCATCCAACCTGTTTCCCGAAGGTCTCCTACGAGGGCGGGCACGGCCCGTTGAATTTTATCCAGGGGAAGGCG
>Ga0123353_10018597_pt1 | contig 10280 bp, 2 predicted proteins | sample TergutLab28metaG_3_FD_92763 | JGI IMG/M metagenome (GOLD analysis project Ga0123353, IMG submission 92763) | Labiotermes labralis P3 segment gut microbial communities from Petit-Saut dam, French Guiana - Lab288 P3 | ecosystem: Host-associated > Arthropoda: Insects > Digestive system > Gut ...
ACATCGATATCCTGAAAGAGGTAAACCCGGAAGACATCGAAGACTTAAGCGAGCGTTTCATCCCCCTTACCCTGAACAGCAGGGACTCGGATACGGTCAAGCGCATACATCTCAAGGGCGCCACACCGTTTTTTATCATTGCCATTCTGGAACATGAATCCCAGGTTAATTTCCGTTCCAGTTTCAAGATGCTCCAGTACATCTACCTTGTCCTTGACGCCTGGGAAAAGGAGGCTGAAATGGAAGATCCGGGGGTAAGCAAGCGTAAAGACTTCAAATATCCCCCTGTCCTCCCTATCATCTTTTACGATGGAAAATATGACTGGACCGCAGAAAAGAATTTTTTCAACCGTACCTTTCTTAATTCCGCGTTTGAGAAGTACATTCCCACGTTTGAGTATGAGCTGGTCAATCTGAACGACTACAGCGAGGAAGAGATCATGAGGTTTGGGGATGCTTTATCATTTATTTTACTTGTAGACAAGGTACGGGACAGCAAAGGAAAAAGCGTATTAACCCGTTTACCGTCAGATTATGAAGAAAAATTGCGGTTGCATATTCCTGAAAACCTGAGTAAGCTGATAGTGGATGTGGTACTATGCCTGCTTGGGAAGAAAGGATTCGACCGATTGGAAGCCAGGCAGGTGGCGGCGATAGCGGACAAGGCCGGCAGGAAGGAGTATGGCGGTATGTTTGAGGCAATGATAGAGAGCTACCAGGAAAACTGGGATAAAGGCCGGGAGGAAGGACTTCTTAAGGGCCGTGAAGAAGGCGCCCAGGAAGAACGGCTTCGGACCGTGTCCAATTTAAAGAAGCTGGGCGTAACCTCGGAGCTCATCTCACAGGTAACCGGCCTATCAATTGAAGAAATCGAGGGAATATAGCAGCAGGGCTCGACAAGCGGTTTCGCTGTCGTTTGCTGCAGCCTGCTACTCTTCCAAAGATTTTGCTTCTAGCATCATGAGCTGCACAAAGTAATTTATCTTCTTATAGGCAGCCGCGATTCTCTGGGATATTGGCAGCTTGGACATCAGGCTCAGTTCCTTCCAGTTCATGATGAGCTCAAAGGGTTTCTTGTCGTAGTCATCGAGCAGCAGCTTGAAGTGTTTGCCTACCACAATGAGGGAAGGTACGGCCCGGTTAATGATGTGCAGGGCTTCTTCGTTGACTGAATTGACGATGATGTTGATGTACCTGGCCTGGGATTTATCCCTGTCTACCCTGAGCAGTGCGCCTCTGAGGCGCGGGCCGTCAGCGCCGTCCTCATCAAGAGCTGCGTCAAGCTTGGTGATTTCCGGGGTAATATCAATAATGTTGTGATAGCCTTCTGACATCTGGAGGGACAGGGACGTATTGGTCCATTTGCCCCGGATAAGAAGTATGTCACAGAGTTCCTGAATTTCTTTTGAAAAGAAGTCCTGAATGAATGCCATGAGGTGGTTAAGCGCCGGGGCATAAATGTATGATTCCAGGGCTTTGTCGGCCAGGCTCTTTCCCTTTTCTTTTGTGTAAAAAAGCAGTCTTCTGGTTTCTACGGCCCCAAAAATTGCCTTTTCCAGGGCGCTTATCTGGGCGTTCTTCTGATTGCCGGTGATTCCGGAAATTACTTCCCTGACTTCATTGGTTTTCTGCTCAATCCACAAAGAGGACAACGCCTCATTGGGGATGGAAGGTTTAATCTCCAGTATCGGGTTGCCTGAACTCAGTCTGTTGATGAGTTCCATGGCTTTCGACGTTTTAAAATCCTCAAGGCTAATGAGCAGGTTGGTCCATTGGGGAAAGGGTATTACATCGGTTCCGCCCTTGCAGTATTTCAGAATTTCAAAGACGGTTTTCCAGTCATTGCTTTCATCGTAGGGGGGGAGAACGGCAAAAAGGGCCGACAATTCCGCCGAGACGACGTCCCCTTCCAGCGCCGAGAATTTGGGCGGTAGAATAAAATCCCCTTCCTTCATGTCAGGATCGAACTTCCTGAGCAGGGAAGCAAAATCGAATAAAACAAACTGCTTCATCGCGGCAATAAGGTTAAAGCATTTGTCCGCGGCGGCAATTCTGGGGCTGTCAAAACCCGCAATAAGGGCGGTAAGATCCTCTTCAAGCTGCTTCGGCAGATTGGCGCCCGCGGTTTTCTTCCGTTCCGCAATCGCCTCGGGGCTGAGCCGCTTTATAATATCCATTACATTTTTATCAAGAAAGGCTTCAAGGGCTATCTGTCTGATTTTTGCCGCTTTGGCCGTGTCTTTCAGAAAGCTTTGAAGTGGATAGATTATCCGGTAGACGTTGTATAAATACTGGGCAAATGACGGATCCAGTTCTCCCTGCCGTACTTTGTAAAATTTGGCGTATTTATTCTGGGAAATTTCCTTCGTTAATTGCTTCAGCAATACGTCTCTGTCTGATCCCGGCTCATTGTCTCCGGATAACAATGACATTACCTTGTTTATAACATCGGGCATACTCAATTCCTTGCCCGGCGCCTGATGTTGTCAGCCGCCGGGCTTTTATTTAGAACGGTCTGTCAGCCAGGTATTTATACTCTTTCCAGACTCTTTCGGTCTGGGCTTTGGCCTTGGCCAGAAGCGCGTCGGCCCGGGCAGGGTCAGCGGCTTTAAGGCTCTTGAACCGTACTTCCTTGTACATGAAGTCTTCAAGGGTCGTGGTGGGATCCTTGCAGTCCAGCTGGAAGGGGTTCTTGCCTTCGGCTTTGAGTCTGGGGTCATAACGGTAAATGGGCCATACGCCGGAAGTAACCGCCGCCTTCTGCTGTTCCAGTCCCTTGCTCATATCGATGCCGTGGGCGATGCAGTGGGAGTATGCGATGATAATCGAAGGTCCGTCGTATGATTCCGCTTCCCGTATGGCCTTGATTGCCTGGGCCATATTGGCGCCCATGGAAATCTTTGCCACATACACGTAGCCGTAGCTCATTGCGATGGCGCCGAGGTCTTTTTTGACATTGTCCTTGCCTGCCGCGGCAAACCTGGCGATTGCGCCAACCGGGGTGGCTTTGGACATCTGGCCGCCGGTGTTGGAATAAACCTCGGTATCCAGTACGAGGAGGTTTACGTTACGGTTGGACGCGATAACGTGGTCCAGGCCGCCGAAGCCGATGTCGTAGGCCCAGCCGTCGCCGCCAAACGCCCACACTGAACGTTTGATAAAGTGGTCGGCCAGGGAAAGGAGCAGTTTCGCAGTTGGCTTGGAATCGTTCTTGAGGGCGGCTTTTAGCTCGTCCACATTTTTGCGCTGGGCTTCAATCGCGGCGTCGTCTTTCTGGTCATTGGCCAGGATCTTGTCGAGGATGGAAGCCGCGATGCCTTCGGATTTGGCCTTTGCCGCCATTTCCCGGGCGTGCTCGGCAAGTTTGTCGCTTGTAAGCCGCATACCAAGGCTGAATTCGGCGGCGTCTTCAAAGAGGCTGTTGGACCACACCGGGCCGCGGCCGTCTGCGCGCTGGCAATAGGGGGTTGTGGGCAGGTTTCCGCCGTAGATGGAGGAACAGCCGGTGGCATTGCCGATTATCATGCGATCGCCAAAGAGCTGGGTAATGAGTTTGATATAGGGAGTTTCGCCGCAGCCGCCGCATGCGCCCGAGAATTCAAAGAGCGGCCGCTTGTAGGCCAGGCCTTTGACGGTGCTCAGATTGAGTTCCGAAACGGGAACTTCCGGCAGAGAAAGGAAATACTCCCAGGCTTTTGCCTGCTCCGCGTGGAAGGCCGGGTCATCGGCGTACGATTTCCAGGTGAGAGCCTGGGGTTTGGAAGTATCTTTGGACATGGGGCACCAGTTGATGCAGACTCCGCATTCCATGCAGTCTTCGGCAGAAATCGCCAGGCAGGTCTTTTTCCCTTCCACTGCCTTGGGTTTGATGTCCGCGGTCAGGAAGCCGGCGGGCGCCTTTGATGCTTCCGCGGCTGTAAGGTTCTTCATGCGCATGCAGGCATGGGGGCAGACCGCGGTGCAGTTGCCGCACTGGATGCAGACATCGGGGTTCCACACAGGAACCTGTTCCGCCACTGAACGTTTTTCGTACTGGCTGGTAGCGGTGGGGAAGGTTCCGTCATTGGGGAGCTTGCTCACCGGGATCTTGTTCCCTTCCTGTGCAGACGCGCCGCCGAGGACTTCCTTAACCCAGGCGTCTTTGGCTGTGGCAAAGGCCGGTTTCATGTGGTGGTCGCCCGCGGTGGAGCTTGGATATTTTACTTCTTCAACCGCGCCCAGGGCCTTATCAATGGTAGTAAAGTTGGCCTGGACTACTTCCGAGCCTTTTTTGCCGTAGGTATATTCCACATGTTCCTTCATGAGCTTGACCGCTTCGTCTTCTGGGAGTACCCCGGAAATCTTGAAGTAGGCGGCCTGCATGACCGTGTTGATGCGGTTTCCCATGCCGGTATTCCGGGCGATTTCCGCGGCGTTAATCACGTAGAACTTGAGTTTCTTGTCGATGATGCGTTTCTGGGCCTCAACGGGGATTTCCTTCCATACTTCGGCGGCGCTGAAGGGGCTGTTGAGGAGGAAGGTTCCGCCGTCCTTTGCATAGGACAGGAGGTCGTACGTTTCCATATAAGAGAATTTATGGCAGGCGAGGAAGTCCGCTTTTGTGATAAGGTAGGGCCTGCGTATGGCTTTTTTGCCGAAGCGCAGGTGGGAAACCGTAAAGCCGCCTGACTTTTTGGAGTCGTAGGAGAAGTAGGCCTGTACGGAAAGTTCAGGCTTCGCATCCCCGATGATCTTTATGGAGTTTTTGTTGGCTCCTACCGTACCGTCGGCGCCCAGGCCGTAGAACATGGCTTCGTTCATGCCCTCTTCTTTAATGACAAATTCTTCGTCGTAATCGAGGCTTTTGCCCAGTACATCGTCTTTTATGCCCACAACAAAGCTGGGGATCTTCTTGCCCGACAGGTTATCGAACACCGCTTTGACCATTGCGGGGTTAAATTCCTTGGAACCGAGGCCGTAGCGTCCGCCCAGCACCAGGGGATTGCCCGAGAAAGGCGTTTTGCCCGCGAACTGCATCTCCGCGATGGCGGTACGAACGTCTTCGTAGAGGGGTTCGCCGAGGGCGCCGGGATCTTTTGTCCGGTCAAGTACCGCAATGGCCTTTACCGAGGCGGGCAGGGCCTTTACAAAGAGTTCCGCTTCAAAGGGCCGGTAGAGCCTTATCTTGAGGAGGCCCACTTTTTCTCCCTTGGCCTGGAGGTATTCCACGGTTTCATCGCAGGTATCAGCGCCGGAACCCATGATAATAATGACTTTTTCCGCATCAGGAGCGCCTATGTATTCAAATATACGGTAGGCTCTGCCGGTAAGCTTGGCGTATTTGTCCATTTCTTCCTGAACAATACCCGCTACCTTGAGGTAATAGGGGTTGACCCCTTCGCGGCCCTGGAAATAGGTGTCAGGATTCTGGGCAGTACCGCGTATAAAGGGCTTTTCAGGGGTAAGTCCCCTCTGACGGTGAGCAGCTACCAGATCATCGTTGATCATCTGGCGCATTATCTCAAAGGAAACTTCCTCTACTTTCTGTATTTCGTGGCTGGTTCTGAACCCGTCAAAGAAGTGTATGAAGGGAACACGGGCCCTGAGGGTGGAGCTATGGGCGATAATACCCAGATCCATTACTTCCTGGACGCTGTTTGAGGATAACATGGCCCAGCCGGTCTGGCGGCAAGCCATTACGTCCTGATGATCTCCGAAAATGGAGAGGGAGCTGGTTGCCAGGGCCCGGGCCGCGATATGGAATACCGAAGAGGTGAGTTCTCCGGCAATTTTGTACATATTGGGAATCTTGAGGAGCAGACCCTGGGAAGCGGTAAAGGTGGTACTCATCGCGCCGGTGGTCAGCGCCCCGTGAACCGCGCCTGCTGCGCCGGCTTCGGATTGCATCTCCGCAACCTGGGGGATAGTGCCCCATATATTTTTTCTGCCCTGGGCCGAAAATTCGTCTGAAAGTTCACCCATGGGACTTGAAGGGGTAATCGGATAAATCGCGATTACCTCGCTTAGTGCATGGGCAACGTGAGCCGCTGCGTTATTACCGTCAATCATTACCATGTTTTTATTTGCCATTCTATTCCCCTTTATTGAAGATTTTCCTTGAGTTTAACCGTGAACAAATAAAAAAACAAGAGAGCTTTCCAAACGCTGATAACAGCTGCGGACAGAAAAAAAATCAGTAATCGCATTGGTATTTTATTTTTTTTGTTGACTTTTTTTTCAAGATGGGGTTAAGCTGTATCAAAAGGAAGGTGAACGGCTAAGCCTCGCGAGCCTGCCTCTGCCAAAATTAATGGCAGTAAAAAAAATATCTTTCAGGGAGGTAAGAAGATGGCAGAAGTAAAGAAACCCGTTGCTGCGAAGAAACCAGCTGCTGCAAAGAAGCCAGCCGCTGCGAAGAAACCCGCCGCTGCGAAGAAGCCAGCCGCGAAGAAACCCGCGGCCGTGAAGAAGCCAGCCGCTGCGAAGAAGCCAGCCGCTGCAAAGAAGCCAGCCGCTGCGAAGAAACCAGCCGCTGCGAAGAAGCCAGCCGCTGCAAAGAAACCCGCAGCCGCGAAGAAACCCGCCGCTCCGAAGCCGAGCGCCAAGTAAAAGTTTCCGGCTTGGAAAAAATTTTCTTGCTTAAGCAAAAGCCCGGCATTAGCCGGGCTTTTTTTATTAATAGCCGTAGTGCCTTACGAAAAAATTAACCGAAATATCTTGATTTTTTGGATATATCAGATTATCTTTTTATTGAATCGAATTTTTCCTCTCCGGGATATGATATCCCTATATCAAAAAATAATAGAACAAAGAGCAATATGAATTGAGAATTGGAGGTAAACGATGAAATCGGCGCTGATGAAAACCTTTCTTGTCATGGTATTCCTGGCTTTATTGATACCAATGGGCTGTTTTAACCCCATGCAACCCTCAACGAACAGGGGCGGCACGGTAGTAACCGTGAATCTGGGAGGAAGCGGAGGCAGCCGGGCGGTATGCTTTCCCGATGACGAAGGCATTGAGAATGATCTTGATTACACCGTGACGTTTACCAATACTAAAACCCCCACAGAAGTAAAGGCGACGGTAACAAAAAGCGGCGGTACGGTAAGCGCCACAGCGGTAATTACCACCGGAAGCTGGAGAATCGATGTAGTTGTCGAATTTTTAGAGGCAACTGAACCACCGTCTGAAGGATCACCGGGGGCGGCTCACAGAGAAATCTACGCGATCGGCTCCGAGATAAGGGACATACAAAAAAGCGAAACCATTGTAATCAAGATGAAAAGGCCTATCACGGTTAAGTTTGAAAGTGATGGAATTATTATCCAACAACAAGTTATACCCAGCGGCAGCAAGGTTCAGCGCCCCGCTGATCCCGTAAATGAGGACTACTTCTTTGGGGGTTGGTATTTGGACACCGTTTTTGATGCATTGTGGAATTTTGATGATGATGTGCTTTACGACGACAGCTATATTGCGCCCGCTTTTTTCTGCAGCTATACCTTAACACTTTACGCAGAATGGATAGTACAAGACGGCAGTCCGGAATATCCCTATTTGGTTAATACTGCGGATTTATTACAAAAAGTCGGTACGGAAACCGTAGAAACCGAAGGCTGGACGCTCTCTGCGAATTATAAGCAGATGGCCGACATTGATATGGCTGGAAAAACCTGGACGCCGATAGGCCCGGCGTACGCCAACAGCTTTACAGGAAGCTATGACGGAAACGGGTACGCCATAAAGAACCTTACCATCAACGCCCCGGCTGCAGACTACCAGGGCTTATTTGGTTCTATCAGCAGTACCGGCATCGTGAAAAATGTAGCTCTTGTGGATTGCAATATCAAAGGAAGTCGATATGTTGGCGGCATTGCGGGCTTCTGCAGTACTAACGGTACTATACAGGACTGCTCTGTCACAGGCAGCGTCATGGGCATAATAGACACCGGTGTTAGTCAATCAGGTGATGAAATCGGCGGCGTGGTAGGTTATCTTTCAAATGGCAGTACAGTTGAAAACTGCTACACCACCTGCACCGTCAGCGGAAATATGGCGGTCGGCGGCGTAGTCGGACGAAACTATGGCGCAACAGTTCAAAACTGCTATGCCACAGGAAATATAAACGGTAATTATAATATCGGCGGCATAGCGGGATATAACACCAATAGCAGCTCGCCGGCCGCTTACGGTATAGTACAAAACTGCTACGCCACAGGAAACATTACCGGTATCTATGATTATGTCGGCGGTGTAGTAGGATCAAACTCAAACAGCTTGGTCCAAAACTGCTACGCCACAGGAAATGTAATTGGCAACACATTTGTCGGCGGCGTAGCCGGAGGAAACACCGATCATGATCTTCTGAACTGCGTGGCATTGAACAACAGTGTTACATCAACGGCAACCACTAACGAGTACATCGGACGCGTTGCGGGAAGAAACGACGGCATCTCATACACCGTCACCATGCTCAACAACTACAGCCGCAGCGACATGTCACTGACATTCGCCGGCGGCTCTGTAACCCCCACAAGCGACGACGCCGGAATCCACGGCGCGGATCTTAACCTTGGCACAACACTGGCCTCAGTGTTCAGTACAACAAACGAATGGTCACCCTTCATTTGGACAATTTCTAACGATACTCTGCAAGTGAACGGCCTATTGCCCACGCTGACATACGTTAGCGGCGAGCAGAATCCGAGGCTGCCGGTCGGGCAAGCAGTAACCTCAGTAGTCGTATCGCCCCCTACGGCGATTGTACAAAGGGGATCAACACAGCAGTTCACCGCAACAGTAACGGCCGAGGGCGGCGCGTCTGAGGCTGTAACATGGTCAGTTAGCGGAAATTCATCGTTCGGTACCACAATCAGTGGAAATGGCCTTCTCACGGTAAGCTCTGATGAAACATCCACTTCACTTACCGTTGCGGCCAGGTCTGATTTTGACAGGAACAGGACCGGAACGGCAACGGTAACGGTTCTTTCGAGCTCGGTCATTAATATCGCAAATCTGACAGATCTGCAGAAAATAGGCACAGATCCCAGCTATCCCCTCAATGGGAACTATGTGCAGACCGCCAACATCAAGATAACCGGCGCTCTCACTTCATCGCCCATTGCGACTACTTCCATGGACGAAGGAGGTATTCCTGAAGGCGCCCCCTTTACCGGCACCTATAACGGCAACGGTTACACGATCACCAACCTTAACATATATAACACAAGTGAGGGATGTCTTGGCTTGTTCGGCTATGTAGGCACAGGCGGCGTGGTTAAAGGTGTCGGCCTTGAGAATTGTACTATTATTGGTCCTGAGGCTGAATGTGCAGGCGGCATAGCGGCAGTCAATTTCGGCACAATACAAGGCTGCTATGTAACGGGCAGCATCAATGTCATGGCCTGTGCCGGCGGTATAGCGGGAGGCAATGCCGGCACAATAGAACACTGCTATTCAACAGCCGATATCATTGCACAAGATGGCGCCGGCGGAATTGCCGGATTTAATGTCCCATTCCCGGATAGTGTAGTGCCAGCCATAGTGCAAAACTGCTATGCCACGGGCAATATCATAGCCGCAGGCATTGACCCATCCGCAGAGTATCTTTTTATGGCAGGCGGCATAGTTGGTATAAATTCAATCGGCACGGTTCAAAACTGCGTTGCGCTTAACAGCAGTGTTGCATCAGCAGAACCCATTGCCTTTATCGGACGCGTGGTGGGGTTTATTGAAGGTGGCACCCTGTTAAACAACCGCAGCCGAACCGACATGTCGCTGACAGGCAATGGCAGCGCTGTAACCCCCACCAGCAACATCAGCGGAATACACGGCATGGATTTCGACCTCGGCACATCACTGGCCTCCGTGTTCAGCCCGATAAACGGATGGACATCTTTTTGGACAATTCCGGGCGGTAATCTGCAAGTGAACGGCTCATTGCCCACGCTGACAGGACTTGGCACGCAGAACCCGACATTGCCGGCAGTCTCCGGCGGCAACACGTCCATTGCCAACGCGACAATAACCGTAACCACCCCGGTTGCGGGCGCATCGCCTAATTATACTGCCGGTGGAACAGGCAATTTTACCATGAGCCCGGTAACGTGGGATCCAGTCCATAGCACCTTTGCCTATAGCACCACATATACCGCCAGAGTTACCCTGACGGCGAATCCAGGGTATGTTTTTGACAGCTCGACAATAATAGCCATCAACGGTATGGGCCAGCCGGCAATTCCAGGCCCCGTGACAACCCTGACAATCAGCCAGGCATTTACCACCGGCAACGCTCCCGA
>Ga0123353_10018598_pt1 | contig 10280 bp, 8 predicted proteins | sample TergutLab28metaG_3_FD_92763 | JGI IMG/M metagenome (GOLD analysis project Ga0123353, IMG submission 92763) | Labiotermes labralis P3 segment gut microbial communities from Petit-Saut dam, French Guiana - Lab288 P3 | ecosystem: Host-associated > Arthropoda: Insects > Digestive system > Gut ...
ATGCTCTTGCCCACAACAGTATTGTGGAGGGTGCAACGCTTTCCGGGGCGCGGCGGCGACCTTTTCCGCATAATGATTGGGAGGCAGTCGATTGGATATTGAACAAGCATCGGGGAATGTACCGCCGGGTGTTGATTGCCGTCGAGGGTGTGTACAGTATGGACGGCGATTATCCCGACTTGCCAAAGTTGATCGAAGTTAAAAAGCGGTACGGGAGCATGCTGATGGTGGATGAGGCACATTCGATAGGCGTTTTGGGAGCGACGGGGCGCGGCATCGGCGAACATTTCGGAGTGGATCGCCGCGATGTTGATATTTGGATGAGTACGTTGAGTAAGACATTTGCCAGTTGCGGCGGATACATCAGCGGTTGCAAAGAATTGGTGGACTATTTGAAATATACGGCACCGAATTTTGTATTTAGTGTGGGCATTTCGCCACCGAACTGTGCGGCGGCACTGGCGGCACTTCGGATATTGGAACGTGAGCCGCATCGAGTGGATCGGTTGCGACAGAACAGTGAATTGTTTTTGGAATTGGCAAAGGCGCGTGGTTTCAACACAGGCATGAGCAACGGCACGGCAGTCGTGCCTGTCATTTTGGGAAATTCAATGTTAGCGTTGCAGTTGTCGAAGGCGTTGTTTGACCGGGGGGTGAATGTTCAACCGATCTTGCATCCGGCGGTAGAGGAAAAAGCGGCGCGGTTGAGGTTCTTCATTACATCGGCACACACGGAGGAACAGATTCGTTACACCGTCGATGCGCTGGCGGAGACCGTTGCTTAAACAGATTTACGCAAAACAGAGTACCGTCAGTACGTTGTCCGTCCTCGAACATAAATATCCTGTCCGATAACCATAATTTCCGGCGATTCCAGTTGTACGGCGAGGGACATTTTTTCCAAACCCTCACCACCGATGACCGAAATGGCCGACTCGCCGCCGATCAACTTCGGAGCAATGAACGTATGGACTTCGTCCATGTATCCCGCATCGAAAAACGCACCAAACACTTGCCGACCGCCCTCCACAAGAACGTGCGTCCATCTTCTCGATGCGAAATGTTCTAGTAACAAACGCAAAAAAAACCGAACCTCGTTTTCAGGACGAGGCAAATGCAACACTTCGCAGCCGTTTTGTTCCCACTGTCGGCACTTTTCCGTGTCTTCCGTTTCGGTAACGATCAGCACCGGAACCTCCCGGGCAGTCCGAACAAGTTGACTATCCGGCGCAAGCATTCCCGATGCGTCCAAAACGACCCGATGCGGTCTCTTGTTGCCCTTACGATCCGATTCGTCAAGCCTGACGGTCAACATTGGATCGTCAGGCATTGCCGTTCCTGCTCCGATCACGATGGCATCCATTCTACTACGCAACTGATGGACGATCTTTCGCGATTCTTCACTGGAAATCCATTGGCTATCGTGTGTTTTGGTTGCTAACTTACCATCTAACGTCATTGCCCACTTGGCGTGAATCCACGGTCGATTCTTTTCCACCAGAGTGAGATAAGGGGCATTGAGCCGGCGGGCTTCCGCTTCGAGAACATGTTCGGTAATAGTAAGCCCCGCCTCTTGTAGAATCTGAATTCCTCGACCATTGACGGCGGGATTCGGATCACGTATTGCCACAACGACCCGACTGATGCCGGTTTGCAAAATTGCCTGTACACACGGCGGCGTTTTGCCGTGATGCGAACAAGGTTCGAGGGTAACATAGCAGGTCGCACCGGTCAGATCGGCATCGGCAGAGCGGATCGCCTCGACTTCGGCGTGTGCATGTCCGAATTGCGTGTGATAACCTTGACCGATGACGTGTCCATCTCGAACAAGGACACATCCGACCATAGGATTCGGTTCGACGAATCCTTCACCTTTTTTGGCGAGTTTGAGAGCCCGCCGCATGAAGCCGCTGTCGTCCATAACGAATCACTATACTATTTTCGGAATGAAAAACAAGTAGCAACACAGTAGATTCATCCGATGTGGGCAAATCGCTTTTGCCTTTTTCGCGCAAAATCGGTAACGTTCCCTTATGTACAACAAATGTAAATTCTTCATTCTGTCGCTCTCCGCACTCTACCGATTTCGGATATAATAGCCGCTGTAAAATTGGATGCTTTACTCCCTCACGCATCGGCACTGGTTGCCATGTTGCTTCTGCTGGCGGGCTCCGCTTTCTTTTCGTTCAGCGAAGCGGCGTTGTTCTCGCTCAGCCAGACCGATAGACGTGCGCTCCACGAAAAAGGCAAACTCGGAAAACTCGTCCTCCGACTCCTCGAACGTCCCGAAAAACTCCTCAACTCTATCCTGCTCGGCAACCTCTTTGTCAATCTGGTCTTTTTTACGCTTGCTTCCATTGTCGCCTTTCGACTGGAACAACAGAGTGCAAGCACTCTCGCTTGGGGAATTGGAGTCGGCTCACTGTTTGTTGTCATTATCTTTGCCGACATTTTGCCGAAAAACATCAGTATTACAGCACCGCAATTTTCGTCATGCCTCGTTTGCGTGCCGCTCTCTTTTTTGGTTCGGCTATTGCAGCCGGTGTTGCCGACGCTTTCGTTTTTGAATTTGCTCACACGCCGGGTCATTTGTCCCCATTTTGAGCGGGAACCTTACCTTCGTGTCGGCGATCTGGAGCGTGCCGTTGTCTTTTCCGGTAACGATGCCGCCCTGCTCAAGCGGGAACAGCGGGCATTGCAAAATATTGTGTCTCTTTCCGACATGGAAGCCGCCGAACTGATGCGTCCCCGGTCTTGGCTCAAAACCTTTCGACCACCAATCACCTTCGACCAAATGCTCTCCGAAATAAACGGCACACTGCCCCGAAGCGGTTATTGCCTCGTCACGGAGCCAGATTCCGACGAGATCGCCACGGCTTTATGTTTAACCCGGCTGACGACGGAAAATTTGGAAACAACCTGGGACAAACAATTTGAAGACGTGCTTTACGTGCCCTGGTCAATATCGGTTGCAGAAGTTTTCGACCGCTTGCAACAGAGCAACCGAAAAGTTGCCGTCGTGATCAACGAGTTTGGCGAAACTATTGGCATTATTACGATTGACGACATCATTTCGACACTCTTTACGCGGGAACATGGACGCAGTCGAGAACTGTTGGATCGCCGGGAGTTAAAACTGATCGAAGCGAATTGTTGGCAACTCACCGGCTTGACGAGTTTGCGGATGCTAGAACGCAAATTTAACATTTCCTTTCGGCGGTATGCGAGTCTGACGGTCAGCGGTCTTCTTCGGGAAATCTTGGAACGCTTGCCACGTGCCGGTGACGTGTGTCATGTCGAAACGTTGCAATTTCGAGTCGTCAACAGTGAAGATGATGACTTGCTCATCTATTTACAGCAGTTCCCTCCAGAAAAGAACGAAGTTGCTCCTCATTGAGCGACGACGGGTCAAGTGATCCTCCCTGTACAGCAGGAATGGACTGATTATGCGGACAAACGCTTTGACACGTATCACAACCGAGAAACCGATTGCCGCGTTTCTCTGCAATTTCTTTCGGAATTGTTCCCCGATGTATCAATGTCCAATAACTCAAACATCGTCGGCTATCCAAAACAAACGGTTCGCACAACGCTCCTGTCGGACACGCATCGAGACAACGTCGGCACTCTCTGCAAGGCTCGAACCGCTCCGGCAAGGGTGTTGGCTCGAACGGTTCCGTCGAAAGAAAGGCGGCAAGAAAAAACTTTGATCCGAATTGGGGATGAATGAGCAGTGTGTTTTTTCCTATCGTTCCTAATCCGGCGGCGGCGGCAAACTGTTTTTCTAAAATGGGGGCAGTATCGACCGTCCCTCGACAACGACCAGTGGGAAACAATTCACGATGCTTGTCCGCTAATACTTCGAGCCGGGAACGCATCCAATGGTGATAATCGACTCCTCGGGCATATTCGACAATGCCGCTCAACTGCTGGATGCGATGCGGTTCACTGTTCAATACTGCGGTGTAGGAAACGCCGAGCATGAGAATAGATCGAACACCGGGTAAAAGAGATTCAGGATGTTTTCGTGCCTCGAAATTACGGACGAAGTGCGTCATGTCTCCGTGCATACCGGCTTGGAGCCAGCGTTCAAATGCGTCGAAGTGCCTCGGCGGTTCGGCATTCGTCATGCCGAAAAGTTCAAAGCCGAGTCTCTCGGCGGCGAGGAGTAATGGTCGCATGGACATCATGACACTGCGATTCGAGGAAAAAGTAACGAAAAGAGGCAATGGTTTGGAGTCCGAGTTCCCGGCGAACTCAATCTTCGTCTTCTCGGGCAACTCGCATGACCTCTTCAATGGTCGTTAAGCCGGTGCCCACTTTTCGGAGACCGTCCATGTACAATGTATTCATTCCTTCCGCCTTGGCAGCCTTTCGAATCTCCACGGTGCTTGCGTGTTTGAATGTCATTTCCCGAATCTTGGAGGTCATCATCATCAACTCAAAGACTGCCATACGTCCTCGATACCCGGACTTGTTGCAACTTCCGCAGCCCATCCCCTTCATGAACGTTGCCTTCGCCACTTGCTCCGGTGTCATGCCCGACTCTTGTATTTCCAACTCCGACGGGACGTAAGGCTGTTTACACTTCTTGCATATCGTCCGAACGAGACGCTGTGCCATGATCCCGATGACCGAACTCGCTACCAAGTACGGTGGAACGCCCATATCTACCAGCCGGGTAATCGCACCGGGAGCATCGTTTGTGTGAAGCGTACTAAAGACCAAGTGTCCGGTGAGTGAAGCCTGAATCCCCATCTGGGCGGTTTCCAAGTCCCGCATCTCACCGACGAGAATAATATTCGGTGCCTGACGAAGCATGGCTCGAATGACTCTTGCAAAATCGAGTCCGATGGAATGCCGAATTTCCACCTGATTGATGCCGGGCAGATAATACTCTACCGGGTCTTCCGCCGTGATAATTTTTCGAGTCGGCGTGTTGAGATCATTGAGCGCAGCGTAGAGCGTCGTGGTCTTGCCCGAACCGGTGGGACCGGTCACAAGAATGATCCCATTCGGACGTTTAATAAGCGTCTGGAATTTTCGGAAATCGGTGTCGGCAAAACCGAGTTGCGTCAGACTCACCCGAATGTTGTCCTTGTCCAAAATACGCATCACAACAGATTGTCCGTGATTCGTCGGGACAACACTGACTCGAAGGTCGAGTTCTTTTTCTCCGATAGAAAGTTTAATCCGACCGTCTTGGGTACGCCGCCGTTCCGCTACATCCAGTCGGGACAAAATTTTGAACCGGGAAAGAATGGAACCTTGCAAACGTTTGGGAATCGTGTCCCGCTCCACCATAATACCGTCGATTCGGTAGCGTACCCGAACCCGGTCTTCAAACGGTTCGATGTGAATATCCGATGCGCGAAGTTGGACTGCTTCTTCCACGATGAGATTTGCCAGCCGAACGATAGGAGCATCACTGTCGGCAACACTGGTGATGCCGCCGCCCACCGAATCGGTGGTGGTGAAATCGACCTGCGTGTCGGTCATTTCCTGAATAAGCGAGTCCGCACTTTCACCGATGCTTTGAGTGTAATGCCGGTTAATGGCTTCTTGGATCAATTCTTGCGCTGCCAACACGGGTTCAATCGGACGATTGAGAATGAATCGGAGTTTATCGAGTGTTTCGATGTCATTCGGATCGCTCATGAGGATTTTGAGCGTGTCTCCTTCGACCTGATAGGGAAGGATACGGTTTTCTCGTGCGACCGATTCGGGGATCAGTTCGACAATAGCGGGAGGAATGGCAACGCCTTTGAGGTCGACGTATTCTCGTCCGTGTTCGGCGGCGACGGCGCGGGCAACATCTTCGCTGCTGATATATCCGAGTTCGACGAGAGCGTCCGCGATTTTGATATTGGCTCTTTGCGCCATCTCTTGTGCTTCACCAATTTGGGCGACGCTGATTTTGCCTTGTCGTTGCAGAAGTTCAAGATAATTCGCTCTTTTTGCCTTTGCCATGGGAAAGTAGTTAACTGGATTCGCAAGCCACTCGCGTTGCCCATTGTACCCGTAATGTTGGAAAATGGGTAGCCGGGAGTGACCAGAAACCAAAAACAGAACTACAATTGTAAATGTTATTTTGGCACATTTCCTAACTGACCAACATTGCGTCACCGTAACTGAAGAACCGGTACTTTTCCCTAATCGCCTCCCGATACGCCTCTTGAACCAAGGCATCGCCGCCGAAAGTCCGAACTAAAATCAGCAACGTCGACTTCGGAAAATGAAAATTGGTCAACAGAACATCGACATTCCTGAAACGATACGGCGGACGAATGAAAAGCGAAGTCGTACCCTCAAACGCTTGAAACGGTTCCGGCGCAGACTCCAATACCCGAACCGAAGTCGTGCCAACCGCAACGACCCGACCGCCATTGTTTCGGCACTGTTGAATGGTCAAAGCCGACTCCGCCGACAACGAACACCACTCGGAATGCATAGAATGCTCGTCAACGTTTTCGGTGGTAATCGGCTTGAATGTTCCCAAGCCGACGTGAAGCGTTACCGATGCGAGACTCGTTCCGCTCCGTTTGACCATTTCGAGCAATTCCGGCGTGAGATGCAATCCGGCGGTCGGGGCGGCAATCGAACCGGAGTGAGCGGCATAGACCGTTTGATAACGTTCCTTGTCATACGAGAGCGGTTTGCCGCCGCGAATGTACGGCGGAATCGGAGTCCAACCGATTTGGGCTAAAAGCAAACCCGGAGTACCGGCTAAATGGGGTTGGACAAACCAAGTATTGTCCGTATTTCTCGCTACGAACTCTATTTGCAAATCACTTTTTCCGTCTGGAGAGTGCAGTTGGACGGTTTCGCCGATTTGTATTGTTCCGCGTGTTTTTCCCAAGACTTGCCAAAGGTTCGGCGACGAGGGGTGTGGCGAGTGCTGTACAAAGAGTCCTTCCCATCGTCCGCCGGTGCGTGTTCGCTTGCCGATCAGCCGGGCAGGAATGACCTTGGTGTCGTTCAGCACGAGACAGTCTTGCGGCAATAACAATTCGGGCAAGTCCCGAATGTGCCGATGTTGAATCGATTGTGTCCGGCGATCCACGACGAGCAGTCGGGCATCGGAACGACACGGAAACGGCTCCTGGGCAATCAGTTCAACAGGAAGTTCATAATCGTAATCGGCGAGCGGCATGGAATCTATTTTTATTGGGAATTATACCATACAACGCCAATGAAGTACCAGAGTTTATGGACGACAATGATTTACCTGATGATGCTGTTGAGATGGTTCGTGCGATCCGTGACCGTCATTACGAAGAGATCATTGTCCACAATGACAGAGAACTCAAAAATATCGACGAAGGAAGAAACGAATGGGACGATGATTGAACCGTACAAACGCGAACAGAGCCCGAAGCGTAAGCAAGGAATCGGAGCCGCAATCGTAAGATTGCACATAAAACCGGTAGGGGCATACAAGCCCATCAAAGGTTTCTGACGTGCCAAGGAGGAACTCGATCCGGGGTGAAAATGTGTCCCCACCAACTGTATAGTTTGACTTTTACAGCATTATTTCCGACGGATATCAGTTTTCGGGGGAGGTTCCGAGCCGCTTTTTATTGACAGTCTCCGACAAACGCATTACAATGGCGGTATGAGTGGTTCGGACACAAAACGGCGGAGAGGTGAATTTGATGATGCCCTCAAAGGATATTATCAAGATCACGATGAAATATTGCCCGACGAAAATACGGATTACCGATCTCTCACCGCAGAATCGGTCGGGGCTTTGATTCTAGGATTTCTTTCGGCACTCACTTTCGTGAGCATGCTATTTGTGATCTTTCCGATCATGGGAATCGTGCTGGGCATAACTGCTATTCGGAAAATTCTTCGGGCAACGCAGGAACTTGAAGGACTAGGAATCGCTTCGGCAGGTGTCGGACTTTCGACAGTTTTGGCGATTGCCGGTACAACGTATCAGGTTTACATGACGCAGTATGAAGTTCCCGCCGGGTACGTGGTGATTACCCTTTCCGACTTAACTGCTGACCCGAAAACAGGACGGATTTCTGAAGACATTTTGCGACTGGCTCCACATAGGGATCAACAAGGAAACGTATACGATGGCACACCGATTTTCGTCGAAGGCTATATGTATCCGACTCGGCAAATGACCGAAATCAGAAGTTTTATGCTCGTTCCTTCGGTCGAACAGGGACAATTTGGGTCTGTAACCCGCGATCCGACGCAGATGGTGGACGTGTCTCTCTCGGGAGACGTTCGTGTGTCGTATCGGTCGAGCCTAGTCAAAGTCGGCGGAATTTTGGTAGTGAATCCCGATCCCGCTCCCGGCACAACGCCGTATTCTCTCAAAGCTGATATTTTTCGGTAGGTTTTCTCCACTGTAAGCGGGACAAAATTGCTTTTTCCTTCGCATTCCTTGCGAAACTACCGGGCAATCGTGCGCATTGACGAGGGCACCCCGTTGCAAGTATAATAGAGCCATGAAAAAAATAACGACGCTTTTGGCAGCATTGACCGTCTTGACAATTTGCTCTTGTGGTCAGTCTGAAAATTATCCTGCTCTTTCTAAACTGCCTGAATCCGTGGATTTGGCTAGTGTGTCTGTCGGCGTGTCGCCTTACCACTCCCATGCGGCAGTGGGAGAATCTTCATCGCAGACAAGCGAACGAGAATCCGACAGACTAGAGACGGCGGAGCGGAAGATTGTCAAGAAGGGAAGCATAAAATTCGAAACGCCAGATGTCAACGAAACAAAATCGTTGATTACGCAGACCGTTCTGGAATTGAACGGATACATATCCGACGACAATGTTGTCGGATATTCCAGCCGAATTGAACACAGGGTAACGATTCGTGTCCCTGCCGATGAATTTGACTCGCTTCTGTACACGATTTCCGAAAGTGTGAGCAAACTGGACGACAAAAAGATTGAAGTGCTTGACGTAACCGAGGAATACATTGACATTGAGGCTCGCACAAAGACCAAGAAGGAACTTCAAAACCGGTACGTTGCCCTTTTGGATCGGGCGGAGACAGTGGAAGACATTCTCCGCATCGAAAAAGAGATCGGGAATTTACAGTCAGAGATTGAATCTGTCGAAGGACGAATGAGGTTTCTCAGGGATAGAATAGCATTCAGCACATTGAATGTTACCTATTATCAAGAAATAGACACACCTGCTTCTCCATTTGGTTTTTCTTCCAAATTCGCAGAGGGAATCAAAAACGGATGGTATGGTTTCCTATGGTTTATCATTGGGCTCTCGCATCTTTGGGTTTTCCTCTTGCTTATTGTTGTGGTGATTTATTTCGTCAGACTGTGGCGCAAGAATCGAAAGGTTTCGTAACGCCGAACCATGTTAACAACGCTAGCAGTATGTGAACACTGATTACACTTATTCGTGTCGTTTTTACCCCAACCGTTGCCCCAATTCCTTCACGAGATCATCTTTCTTGACACGCTCCTGCTTGAGCGTATCTCGATCACGAATCGTTACCGTGCCATCTTGCACAGTCTGACCATCGACCGTAATGCAAAACGGCGTGCCAATTTCGTCCTGACGACGATAGCGGCGACCGACTGCTGACTTGTCATCGTAAAAGACCGAAAAATGTTTCTTCAATTCGCCATAAATCTCCGATGCAATCTCCGGCATGCCATCTTTCTTGACCAACGGAAAGACCGCCGCCTTAATCGGTGCCAATCGCGGATGAAATTTCATGTAAATCCGCTCCTGCGGCTGTCCCTTTTCGTCCGGTGCGGTATCGACTTGATAGGCTTCGCACAGAAACGCCAACGTTGCTCTATCCGCTCCTGCCGAAGGTTCAATGACATGCGGCGTAAATCTTTCCTTCGTCAAGTCATCGTAATATGTTAAATCTTTACCACTGCCGCGATGTTTCGGCTGACCATTCGGCAACTTTTCAACAACGAGTGTGTTCCCCTCTTTGACGAGTTTGCCTTCCATGTGCGACCGCAGATCGAAGTCGCCGCGATGAGCGATGCCTTCCAATTCGCCGAATTCGCCCGGCGGCAAAAAGGGAAATTGATACTCAATGTCTGCCGTGCCGCAGGAATAGTGCGAAAGTTCATCCGCATCATGTTCCCGAAGCCGGAGCCGCTCCCCAGCAAGTCCCATCTCGGTGTACCAAGCGAATCGGCGATCCCGCCAATAGGTGTACCACTGAGCCGACTGACTCGGATGACAGAAAAACTCGATTTCCATCTGCTCGAATTCCCGACTGCGGAACGTAAAGTTGCGAGGCGTGATTTCATTGCGAAAACTTTTTCC
>Ga0123353_10018599_pt1 | contig 10279 bp, 5 predicted proteins | sample TergutLab28metaG_3_FD_92763 | JGI IMG/M metagenome (GOLD analysis project Ga0123353, IMG submission 92763) | Labiotermes labralis P3 segment gut microbial communities from Petit-Saut dam, French Guiana - Lab288 P3 | ecosystem: Host-associated > Arthropoda: Insects > Digestive system > Gut ...
CAAACTCATGGGCGTAGATCACCGGGCGCGGCGCGGCAGCACCAACGATGACGTAATGCGCGAAGCCATCGCGGGCACCATCCTTCAGTCCGCGTGTCGATTCCCAATAGCCCTCGCCAAACCAATCTGCGTTGCGGTCGGGGTTTGCGAATCCTCTCATTCCCGGCTGCGAATTGTAATGAAAGCCGCCGAAGTTGAACGGCGCCACGCATGTAATGCGGTTGTCTAATGCTGCGGTTACGCCGGCGGGATCGCCCCCACCGGCAACCGCCCCTAACATAATGATACGGCCTTTATCAATGTTCTTTTGCTTCAACAGTACATCCACGCTGCGCATCAAATCCCACACCATCCAGCCCATCAATGATTCACCAACGGCGCTCAGTTGCAAATTCGCGTTGTAGCGAAAGTGATAGTCCTGGCGGCTCACAGCGAACGGCTTGTCGTAGTCCTTTTCGGTAACAAAATCGTGCTGCCGGCGCTCGCCATGTCCCAGATGATCGGGTATCAGTACGGCGACGCCGGACCGCGCCCAGGTCATGCCCATGTCTTGCAGTTCGCCCTGCGTTTTCGGCGTGTGGTGGCTGTGAGAGATGATGATACCCGGCATCTTGTCGGGTATCTTGGCCGGCAAATAGAGATTGGCGCTGACCCAGAAGTTTGAGCGCGTGGCATACAGGATATTGTGAATCACAAATCCATCGCCCTCAAACTTGCGCGTTACCTCGATCCGCATATCTTTTGGCGTTTCTGGGAAGGAACCGAGCGATTCCTTCAGCTTTTGAATTCTTACATCGCGGTACTTTTCCCACTGTTCTTTAGTGGTGATTTCGGCAAATACCTTCGATTCGCGCAGGTTGGCCTCTTTCATGCGTTTCGAGGCGTCGGCCCGCATCATGCCGGGAAACTCTTTGGTGCGCGAATCGTCTTTCGGAAAGACGTTCGGGTCGATGTCCTTGAAGTCCGCGGCCATAAATGCGAACGCAGCGTACGCAATGACGAGTACAAAGATGTGGCGCATGGGAGAACCTCTCCATGTACCGGATTGGGTTAAATTACTTGATTGTGACATTATTAAAAATTTATTAATTGGTTTCGGGCACAAAATCTGTTTTGATTAAAAAAAAAGGCAAGAAAATAAAAATACGTATAAAAGTCAAAAAAAATAGAAAAAAAAGATATTTAAAGCGCAAATCTACTAATTAACGGTTCTTCATGGGCTTCGGCCATTTTTTCACGCATGGTTTTGATGATGTCCGGATACTCGGACGCTACGTTATTTTGTTCCCTGGGATCGGCTTCGAGGTCGAACAGCATCATGTTGGCTTCGCCTTCTCTGCGAATATTGAGAATTAATCCTTTCCATTTTCCCATGCGGATGGATTTCGAACCGCTTCCTTCAGGATATTCCCAGTAAAGGTAGTCATGTTCCTTTTGTTTTTTGCCCAACAATTCCGGAACATAACTGATTCCATCGCCTTTAGGAGCTGCTACGTTAGCCAGTTCACAAACTGTATACATGATATCCCATGCTGCACAAATATGGTTACTTTGGGTATTGGGTTTAATAACTCCTTCCCATGCAACAATCATCGGAACACGGATACCACCTTCGCGTAGAGTTCCTTTTCCCCATGCCGGTTCGCTTTTGAATGGATGTGCGCTGTCGAACCAGACGCCATCGCTGCCACCTGCGCCAGTTATGGGACCGTTATCGCTGGTAAAGAAAATCACCGTATTCTCATAAATGCCTAATTCTTTTAGTTTAGCAACCAATCCGCCGACTTGTTCATCCAAATAACTGACCATAGCCGCATAGGTAGCGCGAGGATAACGGCACGGAAAATATCCTCTCTCGCCAAGATAGGGTTCTTCCGTCCCGAATTTTTCAACATAATATTTCACCCAGCGTTCCGGAGCCTGAAGCGCAACATGAGGCAATGTGGTGGTCCAGTGAAGATAGAAAGGTTTGTCTTTATTACTTTCAACAAATTTGATGATTTCATCATACATTGGATCAGGGCTATATACCTTTTGGGTAAATTTTGCATAACTCTTTTCGTCATACGGGTCAGCACCTTCGTCAAGTTTTGTGCCCGGCGGCAACAGTTCATTGGGAAAATATTCGCGCTGTTCGTTGCGATACATGAACGGAGGGTAAAAGGTATGCGCCTGCCGCTGGCAATTGTACCCGTAGAAAAAATCGAATCCCATTTTGTTGGGCGCTCCTTCCGAACCCGGATAACCCAATCCCCATTTTCCGACACAAGCGGTGGTATATCCTGCCTGTTGCAGAAGAAGCGGATAGGTGACTGTTCCTTCCGGAAGCGGACGTTGTCCCTCCAGATACGGGTCGGCCAGCATGGCAGCATGACTCCACACATCGCCCCTGTCAGGTACTTCATCGTTGCCACGGATATACGAATGCCCGCTGTGTAATCCTGTAAGCGTGATACAACGGGTTGGGGCAGATACGGGCGAACCTGAATAATTCTGCAGAAACCGCATCCCTTTTGCGGCAAGCCGGTCGATATTCGGGGTCTCAATCTTCGCCTGTCCATAACATCCCAAATCTCCATAACCCAGATCATCAGCGAGGATATAAATGATGTTGGGCTGCTTGGGTAACTTTTGTTTCCGGTCACACGATACCACTACCGTACTTAATAACGAGACGCTGCAAATAATACTTGTTTTGTTCATTGGATTTATTTTATTGTAAATTTATTTCCTCGTTTTAGGTGTATTTCTTGCCCATTTAACCAATGCCGCAAGTTTTTCCACCTTGTCGGGATGTTCGGCAGCCAGATTATTGCGTTCGCCAATGTCGTCTTTCAGGTTGTATAGCTGCGGTTGGGTAATGTATCCCGATTCAATATCTACATGCGCTAAATATGGGTTATCTCTTGGTGATGGCGCAATGTATTTCCAGTCGCCTTCGATCAGCGATAAAGTTGCTCCGGCTTGTTTGATCACGTAATCACGTCCTTTTTCATCATGTCCTAACCATGCCTTGAGTTGGTCGAAGCTGTCGGGAGCTGCATCATCGTCAAGCGTCTGATCGGTAAGAGCTGCCATCGAAGCAAAAAAGTCGATATGTGAAATTGGTGTGTGCGATTTTTTTCCTTTGGGGACACCGCCTTTAGGCCAACTGACAATAAAAGGCACTCGCGTTCCTGCTTCGAGAGCGCTGTATTTACCGCCACGAAGCGGACCCCAGGCTTTGTGACCACCATTAAGTTCCACAGCCTGATCCAGATATCCATCATCCAATACGGGGCCATTATCGCTGGTAATGATTACAATCGTGTTATCCAACAACCCGTTGCGTTCCAAAGCATCTATTATTTGTCCCACACTCCAGTCGAATTGTACGATAGCATCACCGCGCGGACCCATGCCGGTCTTACCCACAAACTGCGGATTGGGCCAGCGTGGCACATGCGGATCGTTTGACCCCCAATACAGGAAAAACGGTTTGTCTTTGTTGCGTTCGATAAAAGCAACTGCTTTTGATGTAATGCTGTCAGCAATAAATTCATCAACCCACAGCGCCTGCTTACCACCTTTCATGTAACCGATACGGCTGATACCGTGTACAATTGCCATATCGTGTCCGTGGCTGGGACGCAGTTTAGTGAGTAACTCGGGATGGGTACTGCCCAACGGTTCATCCGGAAAAGGCGTTGTGTAACTCACCTCCACCGGATCTGACGGGTCGAGGCTCACAATGCGCTGATTCTCCATATATACACAAGGCACTCGGTCGCCGGTCGCCGACATGATATAAGAATAGTCAAAGCCCAATTCCCTGGGGCCCGGAGATACATAGCCGTTCCAGTTTTGATTGGTATTTGCTCCAAGTCCGAGATGCCACTTTCCAATGGCTGCTGTAGTATAGCCCGCAGCCTGCAACATGGCAGGCAGAGTTTTCTGTTCCGGTTTGATGATGGATGGGGCATTTCCGGCGGCTACGCCTGTGTCGTTGCGACGGAAAGCATATTCTCCCGTGAGCAATGCATATCGTGAAGGCGTACTGGTGGCAGCAGCGCAGTGGGCGTTCATAAATGCCACACCCGCAGCAGCAACACGATCCGTATGTGGTGTTTGAATCTTGACCGAGCCGTATGACGAAAGATCGCCATAGCCAATATCGTCAGCAAGAATAAAAACAATATTGGGTTGTTGGGGTTTGTCGGTTCCGGTACTGCATCCGGCAAGACCACTGCAAGTTACGGCGCCTAAAAGAGGAAAATAAATAGATTTTTTCATTGAAAATGATATTGAAGATTAACGTACAAAAATAATATGTTATAGAAAAAATGCAAAAAAGATGACTTAGATTCCAAACCAAAAGTTTACCTTCACCATAAATGTATTAGTGGATGGCAAACCAAACATCGTATCAAGATTGTCGTGCCAGCCTGAAACATACTCGTTCTTTCGGTTAGAACGACTGTGAATCCACGCAAAATAAATGGTTGAGCCGGGCATATATTCCCATCGGAATACTAAATTTGAACGAAACTCGTTGAAACTGAAATCGGGCGGAACAAAGGAATACCTATCGTCATTTTCTGTTACTTGATATATTCCGGTCGTCCATAGCGCTATTTCATTGGAAGTAAATTTATGAAAACGCTGGCTGTATTGCCCCGAAGTTGTTTGCGCATCTCGTTTGAAATCACTGAAAGACGCCGTGGACGTGAAAGGCGCACCGTAGAATTGTATAGAAATGTCGGGAGTGATGTTGACTTGAGCACGCAATGTAATACCATACGTCTGCTGATCCATGTTTCCCATCAGGTAATGAGTATTGCCGCTTGTCCCTACGGCTTGTCCTACATATTGCAAAGCATTGTCGTTCCATTGATAGTTGAAAGTGCCCGACAAGTGAACGTGATTACCCATACGAAGCGTAATTCCCTGCATAATCGAATTAAATGAACTGTGTCCGTTAGTATTTTGTTCGCCAACGTATTGCAACGAAACCGATACACGCTTGGCTCTGCTGGTGTTGAATCGAATGTTGGTTACAAAATACGGGTCAATTCTTAAATCAGGACCGCCGCGAAGCACACGGGTATCCTGTCTGTTCCATACATACCTTTGGGTTAGTTCTACTTGATAGAGGTTGATAAACATTGTCCTTGCACCGAATGATAGTTGGCTTTCATAGTTTTGCCCGCTAAAATTCCATTTGTTCACCTGATTGAACGTAAGCGTGTTCGACCGGAAAAACTTCCAAGTATTTGTTTGCCTGAAAGTAACCTCCGTATCGTTATTCAAAACATCTGCTTCGCGCAGGTAACCCACATCATTAAGGTCGAAACCCGGAGTCAGCCAGCCGAATGTTTCTGCAAAGGTCCATTTGGCGTTGCCCCTGCGCCCGATTTTTAGAAATCCGCCTGTTCCCGACAGCGATTGCCGTGTTGGGTCTACTCCGAGATAATCTTGCGCCGAAGCACGCTGAAAATAATGCACTGCGTCACGTTGCCGCTGTTCAATGGCTTTTTCTGAACCGTCTATTGTGCTGAACATGCCTTTAAAATCAATATAATACAGCCGGTTATTGAAATATTGCGTAAAGTCAATTCCTGCCGCGATGGCATTTGCAGCCAGGTAGTCCTTGAGGTACGGTTCGTCCATCAGCCGGTTGGTTGATGTAAACATCCCGCCAAGATAAGTATTGCCTTTCCAGTTTTTCTGAATACGCGCCACTGTGTAGTTGGTAAGCGGCTCTACTGTTTCGCGGTATTCGTTACTATGATTGACCCTGGCCGACGTTCGGGCTGTAACACTTTGCAGTATGCCCAGCGTGAACCCGCGATTGTTGGTGCCAGTGAGTTTTAACGCTCCGATAATCGGCACTACATCGCGCTGTTCGACATAAAACGGTGCATCAATGATAGTCCTTGGCGTTGGCCGATAGCTTGGCGCTGCTCCGATACGGCGGGTGTAAAACATCATATCGCTACCATATGAAAAATCGAGAATATGTTTTCCTTCAAGGAAAAAGGGACGTTTTTCATCGTAGAAAGTTTCGTATGCGGTGAGATTCATTACTGAAGGGTCTTGTTCAACTTGTCCGTAATCGGGATTGATAGTCACGTCGAGCGTAAAATCCGACAGTCCTATTTTGGCGTCTAATCCGGCATTTCCATTCCATCGGGTTCTTCTGCCATACGGGCCTTCCTGCTCGGGTCGGCGTTGCAGTTTGCCCATTGCATAGGGCAGGAACTCGACATTACGCGGACGGGGCAGGTCAGTCATGCCGTGCATCTCGCCAAATGAAAATACGTGCCCATTGTTTTTCAGCGGAATCATACTCCAGTTCTGTACCTCGCTGTTTCGCCTGATTACGCGCCGTATATGCAGCCCCCACACGCCATCGGTGGTTTCCTTGTTGTAGCGCAGTTGGCTGAAAGGGATGCGCATCTCAATCGTCCAGCATGAATCTTTCAAATTGACGTGCGTACGCCCTTCCCAGACGGCATTCCAGTTCAAATTGACGGTCAGTTTGTCGGTTACCACCAGATCGGTTTTGTTTCCCCCCGCATTGATGTTAAACTCAGGTGCTGCCCAAAAGTTGTGATAGGTATCGAATGCAATACTCACTAAGTCTCCAATAGTATTATCATCCCTATTACCGATGAAACGGATGGTCTTGTCGGGAAAATCATCCCGTGCGATGATTCCCACATATATATATTTATCGTCGTAAAATAGTTTTGCTTTTGTAGGTGAACTTGACGGCATCCTTTCGTTGGGCGTCACCTGAACAAAATCTTCAGTCCATTCGCCTTGTTCCATCCAAACAGGTTCATCCAATTTGCCGTCGATTACAGGACGGGCAACACTGTCGTCTATTTTAGTGATATGATAAGTCCGTTTGTAGGCTTTTTCGAAAGGAATAGCAGTTTCCTGCGCAAAGTTATAGTGACAAAATAGCAAGAGTGTGAATAATATAATGTACCTCATATCAATTAAACATTAAAGCGAATGTGCATGATATCGCCATCTTGTACCACATATGACTTTCCTTCAATGGCTATTTTTCCGGCTTCTTTTACAGCATGTTCTGTTTTGTATTGAATTAGATCCTGATATGTCATCACTTCGGCCCGAATAAAACCGCGTTCTAAATCGCTGTGAATTACGCCCGCCGCCTGTTGTGCCGTCATGCCCTGCTTGATGGTCCATGCTCTTACTTCCTTTGGTCCGGCAGTGAAAAATGATTGCAGATGCAACAGTTTGTATGCGCTTCGTATCAAACGGTTTACGACCGGTTCTTTCAATCCTGAATCGTGCAAAAAAAGTTGTCTGTCTTCTTCGTTCTCCAATTCTGCAATTTCAGATTCCAACTGTCCGGCTATGACGATCACTTCTGTTTTTTCTTTTTTAACCGCTTCGCATAGTCGTTCGGAATAGGCATTTCCGGTGGCTGCCGAAGCATCGTCCACATTACAGACATAAATAACCGGCTTGATGGTAAGAAGAAACAGGTCGCGCACATACATTTCTTCCTCTTTTTCATTCATTTCCACATCACGCACATTGGTGAAGTTTTCCAAGCGGTCTTTCAGATGTTTTAAAAATTCCATAGCGGCTTTTGCATCCTTCTCGCCTGCTTTGATTAACTTTTCAACCCGTAGTATTTTGCGTTCCACCAAATCCAAATCGCGCACCTGCAACTCCAAATCAATAATTTCCTTGTCGCGCACAGGGTCAATGGAACCTTCAACGTGTGGTAATGCAGGGTCGTCGAAACAACGAATGACATGTATCAAAGCGCTTGTTTTCTGAACATCTGATAAAAAATTATTTCCAACGCCCTCACCATGACTTGCTCCTTTTGCCAAACCGGGTAAATCGATCAGGTTTACGGTTGCCGGCACTACTTTCGCCGATTTTATCAGTTTGTCGATTTCATATAATCGTGCGTCCTGTACATCCGCCATTCCTATATTGGATTTAGTTGCGCTGAAAACAAAATAGGAGGTTTCCGCCTTGGTTTTTGATACACAGTTAAATATGGTAGTTTTTCCCGTATTGGTCAATCCTACAATTCCACAATTTAATGCCATTGATTGATTTTTAGTAAATAAAACTGATATAATTAATTTAAAACTTTAACTTACATATGATAATTTTATCATATTGGTTTGCCCTTTTTCATCAAAAGGCGTACTTCCCACGTGTATTACTACATCACCACTTTCGATATATCCTCTATCCTTTAGTTTTACAATGGATTGTTCGATGGCATCATCTATACTGTCAGTCTCTTCAGAATGGTAAGCATGTGCACCCCAAATAAGCGCCATTTTACGGACTAAAGCCTTGTTGCGGGTAAATATAAATGTTTCTGCTTGTGGACGATGACTCGATATACGCATGGCAGTATATCCTGAAAAGGTAAATGTGACAATCGCTTTAGCATTTGCCTGATTTGCCATGCGACAGGCATTCAGACAAATAGAATCAGGCAGGAATGTGCGACTGTTGAGATCAGGCAACATTTCGCGATTGTACCGAAATCCATGCGTTTCTGTCCAATCGATGATTTGACGGGTGGCTTTTACCGCTTCCACAGGATAATTCCCTATGGCTGTTTCGGCACTGAGCATTACGGCGTCGGCGCCATCAAGTACAGCGTTGGCTACGTCGTTTGCCTCGGCTCGGGTAGGGCGGAAGTTGGTAATCATGCTCTCAAGCATCTGCGTGGCGATAATTACCGGCTTGGCTTGTTCGATACATCTCTTGACAATTGCTTTTTGTATCATCGGCACACGGTCGAATGGCACTTCAACGCCTAAATCGCCGCGCGCTACCATGATTCCATTAGAGGCGTCAATGATGGTGTCGAGGTTCTCTAAGGCTTCCGGCTTTTCGATTTTAGCAATGATCCGTGCGAATTTCTTTTTTGAACGGCACAAATCGCGTAAAGGAAGCAAATCTTCGGCAGAACGGACAAACGAGAGTGCAATCCAGTCAACATTGTATTCGAGCGCAAACGCAGCATCAATCAAGTCTTTATCAGTAAAACTGGGTGACGAAATCTTGGTGTTGGGCAGGTTGATGCCTTTTCGCGAGGTTACAGTTCCGCCATGAATGACTTTAGCAGTTACCTTATTTTTTTTGTTGGTCTTTATAATTTCGAGTTTTATTCTTCCATCATCGATTAGTACTGTTTCTCCATGTTTCGCATCTTTCGCAAAGTCGATAATATTGATATAAAGTCTTTGATTGGTACCGAGACATTCGTCGGTTAACAAATCTATCATTTGCCCTTTCTCAAGCACAACTGATCCATTTTCAATATCTCCGACGCGTATTTTGGGGCCTTGCAAGTCGGCCAGGATGGTGACGTTAGTGCGCATTTCCTGATTCAGCTCTATGATATTTTCGATGCTGTGGCGGTGGTCGTCGTGTGTGCCATGCGAAAAATTAAGACGACAAACATTAATACCCGCCGCAAACAATTCGCGGAGTACTTCTTTTGATGAGGTTGACGGCCCAATAGTGGCAATAACTTTTGTGTGACTCATGATTATTAATACTATTTTATTTTGAAAATTTTACATCCTGCCGGTCATTTTACACAAAAAAGCGTATTCAAGTGCAATTTCTCGGTATATCTCAAAACGTCCCGAAGCGCCCCCATGACCGGCGTCCATGTTGGTGTGTAAAAGCAGGAGGTTGTCGCCGGTTTTCATTTCGCGCAATTTCGCGACCCATTTAGCAGGCTCCCAATATTGCACCTGCGAGTCGTGCAGTCCGGTCGTTACCAGCATGTTGGGATAGGTTTTCGTGGTTACATTATCGTAAGGAGAGTATGACATAATGTATTGATAATAAATTTCGTTGTCAGGATTACCCCATTCTTCATATTCGCCTGTGGTAAGCGGTATGGATTTGTCGCTCATTGTTGTTACCACATCCACGAAGGGTACTTGCGCTATCACCGCTTTAAACATTTCCGGTTTCATGTTCACTACGGCGCCCATCAGCAGGCCGCCTGCACTTCCACCCATAACGCAAAGATGGTCTGTATCGGTATATTTTTTGGCGATAAGGTATTCTGCGCAAGCAATGAAGTCGGTAAAACTGTTGCGTTTGTTCAACAGTTTTCCATCTTCGTACCATTCTCGGCCGAGTGTTTGCCCGCCGCGCACGTGAGCAATAGCATACACGAACCCGCGATCGAGCAAACTGATACGCGCCACAGAAAATGTCGGGTTAAGAGTATATCCATACGATCCGTAGCCATACAGTA
>Ga0123353_10018601_pt1 | contig 10279 bp, 8 predicted proteins | sample TergutLab28metaG_3_FD_92763 | JGI IMG/M metagenome (GOLD analysis project Ga0123353, IMG submission 92763) | Labiotermes labralis P3 segment gut microbial communities from Petit-Saut dam, French Guiana - Lab288 P3 | ecosystem: Host-associated > Arthropoda: Insects > Digestive system > Gut ...
CTCGTGATATGGCTCGCGTTCATCTTGATCGTAACAATAGTGCAGTTGGTCTCGGTTACGCCCGGCCAGTTCCCGACGATGGTAGCCCCGTCGAACTTCGCGAATATCTTCGCCCAGGCTTCGGCGATAGGCATCATGGCGATGGGTATGGCGATGGTCATGATCGCGGGGGGCATAGACCTCTCGGTCGGCATGCTGACCTCGTTCGTCGTGCTGTACGCGGCTAAGAGCCATACGGATTTCGGCCTGCCGCTTCATTGGGCCATCATCACGGCCATATTGTTCGCGGTGGCGATGGAAGCGGGCATGGGGTTCGTCATCTCCAGGCTCCACGTCGAACCCTTCATCATAACGCTCGGGGGCATGATAGCTTTCAGGGGCGTGGCGCTGCTGGTCGTAAGCTCAAAAGAGATCAGCATGAAAGGCGCCATGGATCCTTTAAAGAACTCGATCATAACAGACGTAAAAGACCCGGCAGGGCTGATAGTCAACGTGCCGCCGTACATATTCATATTCATAGCCACAGTCTTTTTAATATGGATAGTAATGCGGTTCACGAAATACGGGCGCAGGATATACGCCGTCGGCGCCAACAGGCAGGCGGCATTCCTCGCGGGCATTGACGTCAAGAACATCGTACTTTCCACATATATCATCAACGGCTTCCTCGTGGCGCTCGCCGCGCTCTGCCTACTCTCGCGCGTCAACACCGCCATCATCACGGTAGGGCAAAATAAGGAGATAGACGTAATAGCCGCAGCTGTCGTAGGAGGCGTCGCCATGTCGGGAGGCAAGGGCTCGATATGGGGGGTCTTTATCGGCGCGATGCTGATGATGACGATAGAAAACGGCATGAATATGATGAGGCTTCAGGCCGAATGGCAATACGTGGTCAAAGGCCTGATCATCATAGCCGCCGTATCGGTAGCCGCCATAGTCGCGAGCCTGCAGGCCAAGCGCCAGTTGCGCGTGAAACAGGAAGCGTCGCTTGCCGCGTCCGCCATCGACAAGGCGGCCGCCGCGGAATAAAATGGCTTCAAGCGGGCACGTTGCTTGCTTTAGCATATAAATCGAACAGATAATCAATTCGTTATAGCTGGAAAAACTATCGTAAGTATTTTGAAGGAGGAGAATATGAGAAAGACAAAGAAAACGAAGTTATTGGTACTGATCGTAGCGCTCGTGATGGTTGGCGTGTTTGCGGTCGGCTGCGGCGGCGGCGGCGGCGATACTGCCACCCCGGCCCCTGCGCCGGAAGCCCCGGCGACGGAAGCCCCGGCAACGGAAGCCCCTGCGGGTGACGTCCTTGTCAAGACGATCGGGTTCTACGCTGACGCGCAGGACAGCTACTATTCGCTCATGAACGACGCGTTTGTCGGGATGGCGAACCTGGATCCTGAATGCGACTGGACAGTCGACTTCAAGATGGGCAACAACACGGCGGAAGAGCAGCTGAAAGCTGTTGAAGACTTCATCACCGCCGGTTACGACGCCATCGCCGTGATCCAGAACAATGCCGGAACAACGAGCGAGTGTATCGCGAAGTGCGTAGAGGCGGGTATCCCCTACTTTGGCGCCGCGCATACCTTCCATACCGTTCCTAACGCGTCCGACGCCACAGGCAGCGTCAACTACGATTTCGTACGCGGCGGCGAGCTTGCCGGTGAAGACGCAATGGCGAACGACGTATCGAAGCTCATCATGATCCAGGGCTTCCTGGGACAGGGTTCCGCAGCCGGTCAGTCCGAAGGTTTCCTGAGGGCTTATGAGAATGCCGGCAAGAGCCTCGGCGACAAGGCCGACGGTTCGCCGTGGACAGTTGATGACATCATCGACGTGTTCCCGGGCCCGTCAGACATCAAGGGCGATCCTGCTCTCGTAGTAGTCGTCTGGGATACAGGCGGATGGATGACCGACGCCGCGATGGCAGCCATGCAGAACGCGATCACCTCGCTGGGCAAGGATGGCTGGGACGGCGCGTATGTGCAGAACAACCCGATGGTTGAAGGCGCCATGACCGCGATGCAGGAAGCCGGCCTCTCAACGACAGATTATTGGCTCGGCAGCATGAACGGCCGCGAGATCTCATGGGGTTGGGCACAGGAAGGCCTCATCTCGATGGACGTCAACCAGCCGGCCGCTATGGAAGGCTGCCTTATGTATCAGCAGATGAAAGAGTACTTCCAGACAGGTTCAGTTACGAAGAAGCACGTCCATCCGTACCTGACGCCTTACACGAAGGACAATATCAACGACGTGATCGACATTCTCGTACCGTGCACGGATATTGACGCGTTCCTCGCCGGAGTGCAGTCAGACAAGTTCGTCTGGAGAATCGACGATCCGAAGTTCGTAGAGATTCCATGGTATAACTAGTCAGTCGATGTTTCTGTTCGAAAACAATTATTGAAAACGGGGAGGCTGCGCTTGGCGCAGTCTCCCCGTGTCTCTATCACAATTTAATATTCAAAAACAAGGAGGGTGGTTATGAAAGTTGGCGTATTCCTCGCGCTTGAACCCTATACAAGCGTCGAACACAATCTAAAACTCGCGAAAGCGGCGGGATTTTCCTGCGCAGACATCACCGACACCCATTCCGGCGGCAGCATGTTTGCATCGGCGGGGCTTTCCGCCTCCGTCAGCCTTGACAGCAATCCGTATGACGTAAAAAGGCTCTTTGAAAAATATGACATGGAGATCATGACGATCAGCGCGCACGCGTCGCTGCTCGAAGCCACGCACCCGGGCGAATACCAGACTAAAGAAATAATGCAGGCGATCAGGTTCGCGGCCGCGATCGGGATACGCGACGTCGTTACGACGGAGACATACCCGAAAAGCGAATGGGCCAAAAGCCTCAGCTACGACCAATGCATATTCACCTGCGCCGAGAAGCTGTACCAGCCCTGCCGCATGGCGGAGGATTATGGCGTCAACGTCATCTTCGAGCCGCACGGGCCTATCACGGACAGCATCACAGGCATAGGGGACGTAATGGAGCTTCTTGGCAACCCCAAGTCTCTCGGCGTCAACATGGATACAGGTAATTCCTGGCTCGGGGGGACCGATCCGGTCGAGCTGGCAAAAACATATAAGGACAAAATCTTCCACATACACTGGAAGGATCTCGGGGAGGAATGGATACCGAAGCGCGGAACGATCTACGGCTGCGGCTTTTCGACCATCCCGGTCGGTACCGGCAAGATCGACATCGCCGGCGTCATCGAGGTTCTGAAAGACAGGGAAGAGATCCACTATTCCACGCTCGAGGTCGCGGGCCCGCCCGAAGTGCTTCAGCAGAGCGCGGACTACATCAACAATCTATGGAACTCATAGATTGAGGAAGTATTGATAGGGAGACAGACTTATGAACTCTAAAGAGCGTTGCCTTGCGGTATTGCAGGGCAGGGAAGCAGACCGTATACCGGTCTTTCCCCTCATGATGTTTTTCGCCGCCGATCGCATAGGCGCCCCGTACAAGCGCTACGTGACGGAATCGGACGTGATCCTCGAAGCGCAGCTGAACCTTTTCGAAAACTATTGCCTTGACGTCGTGACCGTCTGCAGCGACGCGTTCCGCGTCAGCGCGGACGCCGGGGCCCAGATGGTATTCCCCGAAAACCAGACGCCTTTTGCGGCGCAGCCACTTATAAAAACGCGGGAGGACCTTTTGTCTGTGAAACGGCCCGACCCGACAAAGGCGGGCGGCAGGATGCGAAACCGGATCGAGACGGTCGAAAAGCTCGCGAAAAACGTGGGGGACAAGGCCCTTGTCATGGGATGGGTGGAAATGCCGTTTGCCGAATCATGCGACTGGTGCGGGCTGACGGAGTTTATGACCATGCTGTATGACGACCCTGAGCTGGCTCACGAGATATTGGGCTATGTGACGGAAATAGAAATAGAGTTCGCGCTGGCCCAGCTTGACGCGGGGGCTCCTATCATCGGCTGCGGCGACGCTGCGGCGTCTTTGATTTCCGAGCCCGCGTTCCGGGAGTTCGCGCTGCCGTACGAACAGCGCGTGACCGCCGCGATAAGGGAAGCCGGGGGGATGAGCAAGCTTCATATATGCGGGAACACGATGCATATTTTGGAGGACATGGCGACTAACGGCTCGGATATCTACAATGTCGACCACATGGTGGATTTCGCCGAGGCAAGCCGCGTGTACAACGACGCCGGCAAGGCGTTCAAAGGAAATGTGGACCCTGTCGCGGATCTACTTCAGGCGACCCCCGAGGAAGCGGAGGCTGCGGCCCTTAACTGCATAAACATAGCCAAAGGCATGCGCTACATGCTCAGCGCCGGGTGCGAGATACCCGCGGCTACGCCTGATGAAGTCTACTTCGCTTTCGCGGGCGCCGTGATGAAATAAGCAAAGGTTTTTTTGGTATCGGAAGATACCTTGTAGATATAATAAAAAGGAGGCAAAATAAATGACCAGACCAGTAACGCTGATGACAGCCCAGTGGGGGGATCTCGACCTCGAATCCCTTTGCAAGCTTGCGAAGGAAATGGGCTATGACGGGCTCGAACTTTTTGAAGGCGCCCATTTTGACGCGAAGAAGGCGGCGGCCGACAAGGATTACGCCGACGGCATCGTCGCGACTTTGGACAAGTACGGGCTCAAGACCTGGGCGGTGGCGACACATGTGCTCGGCCAGTGCGTAGGCGACAACTATGAGCCGAGGATCGACGGGTTCGCGCCCGGCGCTCTCGCGGGCAAGCCCGACGAGATAAGGGAATGGGCTATCGAGACGATGATGGCGGTGCCCGCGGCGGCGAAAAACCTCGGGGTCAAGGTGGCGACAGGTTTCCTCGGTTCGCCTATTTGGGCGTATTGGTACAGCTTCCCCGGGACCCCGGAGGATATGATCGACGCCGGGTATAAGAGGATAGTGGATCTCTGGACGCCGATCTTCGACGAGTTCGACAAGCAGGGCGTGCTCTTCGCCCTCGAGGTCCATCCCACGGAGATCGCTTTCGACTACTATACGTGGGAAAGGCTGCTGAAGGAATTCGACGGGCGCAAGACCCTGGGCCTAAATTATGACCCGAGCCACCTGCTATGGCAGGGCGTAAACCCGACGATCTTCCTCAGGGATTTCATCGATCGCGTCTACCACGTCCATATGAAGGACGCCGCCGTCACGCTGGACGGCAAAGCCGGCATACTGGGTTCGTTCCTTGCGTTCGGCGACAACAGGCGCGGCTGGAATTTCCGTTCGCTTGGGCACGGGGACGTCAACTTCGAGGATATCATCCGCGAGCTGAACGCGGGCGGCTACAAGGGGCCGCTTTCGGTCGAGTGGGAAGACAGCGGCATGGAGCGCGTCTACGGCGGCACGGAAGCCGCGGCGTTCGTGCGCAAGGTGGACTTCGCGCCGTCTGACATAGCGTTCGACGAAAACATGGGGAATAAGTGAATCAGTTAATAATGGGAGGTGAAAATAATGGGTGAGAGATTGACATACGGGATGGTCGGCGGGGGCCCGGGCGCCTTTATCGGCGGCGTGCACCGCGCGGCCATAAGGCTGAACGGCAACGCGGACCTGGTTTGCGCCGCGGAGGCAAACGCGGACATAGCGGCGGCGATGGGGCAGGAGCTTGGCCTTGACCCGGCGCGGGGTTACTACAATTTTGAAAAAATGGCGGAAATCGAAGGGGCGCGGGAGGACAAGATCGACTGGGTATCCATCGTGACGCCCAACAGGTTCCATTATCCCGCCGCTAAAGCGTTCCTCGAGCAGGGGATCAACGTCATGTGCGAAAAGCCTTTGTGCATTTCGGTGGAAGAGGGCATGGATCTAAAACGTATAGCCGACGCAAACGGATGCCTGTTCGGCGTTTCGTATACATATACCGGGCACGTGATGGCGCGCGAGGCGCGGCAGCTGTTCAGGGACGGCGTCATCGGCAAGGTGCGCATGGTCATGGGCGAATACCCGCAGGATTGGCTGCTCGACGTGCTCGAGACGATCACGGAGGAGAACAAGCCCTGGCGCGCGGATCCCAAGCTGTCCGGGCGCGGCGCCGCTGTCGCGGACCTCGGCACGCATATCGAAAACTGGGTGCACTATGTGACAGGGCTCGAGATCGAGAGCCTCGCGTGCAACCTCGACATCTTCGGCGAGGGGGGCGTGCTAGACAATAACGTGGAAGCGCTTGTCAAGTTCAAAGGCGGCGCGACGGGCATGTACTGGACGAGCCAGGTGGCGATCGGCTTTGACAACGCGTTGAAGATCCGCATATTCGGGGAAAAGGGCACGCTCGAATATGTGCAGGAGGAAAACAACTACCTGAAAGTCTCGATGCGCGGAAAGCCGCCGCAGATATATTCCAGAGGATGCGGCTATCTGACGGACGAAGCCAAAAAGTACATACGCGTCCCGGCGGGGCATCCCGAAGGCCTTACGGAAGCCTACGCGAATATCTACAAGGACTTCACGGCCGCCGTGGCCGACAGGAAGGCAGGCAAGGCCGTTAACGAGGACGAGTGCGGCTACCCACGCTCCTTCAGGGTATAGCCGGGGTCGAGTTCTTCAACAAATGCGTCGACAGCAACGAGGCCGGCGCGGCGTGGGTCAGCGTCGACATGTAGTGTCGGCTCTGAAATTATAAGGAGGATAAAAAATGCTATTCGGAATGAACTCATTAGCCTGGCAGTCGCCGGTCACGGAAATAGAACGACTGCTGAAAATGGCGAAACAATATGACTGCGACATATTTGAGCTCGCGCTCGAGGACTTTGCGACACTCGACACCGACGTGATAAACAAGGCGATCGAGGATACGGGCATCCCCATCAAGACGGTCTGCGGCGCGCACGGCCCGTCGAGGGACATCTCGGCGGACGAGGAGGAATACCGCGAAGGAGGCATTAAGTACGCGAAGGACATGGTCGACTTTTGCGTGGCTATCGGAGCCGAAGTCATCGCCGGCCCGATTTATTCGGCCGTAGGCAAAGCGCGTCAGCAGACACAGGAAGAGATCGATCTCAAGTGGAAGTATGGCGTCGAAAACATGAAGATCATCGCGGACTACGGCGCGCAGAAAGGCGTCAAATTCGGCATTGAGCCACTCAATCGCTTCGAGACGGACTTCATTAATATTGTTGAGCAAGGCGTGGAATACATCAAGCTCATCGGCTACGACAACGTAGGATTTTTGCTTGACGCTTTCCATATGGGTATCGAGGAGGCGAGTGTGCCCGCAGCTATCAGGATGGCAGGCACGGAGTGCAAGATCTTCGATTTTCACGCGAGCGCCAATAACCGCGGCACGCCGGGACAGGACAACACAAACTGGATAGGGATACGCGACGCGCTGAAGGACGTCGGATACGACGACTACCTCATCATCGAGTCGTTCACGCCGGATTGCGTCGAGATCGCGAAGGCGGCTTCGGTGTGGAGGCCGTTCTCGGAGTCTCCGGAAGCCATCGCGCGCAACGGTATACCGTTCCTTAAGGGGCTGTTTGCATAGAGCTAAGGGGTAGGCGGCGCTCTCGATTTTTGCGCGGCTCGCACCGGAATTCCTCCGGTTTGTCGCAGAGAGGAGACAAACCTACGAGGAATCCGCGGATGCGAGCCTTGGGAACTTGAAAGGAGAAACAATGGCTAAGAAAAAAATCAGTATAGGGAGTTGGGCGTACGCGTTTCTTGCGACGCCGATACTGTTGCCGGAGGCTGCGGAGAAGCTATCGGAGCTGAAGTTTGACGGCATCAGCATGGGCGGGTTTGTGCCGCACGCGGCGCCGAAGGATTTTGACACCGAAGAGAAAAGGGCGGGGCTCGCGAAGCTTCTTGCGGACAACGGGCTCGAGGTCGCGGATTACGCGGTCGACCTTTGGAGCGTGGACGCGATCCTCGATCCGGAGGCCTGGATCAAACTCTTTGAGGAAAGCAGCGATTTTGCGAACCTCATGGGGTGGAAGACGATCCGCGTCGATACGGGCAGCAAAAATGTAAGCGTGCCGGAAGGCATGACGTACGCGGAGGTGCGCGCGCTGGTCGTGGACAATTTCAAACGTATATCGAAATACGCGGCTCAGTACGGGCAGGACGTAGTATGGGAATTCGAGCCGGGTTTTGTCGTGAACGAGCCGAAGTATATCGTGGAGGTATACGAGGCCGTGGGCGAGCCGAACTTCTCGATCCTGTTCGACACCTGCCACGGCTATATGTGCGCGTCGGGCGCGAATCACATCGAGCCGAGCCCGCTCGAGGGCGGCATCATGGAGTTCATCGCGATGCTGAAAGGCAAGATCGGCTTCGTGCACGTTATAGACAGCGACGGTACGCTGAACAACGACAATACGAGCACGCACTCGCCGTTCGGCGAGGGATTCCTGAACTTCGACGAGATCATTCCTGCGCTGATCGACGCGGGCTATAAGGGAGACTGGTGGGCGATCGACCTCTGCGAGTGCCCGGACGCCTGGGAAGCGACAGCCGACTGCAAGAAAGCCGTCGATGTTTTCAACGAAAAATACGCGGATTACGCGCCTGAGTAGGGAGGGCAGAGATAATGGCAACTGATAAACAAACGCTGGCCGCGATACTCGCGGACGGCGACGGCATACTGAGCCTTACCCCGACATGGGTGCCGCGGCCGTTCAACAGACCCGGCAAACGCATCAGGCTTCATCCCGACGATTATTACGCGATGGGCATGAAACGCGGCGCTATCGTCGAGAGATGGTTCTCTTCGATCACGAAGGTCGAGACAGAGGGCGCCGGCCCGTACGAGGGAATGTCCTTCGTGAACGTCGACGGCGATTCGGAACACGTGATACTCTTCAACGATTTTGTCGAGACGCTCGGCTCGGATCTTTACGGCCAGGAGCTTCACGACAAGTACGGCACATGGCCCATGTACTCGAAGTTTTACGATTACAACGAGCCGCTCTTTCACCATGTGCATCACGGTGAGGAGGCCTGCGCGAAGGTCGGCGTCACGCCGAAGCACGAGCACTATTTCTTCCCGATACAGTACAACAACCATCTCGGGACGAGGCCGACGACTTTCTTCGGGTTTGATCCGTCGGTGACGAAAGAAGAAGTGAAAGCCAGGCTTGCGAAACACGAGACAGAGGATACGCACCTGCTCAATCTGTCCCGCGCGTTTCAGGTCGAGCTCGGCACGGGCTGGTACACACAGGCCGGCGTCGTGCACGCGCCGGGTTCGCTTTGCACGTACGAGCCGCAATGGAACAGCGACGTGATGGCCCTATGGGAGAATGTAGTCGGCTCGGGCGAGATATTCGGGTACGACTGGCTGTGCGGCTACCTGCCGCCCGGCAAGGAACGCGACCTCGACGCCATCATGGACGTCGCCGACTGGGAACTCAACACGCTGCCGAATTACCGGGAGACGTTCTTCCGCCCGCCGCTTAAGGAAGACGACGGAGACGGCTGGACGCAGAACTGGATCTGTTACGGCAACCCGTTCGTGGCCGCGAAGGAGCTTACGGTAGAGCCGGGCGCCGAAGTATTCGTCCGTGACGCGGCCGCTTACGGCTGCCTGTGCGTACAGGGGCGCGGGCGCTTCGGGGACTTTATCATAGAGTCGCCGACGCTGATCCGCTACGGGCAGCTCACCTGCGACGAGTTTTACGTCAGCCACGACAGGGCGGTATCCGGCGTTACCATCAAGAATGAATCCCCGGTCGAACCGCTTGTTATTCTGAAACACTTCGGCCCCGACTGCGGCATGCCGGAGAAAGGCCCATTACAAAAATAGGAGGAATTAATTATGGAAGGGACTATGAAGGTCGCAAACTACTACGAACCGAATGTGATGAAAAACGAGATCCACCCGATCCCGCAGATAGCGGAGGACGAGGTGCTGGTCCGCGTCAAGGCGGTCGGCATTTGCGGATCGGACATCAGCTACTATTACGGGCACAGCCCGCTCGACACCCCTGACGGCAAGGGGCCCCTGTATCTGGGGCACGAGGCTTCCGGCGTCATCGCGGAGATAGGGGCCATACCGGCGAAGCTCGGCCTGTTCAATATCGGGGACCGCATAGCGATCAACCCCGTGCAGCAGTGCAACGCCTGCGCCGCGTGCATGCGCGGCGAGTTCAACGTCTGCTCGAATTTCGCGGGCGTGATAGGTGTTTCGGACAACGGCTGCTTCGCGGAGTATGTAAGGGTCAAGTATACGCACGCTTACAAGATCCCCGATGAAGTCAGCTTCGAGTCGGCCGCTCTCGCGGAGCCGCTCGCCTGCTCGACGCACGGCATATTCAGGCTCGACATCAAGCTCGGCCAGA
>Ga0123353_10018603_pt1 | contig 10278 bp, 4 predicted proteins | sample TergutLab28metaG_3_FD_92763 | JGI IMG/M metagenome (GOLD analysis project Ga0123353, IMG submission 92763) | Labiotermes labralis P3 segment gut microbial communities from Petit-Saut dam, French Guiana - Lab288 P3 | ecosystem: Host-associated > Arthropoda: Insects > Digestive system > Gut ...
CACATACATAAAATTTTTACATTAAAACATTTAAAATCGCTCCAACATGTTTCGATCCTAAGATCATCTTCAGGGAGCTACACTGTTCCTTGCTAAAGTCACATTTTTAAAAACACTCACTAATTAATTTCCTTATATTAACTTGGTGCTGTGGCAGCATGTCAGTAATATAAAATATATTTATTAAGTACATTTTCAAAACAATGTAGTAAGATTAGATTGTCAAAATAACATAGTAATAATTGAATTTTGTACACAAATAATTAGGCTATCTGGATTGAAGCAAGATTTATGCTTACCGCAGGGTGTAAGTCGCACGCTGCTGAGAATTCGCCTGACTATTGGTGTGTGTCGTGTGTTATGTTATGTTGCGTGAGACTGTGAGTGTTTCTAAATATATGACTTTAGTAAGGAACAGTGAAGCTCCCTGAAGATGATCTTAGGATCGAAACATGTTGGTGCGATTTTAAATGTTTTAGTGTAAAAATTTTATGTATGTTCATTAGTTGGTGTGCTGATTAAATAATTCTACGAAATGCACGGTGCAACGATAAAGATATAATCATAAATGTTTCGGTTTAACAGTCATTTTCAAGGATATTTGTTCTTTTATCACTACGTCACTACGGTTTCGTAAGGTGTGATGCATTGAACTACACAGCTTGGTAAACAAAGTTTTCATTATGAAGATAACAGCAGAAGATTCTTCCGGAATATGGGCATGCTTGTCCATCAGCCTAGAGGATGTCACATCCCCAAAGTCAATTACATTATATTCAAAATCAAATTCATCTCGCAAGCCCATAACTTTTAGTTCCAGGGTGCGCTCCTTTCGGCGAGCCTAACCACTGTATAGAGCAAAGATATACAGGGTGAGCATAAAGTCTTTCCTTGATTACAAGCATTTATTACAAGAAAACTACTGTATGTGGAATACAAACATTTTTTTAAATGTAACTCAAGAAATTTTTTTACAACACATCAGTACACTTCAACATGTGCTCCTTTTGTTTCACTGAGAACGTCTAATCGATAACTTATTTCTCTCCACGTGTTCTCCAACATGTCTTCAGTTACTGTAGCAAAAGCGTCTGTTATTCTTGCCTTCAAATTTGTAATATCTGGATGTGGTGTAGAAAACACTTTGTCCTTAACATGCCCCACAAAAATAAGTCAAGGGGGGGGGGGGATGCTATCTGGCGATCGTGGTGGCCAGGGTGTCGGACCATCTCTCCCAATCCACCTGTTTGGAAATGATGCATCCAAAAACCAAATGTTACAATAAACACATGCCATAAAATTTTAGAAACTAACTTAAGTAATGGTAAAAAAATGTTTGTATTCCACGTAGTTTTCTTGTAATAAATGTTTGTAATCAGGGAAAGACTTTATGCTCGCCCTGTACAGTACAACACCTAGTTTATAACAGCCATTCTTAAAATTTCGTAACTCCCACTCACCCTAACTAATTTAACCAAATTTAATAGCTGTCCAACATGATGCGACTTATTCAGTTTATTATATTTCTGTAGGCAGCTCTACATGTTTCGGGTGTTGACACCCATCATCAAGAGCTCGTAAATTTGTTGAGTTCCAACTCAACATCGAGAGTGGATGGTAGTAGATCCGGTTAATGAATACCAGAAACTGTAATTACAAATTTACGAGCTCTTGATGATTGGTGTCAACACCCGAAACATGTAGAGCTGCCTACAGAAATATAATAAACCGAATAAGTCGCATTTTGTTGGACAATTATTAAATTCGATTCACGATGCATGGACCCATGTATATAAAAATATTAACCAGTTTCTTCTCTTTTCTCTGACCGCGTACCAACTTGGGGATTTTGTTCTAACTGAAGCCAACATCAACAGTGTCATTTCGTACTGCAATGTAACATATGTCCCTCTAGCAACGAAGCGGATTGTTTTAAACTCGAGCCCGGCTGGCTATGTATGGTAAGGCGCACATTGAATCCAAGTGGTACTGTGGACTGACTCTGTATCACGCTCTCAGGCCAACAAATTATTTGCATTCAACGTTGTAAACTCTGAGAGGCTTCTCCTGCAGACCGGGATATGAATAAATCATAAATTAAACAAACAAAACTTCAAAAGCAGTAACACGAGGAAAACACGACGTCCTCCCGCGCGGAAACCAAAGAAGCACAACAGCCGTTGATACCAGAAGGTAGGCGTGAAACGGCTACTGCAGAGGTCCAAGCTAAATGTCGTCACTGCTGCTCATTTAATTGCGCTGTATTAACCCTGTACACAAAGTGGCATCTAGGCGTACCACCTTAATATTAAGCAAACCTCAGTTGTTTTCACGCTGCCTATTTATGGTATTTCGTATGATTCTTAGAATACTTGTAGGCAGATTGCTTCCATAAATGGCGTTAACGCGTTAGTCTTTAAAGTTTGCTAGCATCTTTTGTTGTAGTTTCTTACGCGTGTCATTTAGAGACGCTGTCAGTTACTGAGATTTTATGGCGCCAGTGACATGAACGAGCGATCAAGGCACGATGATAGAATGATAACAACAGGTGAAAAAACAAGTATTAGGAGAAAAGCCTTTCACGGTGTCACTTTGTCCACCACAAATCCCACATGAATTAAACCTGAGATCGCACCGAACCTCCACAAAGATAGGTCGAAGACTAAAATATTGAACTAATAAATGACACCCTGAAGAAAGAAGCAAAAATTTCCTCCTAAGCCTTCGTACGTACCGTCTAAACTACATACCGTGACATCCAAGAAGGCAGTAATATTCACAGATAAAGCTTAAAAACATAAAGTCTCCTACTACTCTATTACAGAGATGCACAAATCCCGGGCGCAAAGTAGGCGTGGCGACTGAATTTTATGCGGTTGGCGCTTAATATTTGTGGGTACTCAACATGGAACGTACTTCGTATCAGCCTTCTGGTGCCCAAAATTTTGAGGTAGATCCTATTTTATGCACCCCTCGCCTACTACATTTCTGTAGCTTTCGATAGGTTATGCTTTCCGTCTCACTGACATATCTATGGGGAAGAGTTTAAATACAGAGGGGAGCACATACCCAACTTCGTGGTAGGGTCAGACTGTCGTAGCATGAATTTGTGTTCGACGAGAAACTGGGTAGTTTCACACGATATTCTGGCCGTTTATTACTGCGGTAAAATGGCAAAAAGTAACTTTCACCCTATAACAGGCCACGGAGGCCCAGAGGGGGAGTAGACTATAGCTCTATTCTTTTTTAAACTTGGCGCTAGATGGGGTTGAGCGATCAACGCCACATCCCGGCCGCTTAACTCCCTAGAATGAGCCGGTACCCATTGTACAGGAGGCTGGGTGAACCCCACGGCAGGTCTGGACGGGTGCGGATAATCTTGCTCGCGACGGGATTTGATCCCCGGACCATCCTACTCGTAGCGATTCAAATGTCTAGCTTCTTATTGGAATATACGTGGTCACAGCCTTAGATTAAAAAAACGGTGAGACATTTCCTGTTTCGGGAATTTAGGCAGCGTACAATGACAATTTCTTACTGGCGTTTCGGGACAACATATCGGTCCTATTATCAAGGGTCAAGGTTATCCCAAAACGTCGGCAATAAACTACCATTCTACGCTGTGTAAAATCCCAAAAGAGCGCACATCTTATTAACAGAGCGGCAGAAGTCCGAAGTCACCCACAGAACGACAATGTTCGGCGACATTCATGGGATTTTGACGGCATCGAAACGAAAGCCGACATACATTCAAACAGGCCGCGATCATATCTTTGTCAATGCCTTCCCACTCATTATCAGTGATGGTTTTCTGTATTCTGTGTACTTCGTAAGCTTCTACAGCTACGTCATCGCCTATCAAACACAATAAGTGAACATCAGAAACATACCTTTCCGTCATGTCACTTGAATTTCTTTAGCTTTGAATATGAATAACTGCTAGCGCCAAACAAGGACAGTGGACAGAAATACAACCACGCTAATTTAGTGTTCTTTACTCCCTGCGATTCTTGTTAATGATCTGTACCTCAGATGTATCATAATTAGGCAGAGGGCCATGACGAAGGTGGCTGGATTACAAATATGGTGAAACTTTGGTTTAAATATAGAACAGCAGACAAGGTCAGCTAACGTTATTTCTACTTTTAAAAAAGCGTGTCTGAAGTGGGCAACGGGTAGTACTTGTCATTCTAGACGCTCCAGACCAAAGATGCTATGAAACGACAAAACGAAAACACACTCCCCAGTTGGTAACTTGTTCCTCCGATTTTAGATTCAACTAAATTTAAAATCAGAGAATAAAAAGCAGCAAGTGCACAGGAATGCGTAATAAACTACAGTGAGTACAGTTCTGATACCTTAAAAGGCAGCACAGGATGAAAGTAAAAAAATTACGAATGTTTGTACGAAACAAAATAACATTTCAAATATTAAGATCGAGCATAATGCAGGGTGCGTTAACTTCAACACTACAGTAATGTACCCAGTAGCTAATCGGTTCGAATTTATATTTGATACCAGCTAAGACGGGGCATACCAGCAAAGACGGGGAACGGCCCGCATTCTTCCAAAATTTTTGTGTTGTTTTATATATATTGTTTGTTTTGTGTCGTTCTGTGTATTGTGTGTGCGTGTGTGTGTGTAAATGTGTACTGTGCTACTGCCACTGGCTGGCTACCCAATTGCAGTTAACAAATATATCATATCATACTCGTATGGGTGAGGAGAGGGGGGTGTATAGGGTCTTGGTGGGGAAACCGGAGAGAAAGAGACCACTGGGGAGACTTAGGCGTAGATGGGTGGATAATAATAGGATGGATCTCCAGGAGGTGGAATGTGGGTATATGGACCGGATTGGGCTGGCCCAGGATAGAGACAGGTGGCGGACGCTTGTGAGTGTGGTAATGAACCTTCGGGTTCCGTGAAATGCGGGTAATTTCTTGACTAGCTGCAAAGCAGTTAGCTTCTCAAGAAGGACTCTGCACCATGGAGTAAGTAAGTAAGTAAGTACGTAAGTAATCATATCATATACTGGCTGGAACCTTTCTTCAGAATTTCGAGCAGGCTAACAGATACAGCATGTTCCAGTATAATGTGATGATTTTTTGATAGTTGGTGTGAAGAAATTTGCTGAAAATAAGAAACGCAAAGATGACGGAGAATCTATAGTAAAACGCCATTTTAATATATGCTTTTTACTTTTTAGGCGCCTTCGCAAAATTGCACAAAGCTTGTATTAACGTCGCGACGTCTGGCTTCTCCTTCGCGTGGAACAAATCAACTCCCACTGAAGAGATTTTCAGGAAATTTCGCACTTGAATATTTTTCGAAAATCTCTTGACAACATTTTTTTTTCGTTGTCACACCGTGCATGTTGTTGAGTTACTCAATTATTATACCAACTACTGCACATATATAAATTTATAACATTTACACATTAAAACATTAAAAGCGCTCCGACATGTTTCGGCCCTAGGACCATCATCAGGGAGCCATATTGTCCTTGCTAAAGTCACACTATAAAAAGTCACATTAATTTCGCTGTACCAGTTGGGTATTGTGGCAGCATGCCGTGTTGTGTAATGTTATGTTGCGAAGAGTGCCCTGCTACGGATGTGATTCTGTGCTTCGTTGCGTGATACGCAGTATCACGCAACGAAGCACAGAAAGCACAATATGGCTCCCTGATGATGGTCATAGGACCGAAACATGTCGGAGCGTTTTTAATGTGTAAATTTTATAAATTTTATATATGTGCAGTGGTTGGTGTAATAATTGAGTAACTCAACAACATGCACGGTGTAACAATGAAAATAAGTCTGTCAGGTATTGATTCTGTCCAGTGTCCTTTCTCACTGAAGAGAGTATTTTCTCAGAATGTCATACCTCAGTGGAAATTGTTCGAAATTATATAAATGTGGAAAACGTACTTCGAAACAACAGTTCAACTTTAAGTCAAACAGATGTCTTAAGCTGCCTGATGACAAAACACGACGAGGGTACTCTAATGGGGAAGTAACAAAAAACACATTCTGAGTTGTAGTCAAGTGCAGAATCTTCACGGTTTTTACAGTTTACGTGGCGTCCTTAAGATGATTGTGTCAAGGTGGATACGGGGGAAATGCGAACGAAACTCTTGTCGGAAGATCTGTAGAGAAAGGAACATTTAGTAGACCTGACATAGGTGAAGCATAAGATTAAAATTTACAGTAAAGGAATAGGTTGGGAAAATGTGAGCCACATTAGATTTTCTCAGGTTAGGTTCCGGCAGCGGTTCCTTGCAGACACACCATCGGGTTCCACAAATGATAAATTACTTGATTTCTTTTTACTTCCAGGAGTTCTTGAATTTGAAATCTGCTTAACAGTTTTAGATACCAGCCGTATTAAAGTTGCACAACGTTAAATCAGTAGGCATGCAGTCTTCCCAACGTAATGTTATTCTGTGGCGGAGAAACTGGTCATCCCTGATTCTGGGAGGCTTTTACGGTAGCGCAGTACGAGACGCCATATTATGCAAGTTTGAAGGAAATTTCTCAAGGGAGCGTCTCAGATAGTTGACAAAGCATGTTCCTTTCTTGAATACGAATTTTTTCTTTCTCGCACGCGTGTGCACACAGACACGCAATTTGTGTTCTTCAGAACCAACCGATGGGACAAAAGATTTGTGGGTTTATTTGGTGATGTGTGTGTGTGTGTGTGTGTGTATGCATGCATGAATGTGCACATGTAGTCGCATGAGGGTACTTTGCTTCACGTCTGGTAGTGACGGCAGTCTGCATGCACCAACCAGGCACTGTGTCCTCCCTGAGAATGTATGCCAGTGTTCTCACTCACTACGCTTAATTAGTATCAAAAATCACACGACTGTCCTGTTGTGGTTTATCATCCCAGAGTCTTGATGTGGAATTGCGCGGTGCCTGATTCGCTATTTACGAACGTTTCTTTTAAGTTAAATATCAGCTTCGGAAAGACATAAAACGAGTAGATAAAAGGTACAAAATGCTTGTTTATCATTTAAGTACTATTTTGTACGAAACCTGTTGACAATCCCTGTATAGGATCGAAACATGTAGCTTAAAAATTCAGATTAATAAAGAGTTGTGTTGAGGCAGAATCTGTGTTTGTATCGTACGGTAATTACAGCACGACGGGATGATAGTCTTCAAAGTAAGCAGCATATATTTTTCAACATGTATTCTGTTCATATCTTGCTTTTGTCGGCCTAATTTTTTTTTTTTAGTTTTGTTGGGGTGGCACAATTCAAAATTGTCCCTTTCACATTAGAATAGAATAATTATCCAGCTCAGCGATAAATATATCTCACATTCTGTGTAGATTATCTGACTAACCGCATTCATATTCACATTCGTGCATGTTATCTTGCATCTGGTTTGCATAATAATTCCATAAAATGCTCATCATATTCAACTGCACATAGCATAAGTTTAGCACTGGCTATGAAAATTCGATAGTAAATGAAATGAATGTCAGAATCGTATAATTGTTGGGGCGATCAGAGAAGGATGAGATGGGCGGAGCAGTAGCATACATGGGAGCGGAAGAGATGTGCATGCAGTGTTTTGGCGTGTTAACTGGAAAGAAGACACCGCTTTGAAGTCAGAAGCCGACGTGAGAGGATAGTATTAAAATGTATTTTAAACAAAATGGGAGGGTGTTGTTGGAATAATCTGGCTAAGGATGGGGATTAGTGGTGGGCTGTTCCGAACTGCCTTGTTCTATAACATGCGGGGAATTTTGGCTTTTGCTAAGAAACTGTCACTTCTCGAGAAGTACTCCACTCCAGCTAGTTAGCCAGTCAGCCATTCAGTCAGTCTGTCTATTATTCAGGTAGTCAGTCGTTTAGGTAGTTGGTTGGTTGGTTGTTTGGTTAGTTAATGAATCATAGAACGTCGAGTGTTAGTATAGAATTGTTATGAATGGTAAATTGTAAAGGATCTGAAACAGCACTTAACCTTATGATCTGTTTTTATTTCTATTTTCGGACTTGTCTCAAGAACTGTGTAAAGCGACAAAAACTTGATTTAATGTGACCGGTATCCGAGCTGAGATTGCAAAGTGCAAATTCCAGAGCGGTGCCCTGTAACCTCTCAAAATTCAGTTCAAATGAAATGTGAACATATTGTAATGCCATAAAATAATAATAATAACAATAATGGCAGCTCGTTAGTGAAGAAGACACGTTCTTGCGGCTGTCGAGTGGAGCACTGATAGCAGAAACGGAAAGTGAAATAATAGCAGTAAAATATTAGGCATTACAAACTAAATTATCATGGAAAAAAATCACAAATGGAAATCGATAGCAAAGGCAGAATATGTAAGACATTTGACGAGAAAATAGACCACATTTTACCAGCATGCGCAATATTGGCAAAAGAACAATACACGAAGAGGCACAATAGCGTGTGTGCTCAACCACACTTTAACATACGCAAGGAAATAGGGGCAAAATGAGACAAAGGGCAGTGGTACGAGCGTGTACCAAAATTGGTAGAAACAAATCATGAAGTTAGGGCAACGTACCGTGCAAAGAGACAGAACCTTCCTAAACAATAAACCGGACATCCTAATCCGTTATAATAATGAAGGAACATGTACGCTGATAGATGTTGCAATTTCAGGAGAGAGAAATGTTGTCCAGACAGCAGCCGAGAAAATTCTAAAATATAAAGATCTTACAATAGAAATACAACGAATGTGGAATGTAAAAACAGAGGGAATACCATTAATAAAAGGGGTAAATAGAACCATGTGAATATCAATTAGAAAATACCGGAACACGAAATCAAGGAACAACATATAAAAGCCATATTGGGCACTGCACACATACTTGGGAAAGTACTAATTTAAAAGTACACAAAATTCAAAATGGGAAGTAAAATTACATGTACCATAAGTTGTACCCTTTAGAACAAATGCAACACTATGTACCCTAGGAACATGATCTGTTTCAGGTAAATAATTGTAAATATCCTGCGCAGCAATAATAATAATAATAATAATAATAGTCTGCTAACACGAAGTTTTCTGCAGTGCACAACTGTCATATGCTCACATAGGTAGCCTGTAGTTCAAGGCAGTGCGACTGACTTATCTTACTGTGTTAACTTGTGACAGGGACTGCAGGTGAACGTGGGCAGTTGTATTGTGCGTGCTGTTCATAATCATTCAAAATGTCTGCAGCAGTTCAGCTACGGTTTTTTTTGGCCGACAGGGAACTTTATGACTTGTCATACGTTTTGAGCCCAACACAAACTGTGCATTGGGTGGCTGCACACTGTGAGAGACGCACAGCTTCACTGTTGGAAGTGGAAGAGAAATGCTATGCTTTTGTAAGCGAATGTAGGTTACCTTAATGCTCACCCTTGCGGGAGAATGTAGAATTGCGGCGCGTATTTGTACTTAAATAGGAATTCGTATGCTTAAATAATATATGGAATAATATGACTAATGTAGGTGATGTGTTCAGGTGTAAGCCTGGTGCTAGCGTAAAGTAAAATGTATTGGTTGTTTTAATTGGTTATACTCGTACAAGAACCAACAAAATTTGCAGTATTGCAGTAGATAATTTTACAATTAAATCTTCAAAACTCCTATGTGTTTCGATTCTTTAAGAATTGGCTTCAAGGAGAAAACATCTGTAAAATATGTAAAAAACATTAATTACATTAAAATAATCTTAATGTTGTGCATTTCCGTGCATTTATAAACAGCTCACAAAGTAATACCAACGAATTGTACGTTAAAATTATATTTGTTTTCACTACAATCCTTCAAAATTGCAAAATGTTTCGATATTTCTTAGATCTTTTCAGGGAGTTTTTAACATCAATTTAGGTATACAAGACATAGATTAATAAATTAAATAGATAAATAATTTTGAAAATTCAGTGCAGGGATTAGTTTTACGTAGCTTCCCCTTCTTATTTTTGTAATGTTGTATATCCTATGCCTATTGGGCCTGTACAGTCTTAATGTTATTAATGTCTGTGCGTTTATAAAATATAACTAATTAATACTATCAAATGCACTATATGTTAAAATTGTATATATTTTTCACACACAGTCCATGAAAATTCCCACGTGTTTAGACCTCTAATAATGCACGATGTATGTATAAAGTATAACTTATTAAACTATAGACAACTCTTAAGTGTAAGATCATACGAGGGAGAGCTGATGAGTCCTCAGCCCGACCAGGAAGGAAACAAGCTACAGCGACCAAACTCGGGATTTATTCAACATACTCCCAACGAA
>Ga0123353_10018606_pt1 | contig 10278 bp, 6 predicted proteins | sample TergutLab28metaG_3_FD_92763 | JGI IMG/M metagenome (GOLD analysis project Ga0123353, IMG submission 92763) | Labiotermes labralis P3 segment gut microbial communities from Petit-Saut dam, French Guiana - Lab288 P3 | ecosystem: Host-associated > Arthropoda: Insects > Digestive system > Gut ...
ATGAGAACTTGACTCAGAGGAAGGCAGTGATTGCTGATGTTTGAAAGACCAGTTTACATTTGGTGACCAGTGTGACAAAGACTATGAATGGTGGGTGGAGGCTACAGCCCAAGCTGAGCCCAAAGCTGTAAATAGCAGCCCCCCACAAGAATGAAACCCCGGGACATACTAAAGCCAAATGGGAAAGGCCTGTCAAATTGCTCACTTAAAAACAAATGCCTCAGTCACCTTCCAAGAGACCTTTGGTACACTCAAACATTTTCTTAGTTATTATATTTTGCAGTCACATTTCAGTGTCCTGGAGGGAAGCAAAAATAATGACCTTGTCTAAAGTCAACAAGGACCATAATTTTCCTCCTTGTGCACAATGAGCAAGCTTTTCAGGAAGATAATTTTAAAAATAGCCCAAATGTACACTGAAGAAAGAAACTTGCGGATGTAAGCCAGTTTGGTTTTTGTACATCTTACAACATAACTATTAGTGCCAGGCTGTGAGGTTAGGTTAGGTTAGGTTTTGCTAAAAATTGATAACATGTTGAAATAGAGAAATATTAAAATGGGTGGTGAGTAAAACAGTGATGCTGCTCAATTATGTCATTGCTCCTGTAGATTCATGGTTGAGGTGGAAACTTAACGCAACTAAAATGGTGGCCAATAGATCACCTGGTAGCATAACTTGCAAGACACTGGTACCCCACAGATAGGCCACCCAGCACTAAGAGAGTTAAGCTCTAAAAGATATGTATATAGACTACCACAAACTAACTCCATTGAACAGATTTGTTCCTGAGAAGCTAACAGGCCCTCAGCTAGTTGAAAAATGCCACGCATGTATTGGGATCTGTAGGTTCATTGCTGCATTCAGAAGAGCGCAGCACCAGTCCTTATCCTAAGCCTGTTGCTTACGACGTAATCAGTAAATATTTAAAGATGTACAACAAACAAAGATGGTGACTTCTGACAGTGGACAGATCTGCAACCTTTTCAGAGGTTGCTGCAGCACAATACAACACTTGTCCACTACAGAGATTGAAGTGTGTGAAGGGCACAGTGCAAAGGTGGAATGACTGACTGACTAACTGGCTGTAAGTCATAATGTAACTCTGAGGATGGAGACAGCATGTTCATCCACAATGGTGGAACAAGCTTGCAATCGTACGCAGTGTAATTACTCAGAAGACTATCATTTGAGCAATCCCCACCATGAAATCCTGAAAACGCATGAACTTAAACTTGTTTTTATTCATGATCATACTGAAATATATAGAACTCTTATGCCCTCCTTATTACTCAGTTTGAATGTTGACTTTAATATTATGCCTGATGATCCATACAACATTATCATTTGTTACTGACTGACCGTTTTCCTTTTAGATGATTCAAATGGATGGACATCATGGGAGTATTATAACTTTATACTGAAAGGTTTAGTGGATGAATTGATAGGCCTGGGAGCCCAAAAGAAAGTTAAAATAGTAGTACTACAATTATGGGCTACATACCTCAAGAAGCTTGAGGTAGCTTTTACATCAAAGAAGCATCCAAGACTGCCGAAGCTAGGAATTAACTACCATCCCAGGTAATATATGACGTATTTAATTTTTTAACAAAAAAAAAATTGTATGAATTTTTGTTGCTTTGTGTGGAAGTTAGAAAACCTTATGGTTATGTTCTTGCTGGTCCATCATAGTCATTATCATCATTGCTGCTGCCTTTACTCCTGTGAGGTTTCACTGTGATTTCATGCTTCAAATGACTAATTGTCCTCCACATACTTGCACAGATGTAAAAGTGTGCCTCATGATTTGAACACATACCGCAGTCTCAGATTATGTTATAAAATGAATTTCGATTTCATAATTTCTTCTAGAGATGCAAAATTGGTATACGGCTGTGATGTTGAGGAGAGAAGGCGGTATGGAATGAAGGCATTCAAGAGAACCATACCAGAGAGAGCTGTGACTGCTCCATCAGTAATCTCCAGTTGCACGGATGAACACTCGGCTAAGCTTAATCGTCGTAAATATAAAGTATGGCATGAGATATGACTTTGTTTTGTAGTATGATATTTTGGTTTGTTACAGATGTGTCATACCATACAGTAGTATCTTTTAATAAATATTCTCAGTCACTGAATGCCACATACAGTAATCACCATGTGATCATGCGGCTTTGAAAGCTCTCCAGGCTGTCAGAACAATGTCTCCATTGGTCCAACAGTGCCAAAAGACATTGAATGATATCTCTACCCAGCTTGCAGTGGGGCTGTACTGGGTCCCTGGACGTGCTGGAGTATGAGGAAATGAGATTGCCGATGAGCTTGCAAGGGATGGCTCTGTTCTAAGGTTTCATGGACCTGATCCAGCCTTGGAAGTCTCTAGCCAAAATATACAAAGAAGTATTAGACGTTGGTTGGTTAACTAGCAATGGGCAGGGTAGCAAGGTCTTGGTGACACCCCAAGACAGACTTAAGACCTAATTTTGGGACCCTGTCTGGGTGCCAAGGCTAGGTTTCTGTCCTTACACAATCCAGGGCTGTTACTGGTCTTCTCACTGGGCGTAATACCCTGAGGAGACATTTTCACCTAAAACAGTCCACTGTGTAGGAGGTGCAGAGCAGAGGAAGAAACCTTGCCCCATGTTCTTTGTGAATGTGAAGCTTTGGCTTCACACAGACACATGTATCTGGGCTCCTTCTTCTTGGAACCATAGGACATCAAGCGTATAAGTATGCAGGCCACCTGCAACTTTAGCAAAGTAACAGGGCACCCATAAATCAATATGGGGCACAAAAGGCCCGTCAATTAATTCCTAGGTGCATTGGGACTGTAGGGTCTCGAACCCAATTGCTAATCAATCAATCACTCACCATGTGTCTTGAGAGCTGTCGTCCCAAGTTCCCAGGTTGTAATACATTTGGCACAGCCAGTGTAATGTTTGGTGCAGCCTGCTGTTGTTGCGACAGCCAAATAAAGAACATTAACTATTGTGGATGCTTGATACCTTGCAAAGCTAGAACTGTGAAGGTAGTGGAAGGGTTGATGTTTTCTGAAATATATGGTGATGCACACTTAGCATTCATTTTCACCTCTTTGCTGCTGCCATATACTGACAGCTTGCAAGACACAAGAAAATTTGCAGACTGAGGAAGATTGGGGAGGTGTGTGACATTTCCAAATGTATTCTTTTCAGTTTTGCATGTATCATCCATCTTGATACTCATTCATTGCAGCTATGAATTGGTTGCTGCAAATACAACAGAACTTGTACTGCACTGCCAGAAGGTTTTTTTCCTTATATTGTATTAAAAATATTCACTCCATTTCAGTGTTACAAATGAAAGTTATAGGTATTAAAATGAGAGATGTATTTTTGTTATGTACAGTTCTTTATGTATAATGAGCATTTTTATGACCTGAACGTCATGTAAGATTGTAAGAATTGTATTGGACCTGTACGAACTACAAGTAAATTCACATGACAGCTTTTACTGTATACTGCCAATCACTGTCTTCTCTTCCTCCAGTTTTTTTTATAAAGTTCATCCTAGAACAGGCCACGAAAGCCCAGAAGGGAAGTAGAGGTAAAGCTCTACTTTTTCCTTAACATTGGTGCTAGATGGGGGTGGGTGGTCATAGCCATGCCCCAGCTGCTTTACCCCCAGGGAAAGACCCGATATCCATTATGTAGGAGACTGTGGGCCCCAGGGTCAGTCTGGACAGGTGCGGAAAATCTCACCCCATACTGTAATTTTATCTCCGGATCATCCAGCCCGTAGTGAGTTGCTGTACTGACTATGCTATCCTAGCCCACCCAGTTTTTTTATTCTGTTTCTTATGTTTTATGTCAGTCCATATACTCCCAGAATCAAATTTCATTGCAATCTGTTGAATGGTTTTCGAGATGTATCATGCTGCTGGACCAATTCAACCCACCCATATGCTTTCATTTGATATACTATTAGGTTACTATTTTCTGTGTAGCTTAAAGCTATGTCTGTTGTTTCCAATGTACAGAGAGCACTTTTTGAGGAAGAATATGAAAAAGATGCCCAACTGTCAAAACATGCAATGAGTGATTTTGATGAAAGTATGAGGAGCCTGGAGACATCGTCTAGGGGACAGGTGAAGGCAGATGATGAGACGTGTACCACGTTTCCAAGGTGCGGAAAAAACATCAGTATTACTTATAATGTAGAGTTGTTTGTACATAATAATAATGTGATTTAGTGGAAGTATAGTAGATATGATTAGTGTCATTCACTGCAAACATGTGGAAAGTTGAGACAAAATATAAGAATATATAGGAACAATGTAAATTCAGTGTTTTATTATAACAATAATAATTTTATTTGACAGACTTTCATTCTCATTTGAAGCACGTAAACTACATTCTCAGCATCAAAAAAAATATGGAGCCTTTCCAGGCGGTCGAATCATGAATCGGAACAGAAGTGCTAGCAAAGTTGTGAAATCATCAAATCCATTTGTCCTTTCACGTGTCAAGTTATTGGCCATCCTGTATATAGCACTGCAGATTTTACAGGATGATATACAGCTCAGTGATATATTGAGGTAAGACAGGATATTCAATTGAATAAAACACAGAGATAAAACAAACACAGGGTGCCATCGAATGATATCTGGGCTGACTGCAGAAGGTACTACTGCTGCTAGCATAAACTGTTACCACTCTGTGTAGATAGAGTGGAGTCTGCTGAGTCATTTCCTGGGTGGAATAAGGCTGTGGTGCATGTCATTGTTGAGTAATGTCTTCTTAAGCGCAAGTGAACATTGCTTTTACAGTTTTTATATATGAAGAGCACTTGTAAAAGCACCCTGTTTCATTTCAGGTGTAGCATGTATGTCACCATTTGCAAGTCTACTATAACAATTTTTTTGATGCTATTATAAATACAGTAGAACTCCACTTATCTGGATGCTTGTTATCCAGATCGCCAATTATCCGTATCTGCTTGACCCTTTGGGCAAATTTGTCCAGAATTCTACAAAACTCACTTGCCTTGAAATTACCGGTTATCGGATCAAGTGCAGTACAGTATTATGGCTTCTAGAACTTCATATCAGGTGTGGTTGAAAAGTTTAGATGCGGGTAAAGCAGTAACAGCCAAACTTCAAATTACCAGTGTAGCCTATTTTCAAAGAAAAATCCACTTATCCAGATTTTCTGCATGTCTGGATGGCTCACCATCCCAATTAATCTGGATAAGTGGAGTTCTACTATACTTGTTACAACAGACTTTCACCATTTTTTAGCACGTGAATAAAGGCTGTATCAGAATATTGCACTGCACCAAAAGTGTAAGGTGTTATTATATTCACAAAAATTTCCTCCATTGAACTTTGGTGGAAGATTTCAAAAGCACAGTAAAGTTTGTTTCCAAAATAAAGTCCTTATGATCTGCACAAACATGTAGTAAGGCAATGAGAACAGGAAACAAAACCTCTGGTGTTGAGATTGCCAATCAATTGGCAGTTTGCTGCTCTGTGACAGACCTGGCACCTGAGATTTGTTGAGCCCTGCCATAAATAGTATGGATGTAAGCTTCATGCTCTAAGGATGGGTACATACTATCAAAACATGGGCTTATAATATGCAATGGTAATATATGGTCTGTGAACTTTAGGCTTTGTGTCTGTGCATCCCAGATTGTTTCAAGATGTTTGACAAGCCATGCTCTGATTGATCATGGTCACTATCATCAGCATTTCTGATATATTAGGAATTACTGAAAGTTGTCCAGTGGTTAGATGTCCCTTTTCCTTTCTTGTTATGTCATAGTGGCAAGAAGTGCAGCTGACTATGTTGTATTTCATAAGCTTAAACCAATCTCACATTAGGTTCACCAAGTAACCAAAGACAGTAGCACGTGATAGACATTTTAAAATTCAGTAGAAGTGTGTGTTCAGCTGAGTAAAGTTAGAGCATGCCTGTGGGTTCATACTGTTTGGTCACTTTTATATATGTGTGAAATGTAACATGCGTACTGTTGGAAGTGGTAAGCCTAATTTCAGATTTTTATTATCTGTGTTTTTAACAGGTGGGTGGAAGAGGGTGAACTGTCGTTCTATGAAGTGACTCATTTCTTTCCAAATGATGTGAAACTCAGAGGTCATGATCTTGTAACCTTTGGTCCCTGTACAAAAAAACCTACATATTCTGCCCTATACAACGTGGCAAAAAAATTGGCTTTGTATTTAAATATTACTCATTTGCCAGCACCTGATTTGCTATGTCTGGCAAAAAGATATATTGAAGAATTACAGCTACCAGGTTTGTATTTCATATTTTATATTTTTTATATTGTAAGTACTTGGGGTAGGTGGTCGTAATGACATGCAAGACATAGCCGAACATTGATTGAGTTGGGAGTCCCAGCTGGAGCAACCCTCTACATGAGGAAGAGGAACACTTTTTGTCTTCGTTTTTTGTGTCTGCACCCTAAATTGGGAAGGACTTTATGGCCCTCAGTCCTCTCATATTTCACCCATGTCCATCCAGTCATGACAGCTTTGAAACTACTGTAAAAACCAGATATTTGGGAGTTTAGTATGGCATTGTGTTGGTGTTGACAGATTTATGGATTTAACCTTAGTACAAGCACTTGTGACTTTTTAGCTATGGTTTGTGTCGGTGTTTTGTTCCCACATAAAACATAATTACGTTTAACCTATCAGAATTATATAATTTTTTTTTTAATTGTTCAGCCAACAAAAGTAGACCCTCCTTCTTTGTCTGACCAATCAATGGAGAGAAATGTGTAGAATGTGTCACCCTGGAAAACAAGATGGGGGGGATGAGCAGAGGGGACTCAGTAATTTAGGTAAGAGGAGGTGGAATGAAAGGAAACTGATCTAAAGGTGGTAAAAGATTAATTGGATAGGTATGTGCATGATCGGGAATGAGAAACACTGATCAGACACAAGGGCAGTAGTCTGGGAGTGTGGTAATCTGAGATGGTGTGCACCACATCTAAAAATTTACATATGAATCACCAATAAATGCAAAGTAGTACTGTTTGGTACTAAGTATAGTAGTATTTTGTACGACAGCTTCAACATTGCTGACCGGAAAACTTCATTTCACCTGAGAAAATTTCTCTTGCTTTACGTCAGAGCTTGACTGTGCTTCTGATTTCTCTTTGTCCACCTACAGAAGTTTAAGGTGGGAAGTCAGAATCTATCATGCTATTCTGGGTGCAAGAGAAGACCCTCAACAGGTGGTGATAGGCAGTTCCCAAGGCATGGAACATGGGCAGATTTTGAGGAATCAGTACACTGTCAGATGGAAAGTTTATAACCTGCTTTTATCAGGGCACAATACCATGAGACAGATCAACTTTGATGAAAATGATAGAAGATAGTGAACTGGGTGCTGTACAAAGGACATAAATAAAATAGCAGTCAGAGTCAGAGAGTCACTTACAAGGGACAAACAGAAACATGCTCAGCATGTAAGAATTTTAAAAGCCATTTTTTTGTGTAGCAGAAGGAAATAAAATTTTAAAACAATTATAAATGAAGCACATGACAACTTAATCTTTATCTTTTTAATTATTTGCAGCTATATGTTTTCCTTTGGCAGATGGTGGAGAAGTTATCTCAGCATCGCTGTGGCATCCCAGTAGAGTTTGATGGTGTTCTTGAGCACTTGTTGGTCGGTGTCAAGATTAGGGCAATGTAGCAGCTGTTCCATGTCCATAGTGGAGTCTGGCATTTGGCATATTATGCACTCACTAGATTCATATATGCCAGTCTTTCTTAAATGAGCTGCTAGACAGTCATGCCCTGTCTTGAGTCTAAAGTTTACTACCACTTCCTTCCTATGTTTGCCGTTGTATTCTGCTCAGATTTTGTGGATATCCATTTCTTTGTTGTGGCCAGCTTTTCGGCTTCTTGTTTGTACTTTGTAGCTATTTTGTGATTCAAGATTTTTTTCAGTGGCTCGGCTTGTAAAGGTGTTTCTTTAGTATGTAATTGGCTAGTTTATCTGCTGCCTTGTTGCCTTCCAGTTTAACATGGGAGGGAACTCACTGGAATAAGACTATTTTCTTGAAAGCCTGGAGATGTTTGAGGGCCTGTTTTATGTCATTTATCTTCTTCGATTTTGGCTGACTGGTGGAAGAAACTGCCTGAATAGCTGCTTATGAGTCCACTAGGATGACTGCTTTTTCAAATGCTTGAAGTCTGTATAGGAGCTGTTGTAAGGCCAGGTAGATTGCCTCTGTTTCTCCACCGAAATTTGATTTGTTTACACCAACAGTACCATACTGTGAGAAGAGCTTGCAGTGTATTCCTGCTCAAGCTGTGTTTGCTACGTCTGCCTGAGAACCATCAGTAAAGACTGAGCCAGTCCTTCTCAGGATAATGAAGTTCCATCATTTGTAATACAGTTAATTTTAAGACCAATGGGGATGTATTTGAAGCAGTATAACAACAATTTTAATTTTAACGTACTGACCTTTCACATCTTGCATGCTGTGGACAGTGTCCCTATGGAGGACCAAAATATGTTCAGTCATCATAAGAAAATGATTTTAGCAGTAATAGTGTTGAATAATGTACCCCAAATTGGAATATGCAATTCACACTTCTGTGTTTGTGACACAAATCTGCACATTGATTAAGCATATACCTTATTTACTCATCTGTAAGAGAAACCAAATGTAAGCCAACACTGGATTTTACATACACAAAGAAAATGTATGTATTGGATTTTTGGCACTTAGCAGTCCTGCTACATGTGTTTTAGAATCCAGCTGCTTAAGCCAGAATTGACCTATACCTTAAATAGGGTGTGAAGATGTTGCATACATTTTTATTTGTTTTGAATCTTATGCAGTTATTCTGTTACCGGCTGTGTTGTTTAAAGTGCAGCTATATTTAGCTGCATGCATCTACAGTTGGTTATTCTGAGAAGCACAGAGACTCAACCAGTCTTATTTGCAGAATATGTAGAATGTATGCGTAGTGATCTTTCTTTGTAAAATATTCCATTAATGTTAGGTTGGTAAGTATTTTTGCATTCTAGAGTGACCACCTATGATTGACACTGTTTCTACGCTGATGGGAATTTCTGCACAGTGAAAAACTGGATAAAAAGGTTGGCTTGCAGTTGAGTAAACATGATACTGTGGAATTTGGAAACCTTCCCACATTATTTTTTGCACATTTGTTTTCACTGGTGCAAGGTCTTAATACTAAGTCCTTTCAATGCAAGAGGGCAGCACATGAAATCAGTGCTGTGTGTGGGGAAACATAATTTTACATATATAATCAGTTCTCCAGTCTGTGAAAATTAGTATTTATGTCCTTGATCTGTTGTTGCTGTAAATGTAAGTGGACCACATGTACAAGTTAATGCAGAGATGTTTGTTTCTTTGTTTGTGGACATGCCTGAATTTTAATGTTGTGTGTGCCGTGCATTGTATAGAAATTAATTTAAAGAGCCAACTTTACATGCAACAAAATGTATACATGTGAGGCGTTAGTAGTCTCCTACATTTTTAGGAATGTCAAGGGTGTCATCATCATGGAGTCCACTCAGTAGCTACTGCTAATGCCCTCAAAATGGTCCAGACTATTTGAAGGCGTTACATTAGCTACTGAGTGGACTCCCTGATGATGGCACCTTTGACATGCCTAAACATGTAGGAGACTACTAACATCTGACATGTATACATTTTGGTGCACGTAAAGTTGGTTTGTTAAATGGATTAACATGTGTGCATGTTTTCATTCCCCTCCCAGTTTGTTCATGCTCATTGTTTTACATACTCTAATTAATGGATTGTTTTGAACTTCTTGTAGCTGAGATTGTGAAATATGTGGAGCGTGTAATGACATTTTCACCACCACCTATGAAATTCAACAAGTCGCGCACACACTTTCTCAATTATGAGGGTCGTGCAATGGCATATATCATATTTGTTCTTAAACTACTTCTTGGACTTGATGGAAAGACTGAGTGTGAGATATCTGTAGTCACTAAGGAGCTTAATAAGTAAGTCAATGGAATAAAGATTATTTTAGACAGAAACCTCCACTTATAGTGCTGTATATTTTTGGACTTTGCCCACTGTGTATTCTTCCAGAATTATGAAAATAAATACAGGGTGTCCCAGGAGGAATGTGCCAGACTTCGGGAGAGTGTTCCTTATGTTAAGGTATACTGATATAACCCAAAACACCTATATCCAAAGTTGAACGGTTACGGAGATAATGGCCTGAGAAAAGTGGGGGCTTCTTGCGGTTCCAA
>Ga0123353_10018609_pt1 | contig 10277 bp, 9 predicted proteins | sample TergutLab28metaG_3_FD_92763 | JGI IMG/M metagenome (GOLD analysis project Ga0123353, IMG submission 92763) | Labiotermes labralis P3 segment gut microbial communities from Petit-Saut dam, French Guiana - Lab288 P3 | ecosystem: Host-associated > Arthropoda: Insects > Digestive system > Gut ...
ACACTGGGACACAGGTGGCGGAATAATATTGTTGGGCGATAACTCAGACGGCGAGGCGGTAATGCGTCCGATCAGGATCCAGTGTGTGTGTGTGTGTGTGTGTGTGTGTGTGTGTGAACTTAGGATTGAAATGTACTTACTCCCTTCTATAACCGTATACAGTTGACCACATGTACACTCAATTCTGACTTGGGCAAAATTCGATTTGCCCCTGATATTTCGGAACTTAACCACTTGGTAAGCCGGAGGAGTGCCTGTATACTGCATAATGACGCAGTTACATCTTCACCGCTTACAGGGTGAGGTGATCACTTTATGTACTTAAGGTTTACTTAACCATAATGTCGGTAGCTGAGAATATCCAGCGTCGTTTGATACCATCAGTATCGAATAATGAATTGAAATAATGCAAAATGACGTGGTTGTGACTTGATGTGACGTAACATTTCGGCATTTGCCTGGAGGGACAGGGCGGAACGCCGATAACTGGCAGTCATTATTGCTTATTGTCGCGCTGACTGGTTTCCGGGCCGCCCGGAATACCTTCCGGATGTTATCTTCGAGAGGTCATAATTTTAAAGAAACGGTCGTAGTCTACTTTAAGGTACTCAACTTCCGCCAGGACAGACTAAGACCTAAGTCATGAAAACAGGGCGACAGAGAAAATTATGAGAAATGCACAAAACAATTTTGAGCAGAAAAATCTCAGGCCCAGGCGTAGATGGGAAAATGATATTAAAGCGGATTAAAGAAATTAGTGAGTAAATGTGTACTCGATCTACCTGGCTCGTGACACGGGCCGGTGTCCGCTCTGTGTGCGCGGTAGCAAACCTTCGAAACCCATGCAAACGGGTGATGTGACCAGCTATGCGAATACACATTAGTTTCTCATCAAAAACTCTACTGAATTCAGTTACATATCCACTTAACACATTCATATGTTTGTACCCGTACGCGCGCGCGCGTATGAGTAAAGGTGAGCTTGTCTCCGTGCACAACATGAGGGCATACGAAGGGACAGGAGGTGCAGTTGGCACCAGACAGGGGTAAGTGATAAGCTTCACGCCCAGGCCCCTTTTACACCAAGGAAGGAATACCCAGCACGCAACGAATACGAGGCTAGGTGGGTTCCACAGCCTATCTGGACGCTTTAAAAAAAAACTCTTGTTCCTTTTCGGGAATCGAATCACAATTCCTTGATCGTACAGCCTGTAGCCTAGTCACTACACCGGCCGAACCCTCTGGCCCCCTGTACAAATTAGACCTGTATCTTAACAGACCAAATGTCAGTCGTGAAGTTGGTAAGAGGAAAGACATGTTACTACGCCTTGTTCTTTCACAGACGGGCCCAAGGATCTGATTATCACCGGTCACTACAGGCTGTCCGTCCACCATCCTGCGGCTGGGAGGGAACTCCGTCTGTACCATATTCTTCAGTGAAGTCATGCATGGCGAATATTGGGCTCAACGTGAAGAATGTCAGATCGTGTGTATCATTAGGAAGGCTAAAAGGTATCTTGACGACTCTGTAATGTTGTGTTTCTCAACCGATAGGCGCGTTCTTTTTGGAGAGGCCCCAGCTTTAGTGTTAGGCATGCAATACTGCGAATGGCTGTCAAACTGCTCTGAATCATGCCATGAGCGACAAAAAAGTTCGTCTCATTCACAGATCTGTCCTTCGATGATGTTAGCCAAATAGCGATCACGTGCCAAACTTCATGTTTCTCTACAAGGAATGCTTATATTCTGTTATCAAACGCGAAGCAGCTTGGACTGCACAGCCACGATTGGCAGGACTACAGCAGGAACCAGACGGGATGAAGCAGGCAGCGGGCGTAGCGTAGTAATTCATGCTGCTGCCTCTGCTTCTGCCCAGATTTGAGTATGAACAGGAACGATGCCGCCTCCACTGCGAACTGCGGTACGCTACAGTAAGAGGAAGGTTGTACATGTTTTCAGGTTTTCATGTTGGCTGCATCCTAAAATTTGGTTCAGGGCACGATAAACACCTCAAGACGCCAGGCCGTGTATGAGTTCTGGGGCAAACTTTACTCACATTTCGGAGAAGTGACTGACTTGGTCCTAAGGATGGCGACGCTAGATCCCAAAATGTACGCAAACTTATTAACACGTTACCCGAAAACGGTACGAAAGTCCAAAGACCCGATTTTTCCTTCTTATGAACCATTCAAAAAGAAATTTGGTAAGTACACTCAAACTCGGTTACCACTACATCGGTTCATGCGACACCTCGTCTGTAGTATCTTATACCTCTGGAATCCCTCATAAAACGCAATCATCGGTTTGAAAGACACAAATTATTCAGTTCCTTTCAAGACACTATAACCCACTTCGACTGTAATTTATCTCTTGGCAAATTTACACAGTTTGACGCTGATCAGTCTGTGACATATATATCGTAATGATTTGTAGACCAGTCAATTAATCTTCTACTACAGGAAACAAAATCGTGTGGCATTTTACATTTAAGTTTTTTTTTGGGGGGGGGGGTGAGGGGGGGAAGATCAGCAAAGTCTTTCAGCAACCTTCAATTGACAACCTATGAATTTTATATCGCTGCAGCGTTCTTTTCTATCCTTATTTATAGATTAGTATTAGTTGACGCGTACAACAAGATGTGTTCTCTCTTGGTTCTTCTCCGTTCAACAAACGAGTGGGAAAAAAGGAAGAGATAAACTTACTACACAGGGAATACAAGAAACATTCCCGAGTCTGTACCTCGCAATACTTCCAGGTTATTTAACGTTCCTGTAAAAGTCGCACTCATTTTCAGAGACGTATGAAGCGATGACTGCCTGCCTACAGTGAACTGAGGTGCTGAATACGTTAGGTGGTAGTAGTGATATCTGCTAGGACAACCAATCGGTCATTTTCACAAGCACGAATGACCTCACTCAACGCTGCCGATGGATGAACCTCGATTTCAAACGGACACTTCTCGAAGCCAGAAGCGATAATGGTGGAGGGGGATCTGCATAGTGGTGCTATCACCTGCTCTACAGATGTAGCAGACGTGTTCGTGGCTATACATCGATTCCTGGAAGTCGCAAGTGTCATTGGATAGTTAACCAGCACAATGACAGTCCTTCAACAATCGAGCTATTCACATGGCCAAAAATTCTCGGCTTTCAAACTACCAGACGGTTTACTAACGGGCTCACTAAAGACATCAGTGCAGGCTGTCCTGAAGCATCCCACACGCAAGTTCCCAGTCTCATGTCATTATGTTGTCGACATGATCGTGACACAGGATCTACTGAAGTCTGAGCGACGCCTTCTGTGAAAATATTCACAACAGGTATAGCAGCATTATTTCCACAACGCCTCCAGCTTCAGGCGCAAATAACATTATCTAGCGCAGGCTGATGTCACACAAGTCGCGAAGTGATGTGCGCGCAGAGCAGTGGGTTTCTGCAATTAGGGACGGTGGAGGTGCCAGTATCTCCTGCTTACGTAGTAGCTGCAATCATATGACTGGTGTAGCAGAACAGTTAATATTTGTGCAACTCGCGCTGAAAGTTGTCATGAAAAATGACAGGGTCTTTGTGGACGTAATTCTGCTACATCTATGATTATGTCAGGCTTACGCTGTGATGTAGTTGAGGCCTTCGCTCTTCCGGGATGTTACGCGGCGTAGGTTGGTAGTTGGTTACCGACGTTTCGGTACAGCATCCCAGAAGAGCTGAGGCTTCTCTACGTGTGATTTAGGTACCAGGCCAAGAATACGCGGAGGAGAATACAGGTAAACCTTCACGCACTATTAACTGTGGTGTAAGTGAATGGTCATGGCTACCCTCTAGCCGCTTTAACCCTAAGAAAACAGGCTCTGGTATACATACGTGCGACAGGCTTGGTGGGCCCCATAAACTCCCTGGATGTTGGTCTCAAAGAGAACTCACGCACGTGCTAAGAAACGAAACCCAGTCATCCCGCCAGTGACCAGTCACTACAACGGGTACCCGAGCTCTCGTAACGTAGGCCTAACAGAAATTATTTTTTTGTAAGAAGTTATTTCCACGCCCAGCCCTCTAAGCTGGGGAAACCATTCCTTGTGGGCTATCAGTCGCTGTTTTTACATCTGGAGGCATGGGCGTACCAAGCCACGATGAAGAACAGCCCACTCCACAAACATATAACAGACTTACGTCTTCCGCCGTGTGGTTTACTTTACGTACCGCCAGGTTTGACGTTAAAATTTCTACTCTCTGCCCAAAGATTGCATTCTTGTAGTTTGTACGATTCTCAAAAAAACAGTGATTCGTGTCTGTAATCTAGACAGGGTGTGCTTAAGGTGCGGTATAAACTGAATCTTTAAATGTAGTAAAGATTAACTGTTGACTTTAAGGGGTTAATTATGCACAGGGCTGACTTTACCTTTACTTCCACTTCCACATGTCAAAGATGATCTGCACTGTATTCATAGTCCCCTAAAACACATTCCTCTCGTAGTGAATTCGCTACAAATTTAGCACACACATTTACATATTTCGGCAAATATCTGTAATTCGACAGACCGACTGCGCTGCCATGCCCTGTACAACATACCAAAGCACCCAGCCTTACGCCGGTCTTCCTCGTAATGGCGTGGACTATTACGTAGTAATGATGGGAAATGACGAGAGTAACAAGGAAAAAATTACACAATACAAGATAAAACAATGCCGATGAAGGAAGAGCAGATGGGAATCAAAAGAAATAGGTACAAGAAACAGTGTGACGAACAAAATGATGTCTGGTGAGGACAATAGGTCACGACAGAGAAACAGCAGCATCACGCGCAGACACACAAGATGACGTCTAGAGAATTATCTGGGTTGTCATTCGGCAACACTGGTCCGCGGTAAATTAAACAACAGGTAGCCAGCCTTCTTCGCGCTCAAGGAACCGAATTTATTGGCTCGAGGCTCAGCACGTCTGCTTCATTGAGGAGGCGAATAAAATTCGGATGGTTCACAGACTGATTCTGAGTATATTTAACGACGCAGTATAAGTATATGGTGTTTGTTCCGACGCTATGAAACAACACAGGATCAAGAGAACTCTGTTTCAACACCGCCAATAACAAAACTCGCCATTACACAAGATCCAAAGCCAATTACATCATCTCCTCTTTACCAATCTTCGTATGTTTAATCTGAACAGAGCTCCTTTCTGGTTGTCCAAGTAACCGCTTTTCAAGCGCTGCTATATAAAAATTCGGTACTATTATTTCCCTAACCTAATCATCTTGTACGTCCATTCGATATTTCACTGCACGCTCCAAACGACCTTAGATCATAAAGTCGCGTGGAGAGATTATCTGTTTGCACAGCGGTGCTGCTGAAGAATCATTTCTCCTGGGATGTGACTCTGTGTCCTCAGGGAAGCAGCTCCCGACCTTCTACAGTATGGTAGAGCCTACTTCCCAGGGTCAATGTGTCCAAGAAGAATGCCTGGCACCTGAAGATGAAGACAGTACAATCTTTCGACACGCCAAAGACTGCACGACAGTACAGCGTCACATCCCACCAGAAGCAAATCTTTCGAAAGTCGCGGTCAAGAGGTTAGTAGCCTGCCTCGACTTAATCAGAAAGAGGTCCCGGGTTAAAACTTCGGGCCGGATGACGGTTAACCTCAGGAGTTCGAGGTTTTCATGGGTACCACTAGACAAATTACGCGGCAATGCCTTAAAGTAGGCCACGACCGCCTCTTATCACGCCATTTCCTATTCATTGTTCACTAACCGTATTAATCAAGCGTCGTCGAAGGAAGAAAGATTACATAAAAAGCAAATACATCGCTACGTAATGTCTCCTGCTCATTCCAGCCCCATCAGGCCCGAATATTTGCCAGCGGTTGCTGCATTCAGATACAAGTAAGGGATGTTCTTGTAAAGTAAGAGATCACGTGTCACACACACCCCCAAAAAATTCTTTACACGCAGTACAGAATCTGAATTTCGCTCTTTAGCGTTAAGTTTACCTTCCGAATAAAACCACGGTTTCTCAGAAACTATGTTAGCAGTGCCGCAAAGGCGACGAATGAGAGAATCGTTATTTCGAGAAGGGAAAAGCGACAGTGGCCTGTTTAAAGATGTTACGCCAGGCTTAACAAAACTTCACTCAGCTCGGGGATCTGAAGGTCTAGATTGCAATGTGCGAGATAGAGAAACTCAAGAAACTACAAGCAAGTTTCAGTTTTGAGTCCCCACACTCTAATAATGAAAACACTATCAGTTACGGTGCAGCAAAATAATTTCACTTTCGAACGAAGTGAAATTATTACCCTGTATAAAGATTGTTACAGTGTTGACTTGTAGGGTGATTCATTCATCAAATTATATCAATTTGCATTTGACCTGGTTGTTCATATGACCAACAAATGTCTCCTTACGCGAACCTAAAACGACAATGAAGACCAGACGAACATTGCAGTCCTGTGGATTGAGTTCCTGTGTTTTAGCCAGGTCGTATCAACTACATAAGTCACATGGTATCAACTAATATGAAAACAATACGTCCGGTGTAGTCGAAAAGAAGTGATGGTGGCCTGATTTAGGGAATTCTCCCGACACTCGCCTACAATGACTAATAAAACCCACACAAAACCTGGGGGGGAGATTCCAAATGGTTACGTCCCAATACATATTAGGGCAAATTATGGTCTAACATACTACCGTAGCCTACAGTAGGCCTAAACGTTTACTTTACCTTCATTTTGTTCACTGCAGCTGGTGGAGTTTAGTGCAGTACTGCAAATCTAATGCATTAAATTTACAATGTTGCCTTTGTACATCTAGATTTAAAATTTCAACAATCACGCCCATACCCGAATAGTCCTAATGACACCTGTGGCAATAACATCACTGTCAGTATACCACTACATATCCTACAACATGCAGACTATACACACTCTGCTGCTCATCCTTGCCATATCCTGCAGATAATGAGTTACGTTATTAGGACAAAAAACCTTCAAATTGGTGGGGACGAGGAAAAAAACAGCGGTGACACGAATTGTCCTAGCGAGACTGAGGGAAATCATGTGAAATATCCCAGACAGGGTGGTCGTCTCGGAAAAACAGAACTCTGACAGTCATGCTGGCAGTAGTGCTACAATGACTTGCTTCTTTCTTAGTCGCTCTGTACTCTGGCTGTCAGGTCTTTTTTTTTAACAAAGTCAGTTGCAATGCATTTTGCTTATTTCGTATTTACCTGTTGAAGCAGATGTTTACTAATATGTAACATTAATAGGTTCACTAACAGGCGGTACCAACACTTCATCGTCTAAGCAAATCAGCATTTTTACATGTAATAGCCCTCGTAAATAAACTGTAGGTATTTGCAGTTGATATGACACGAGTATTATACACGACTACAATACACGTAAAACCCAGGGGGTGCACATGATGTACTAATGCGTCGTAACGAGATATCAATAGACCCATACCGAACTACGTCATAACGTTATATCGGGGGTACCATGCCGTAATGCAACGTCATAACCGGGCATCAGGAGTCCCAGTCTACGGCGTCATAAGAAGATTATCAGGAGGCTCACATTGTAACAATGTGTCGTAACGAGATAGCAAGAGGCCCGTACTGATACTACGTCACAGCGACGTACCGGGGTACAATGCCGTAATGCAACGTCATACCCGGGCATCAGGAGTCCCAGACTGCGGCGTCATGACGGCATTATCAGGAGGCTCACACTGTAACAGCGCGTCGTAACGAGATAGCAGGAGGCCCGTACCGATTCTACGTCATAGCGAGGTATCGGAGGTACCATGCCGTAATGCAACGTCATATCATTCCGTAATACTCTATCATTACAATGTGTGGGGTCCCAAAGAGTAATGGACAAGCGTTGTGTTGGAGTGTGCCTAGCTGCAGAATGTTGGGCGCAAATTTGCGACGGCACGCGTTTCAAAAAGGAAATACAAACAACACAAACCAATAAAGGTTATTAATTTCTTTACACATCAACCAGATTTCGTAACTCTTCAATGGGGGGAGGGGGGGAGTTGAGTCCCTCCTTCAGAATCTAACAGTCGTTCAGCTATTCTAATAATTTCCCGACTTTTCGGGAATCCGATGGTTTATTAACGTGGTAGCAACAGCCTGCCACGGATCCTTTGCCTCAGTCACGATAATCCACTTCACACCTTCCCACCGTATTACCTCCACATCTATTTGAATATTATTCTCCCTTCTATGCCAATGTTCCAAGTCGAGTACTATAGCGGACATTGGACTCGTGTGATCCAATGTTAGATTTCAGCAGCAGCAGCAGTAGTAATAGTAGTGGTGGTGGTGGTGGTGGTGGTAGTAGTAGTAGTAGTATTGGTGGTGGTGGTGGTAGTAATAGTAGTAGAAGCATACTACAAAATCGGAGACCTATGTTTGTAAAGCCACTAATATCAGCTTTAGCTTCATTCAGTAAGGTGTGTACGGATAATTGTTAATGTACCACAAAAAAAAGTTTCAAGACCACGCTTTATTCGACGAATCACACGTGCTCCCTGCGCATACGTATCACGCTGTCATTTACTGTGGATGAATTGGTGTGAGCTGTAGGCAGCGCCATTTAACTTTCCTAAAATCATATTTGGTACCCACAGGATAGAAAGTCTGAGTTATTTCCTCCAGCACGTAGGAAATGACCTCTTCCCGAATGCCAAACCTGGGAACGAAAGCCGGCCCTTTAAGCAGCCGTCCGTCTAACTGAGCTAAACACGGCTAGCGATGGAGAGCAGATAAAAGTTTTTCTTCCAATGAATCAAGAAGCAAAAAGTTAGAAAAACGGTAGCTCATTGTACGGGTCTTGGCTACTTCTTACGTTTGTTACGTAATAATAGTTGCTCAGAAGAGCTATTCTATGAAAAGTATTCAAAGACAGTTTCAATGACGCAAGTTCTGGGTCAAATGCCGCTCCTGCTGATGCTGTTGTTATTGTCTGCCCCCCTGTCACGGGATAAGGACACGCGTTGCTACATTCGGGACAGAGTACGGTGTCAAACAAACGAAAACACACGAAAAACATCAGTGTGAAATTCTCTGAAGGGAAATACTTCTTGTCTTATTTATGCTTCAGTGCACTGGCACACTCTTTGACGGCTCTCCTTTGGGATTTAATTCGGCATTTAGAGGGTTAACCCTCTAAACGCCGAATTAAATCCCATCTGTCATCTGCTGGCATTATTAGAAGCTCACCATATTCTCCACGTTAGCAGGATAAGGGTTAAATAACAGTTTGTTTTAATTAAGAATTATAGTGAAACCGAAAGGTCGATCACGATGGCCGCTCCGTCTACAGCATGTACGGTCTTCGAACACTGGCATCCTGTGCTCGAATCCTACCGGAGGCACGGGTCTCCGTCTATGTTTTCGTCCGAATTTTGTTGTTCTCTGAAGGCAGTCGTCTTCCCAAATGCCGAACCACCGTCCACGGACTCCCACGGAAGGTCTCAAAAGGTTTCATACATTTTTAAGCATTCTGAAGCCAATTCCGAACTGGCACCGGCCAGAGCGCGTGTAATTGTGATGGCTGCAGAAGAATGGCAGAGAAAAAACTGTTATTACTGTACGCCGGACGGCCGACAGTTTAGTGACATTTCACTGGATGCCTGATAAAATTTTTATGCGATGAGGGAAACATCGGCAAATTTTGGCCTACACGCGGGCAACGTGAAATTCAATACACAGAATGAAGGATGAGTAAGTGTATGTATAATGGTGTGTATAATGGTGTGTATAATGGTGTGTATAATCTTACGGGTGTATTTTTATACATTACGCGCCATAAAAATATATCGATAAGAATAGTAAAATTTTATACAAAATAAATGTAAAACCTAGGTTAGGGTGTCGTTATTTTTAGGGTAATTTTAGTGAAACGTAACTGGTAATGTAATGTAAGTCTCCGTAAATAACAGCTCATAGTTTTCAAATACAGTTTAACATTCATAGGTCCGTGCATCGCTGATATATTCTCAGAGTACAACCAACAAGATGCGGCTTTTCTCAATTTATTTATTTCTGTAAGACGGTATATATGTTTCAGATGGTTTTTCCGTCCATCATCAGGAGCTCAAAAACTACAAATACAGCCCCGCCGGGCTAGCAGCAGGTAGCAGTACTGGTCTGACAAATGGCTGACGCTGTATGTGCAGTTTTTGATCTCATGTTGATGGACGGAAATCCCGTCTGAATCATGTAGAGCGTCTTACAGAAATAAATAAATTGAGAAAAGTCGCACATTGTTGGTTGTACTCT